>Ga0209668_10000189_pt1 | contig 26305 bp, 19 predicted proteins | sample FrelakmetPLP11PL_FD_187150 | JGI IMG/M metagenome (GOLD analysis project Ga0209668, IMG submission 187150) | Freshwater lake sediment microbial communities from the University of Notre Dame, USA, for methane emissions studies - PLP11 PL (SPAdes)... | ecosystem: Environmental > Aquatic >...
GCGGGCGAGCCAGTACTCGGCTCGCCCGCGCCACTCCGAACATCAGCTTGGTACCACAATCGATCTAGTTCTCCCACGACTGGACAATGCTTTTACACAGTCGATGTGGTCAACCGATGAAGTTATCTGGTTAAAAGCAAACGCGCATCGTTATGGATTTGTGTTCTCCTACCCGAAAGATCGTCAATCGATTACTGGTTACTCTACCGAGCCCTGGCACCTCCGCTGGATTGGGGTAGACGAAGCTACTGCGCTTTTCAATCAAGGCTATCTCAACTCCGGCTCCTCCCTTTGTAGTACCACCTATCTTCTAAACCGCTAACGGTATATAATCGGTATATGGACGGACTGTTCGACGAAAGCAAAGAGGCGATCTCCTATTGTGTTGAAGGGCTTAAGCCTGTTTCGCTTGCACCTGTTGCGTCAGTCGTTAATGGTGCTCCTAGTCTACTTTGTGCTGAACGAGCCTTCCCGCATCTTGGTGGTGGACCTGTTCCTACGATGGATTGGGGTGGGCACTGTCATGAATGGATCAGCATGGATGACGCGGTGTTTGAAGACCTGTTGGGCAATAAGCTGGAGGTGACACCACCAGAGAGTTTTGCAGATACGTTAATACGCGAATTGAGTGAAGAACTAGAATTAGCAGGTGTTAGAAATCGTATTTTCAATCTTGATTTACGAGTTCGTACCCCAGATCAAAAACGTATTGGTGCGCTGTTTTTTATCTGTGTCGATCCTGCGATGGTCGGTATGATTGCTTGTCAGGATTCGGAATATTCACATGTGCGCTGGAGGGGTTTTGATGATATTCGCAATAATGCAGCTACCTTTCGCGGCTGGGGTAGGTTTTTCGCCAATTGGATTAGAGAGAACGATTGGGTTGATGAACTTACCTTTCAAGCCTGTGGAAAGATTGAGCTTAGCAAAAGATTACGAGCTAAAGGTCTAGCTTGCTAGTAAACCTGATTACACGGCTAAGTAGTCCGAACAAACCTGAAAGTAGGCCAATCGCTAATGGGATTAACACTATCGCGCAATATCCCAGGTCAAAGGTAGCGAGGTAGACTATTCCGATCGATACTGCCAGCGCAAGAAGCGTCCACCCTGCGAAGTTATACGAAGTGATCAGCTGAGAAACCAATAGTGCCAACGCCGTAGGCGCAATTAGATCGATTAGCCAAAAGTTCGCGGGGTAATAAGTGAGCAAAAAGTGCGTTGATATGATAAATACTGACACGAAAATCGCCAATCTAAGGATAAAAGTTAGTGCGCCTTCAAGCTTTCGAGTGTAGATCTGCCAGACAAGTGTTGCGACGAGAATCACACCAAAAACAGTATTAAATCGCCAAAGCTCGTCGATTATCGACTTTTTAAAACCGAAACGGACGACTATATAACCGGTAAGTCCAAAGATTCCAAGCAGCACGAGCGATATGCCTAGCGAGACAAACGTTTCTTTATTAAGCAGTTGCGAGCGTTGCACAGTTATAGCCTTGTTTTTTATACTACTTTCATTCGCTGTCTTTTTCATGTATCAGTCGGTTAGAAATACTGTTTTCTATGATATATAGGGCGAGAATATAGGTAATGGCGGTGATCGACATGATGGTTAATGGCGCGATTCCGAGGAATAGTCCGGAGGCAGTGATGAGTGCGAGCGTAGCGAGCACGTCACCTCGCGCTTCAACGATTGCGGCTTTCATTCCGGCGTAGATCGATGCACCTGACTCGAGCTTAGTTTTAGACTGGTTTGCTGCGTGGCCTATCGTCCACGCAAAAACGATCGTCGTCAACGCGTAAGCAATAATACAAAAAGGAGAAATTGCGATTCCAAAAAGTCTGATGGCTAGTGCGTTCAAAAACAGAGATATGGCAAGTCCTTCTGCCGCAAAGATCAACCATTCGATTCGTTTGCGTGAGGCCAGCAGGTAGATGGAGATCCCGGTAATCGCCGTGAGCGGAACCAGGAGTAATGTAATAGGTTGCCAGTTGACTGAAGGAAAAGATTGCGTCTCTGAAAGTGTCCAGTCGGTTTTTAACTGTCCAAAGTTTAGTAGACGGTAGACAACTTCTGGTGTGATTTCAGGTGCTTCTGCTGCAGCAGGGTCAATGCCAGAGAACAAGTTAGCTGGATTAATTGCCAATGTCAATGATTTTAGCTCCCAGGGGGATTTATAGGCAGCTACGGCAGGGGCCTCGCCATTAAGCTGATAGATGGTCTGTGTAGATTCCCCAAGCGTATTTAAGTCTAGATACAGATAAACGGATTTTCCTTGAGAACGTCTAAAAACGTCTGCTGGGATGCGTGTTGAGAGTTCTGTCGAACTATTAAAGCTGATTTCTACAGTTGGCATATCCTGGAGTTCGGAATAGCTGGCCGACGCGATGTCGCCATCGAGGAACTGAATACTGCTGATTAGCGGTTGTGTTTGTTGTGGAATTTCTGAGTCCGTGACTGTAGGGTCGGATGTGCCATCGCCTGTCAAATCACTGATTGCAGTGCTTTCGGCCTGTGTGTAAACAGTAAATGTAAGCTGGCCTTTTCCTGTGAGGTACTGGTCAAGCGTTGCTTCATCTACCCAGCTTGGGACAGTGAGTTTTATACGGCCTTCTTCTGGCAAGGCTGTGAGCTCGTAAAGGTTTATGCCGAGGAAACCAAGTCTTGCGCGAATGACGTCAGCATCGTGGGTAATGAGCGTGGGGTCTTTGATGGTGGTTTCATAGTAGATCGTCTTGTAGTCGGTGTATCGCCCGTCGAAGTTGTATATGATCTGGGCTTCCTTGCTAAAAAGCTTGACGGAGATGTTGGTGCTATCGACGGCTATCTTGAAAGCTTCGGATTCATAGTTTATTTCCGCTGGCAGAAAGATGATGAAAACGCCCAACAAAACAAACAAAGAAGCGATGGTTAACCCAAACCCCTTCGCAACATTTTTGAGTACCTGCCGAGTTTCCATGTCTGCAATTCTAGCACTTGTTCCGCCACTTCTCAAGGTTTAACCTTTGGCGCGGAAATATGACACATATCTTCCGGCATTTTTTGAAGGTTCACGCTGAATCTCAGATAGCTCCCATTTCATAAGCTTCTTTTCAGTATAGCAGGTAAATGATTGTAAGTTAGCTCCGAAAAGATCGAGTAAAACGTTGGAATTAACTAGTTGCGAGTTTGATAATCCGAGATATTCACGATAACTGCTCCAGTGGTACTTACGCATATATGCAGCTGCCTTCCACCACTTTTTTGTATTTATATGCTCAACCGGATTTTGGTGAATGTACTTCGACACATGGATCAAATCTGAGTTACTCGATATTTGTCTTATTTTGTACGTACCTTGAAAAACGTGACCAGAACCCTTATATAGCTTATTAAAGTACATTCCGTAGCTTGTTGCTAATGCGTGCATCATTTTTGGAATGTTGGTCATGTAGTTATTGTAAAGACCAAGTTCAAAATGGTAGTGGTTCGGCATTATACAATACGCTAGTAAACATACGCTTAGTTTTGCACAGCAGTTTCGTAGCTTTTCGAGAAATCGTTGATAATCTTCTATTCTGAGAAAAAGGGGTAGTTTCTTTGCGCCTCTATTGTAGATATGAAAAAAGGAATGAATCGTTGCCATTGCAATAAGTAGTTAGTTATTGGATTGCGAGTATATCAGATCAAGATTAAAATCTGATTAAAACCAAACGAGCATATTGCTGTTGTACTATCGGCGATAACTGAGATTCGTGCTGAACCTTTTGCAAAAAGCTTAGTGGACGAAACAAATAACAGGACCAAAGGTTAAACCTTGAGAAGCGGCTTGCCGCGCAAGGCCGGAACTGCTAATCTATTAGCCAGAATGCTATTCGGAAAGAAGCGAGAAAAAACCTATTTGGCGCTAGATGTTGGAACCGAAGTGATCAAAGCGCTTGTCTGTACCCTAAACGAGGGAAACGTGGAGGTCATTGGTGTTTCCAAGAAAAAGCAGTCGTTTGCGGCGATGCGAGGCGGTGTGATCGCTAATCTACGAAGTGTAGTGAGCGAATGTCGGACTGCTTTAGCAGAGGCGTCCGCCGAAGTATCGCCGCCAGACCAGGTGCTGCTAGGCATCGCAGGAGAGTTGGTTAAAGGAGTGATGGTTGAGGCTAAGTTTGACCGTGAAAACGTTGAGTTACCAATCACCCGGCAGGAGCTGGTTTCGGTTGTTGAGCGTGCCAAGGCAGATGCCAAGGCCGAAAGCGAGCAGATCTATTCGACGATAGCTGAGGGGCTCAATGGCGAGATTGTTGAGGTGGGCGCGATTGTTGCAGACACCAAGGTCGATGGTTATATTGTGGAGGAAGCTGAGGGCATGCAGGGTAAAAGCGTCGAAATGCGGATTTTTTATACGTATGCGCCGAGGTTACACGTAGGCTATCTGCATTCTTTGGCTGAATCCCTTGGGCTGTCGGTAGTCGGAATACTTCCTGAGCCGTTTACTATCGTTCGAGCGATAGCAAATGCTAAAGAGGAGAGTTTCAACGGAATTATCATCGATATTGGTGGTGGAACTACAGATATCGCGATCGTGAAACAAGGCATTCTCATTGGCACAGAGATGGTCGCGTTGGGTGGCCGAGTGTTCACAAAACGAATTGCGCAGGACCTGATGATCAATTTTGAGGAAGCCGAAGCGATCAAGCTCAAATATAGCCAGCGCGAGCTCATCAATGGCAAGGCAGGCCAGATCAAAGACTCTTTACGAAAAGACATTCCAGTGTGGCTCGACGGTGTTGAGCTCGCGCTTCAAGAGTACGAGGAAGAAGTCGGTGTTTTCCCAGAAAAAGTGATGCTTTGTGGTGGAGGCAGCTTACTGCCAGAGATTAAAACCGCACTTGTTGAGTATCCTTGGCTCAAGCGCTTATCGTTCAATAGAGCACCTTCTATTGAGTTTCTGGCGCCGACCCAACTTTCTCGAATAGTTGACAAAACAATGAGTTTGACGAAAACTGAGGATGTAACTCCTTTATCGTTGGCCAGGTTCGGCGCCGAAGTAGATCTATTGTCTGAGAAGAAATGATAAGAGACATTAAAATTTTTGTAGATGCTGATGAAGAGGTGACGTTTATCGTTGAAAAGATTGAAAATGCGCCGTCGCCCAGGGTTTGTATTGTAGTACCGGATGGTGCTGCGCTGCTTCGATCCCTAGTTGGACTAAAGCTTCTACGTAAAAACCTCGTTCGCACCAAGAAAACAGGTGTGGTTGCAACCATGGATCGCGAAGGCAAGCGACTTTGCGAATTGGTAGGTGTCAAATGTGTTGACCGAATTGGTGAGATCACCGATGAGGTTTGGGACGAGGCTGAAAAGTTGTTGAAAGAGAACCAGGTGTTGGCCAAACCTCAGATGGATAGTCAGCCGGATCGAACTGTCGCAAAAGCAGAAACGATCGTTACTAAGGAAAATGTTATCAAGGATGTTGACCTATCTCAAGACAAGGTTGAAGAGCAGGACAGTGAATCGCTGATGACGCGAATCGAAGCAGATAACCAGGGAAAGCGTCAGGAACAGGCCACGGTGGTCGAAAATCCGATCGAGTCAAGCCAGCCAAAAGATGCAATCTCCGAGTATAAAGAAACGCCACGCGAAGAAACGAGTGGACGGCAAAAAGCTGAAGAGCCTGTTATCGAGTTTGAAGCTGGTAAGGAGCTATCTCCTGAGGAGGACTCTGAAGAGTCCGGCCGCAAAGAAGAGGCAGAAATTGCTTCGAGGCTACACAAGCGCAAGATTGGTTCTTCACTTTCTGCAGGTGCTCTGGCTGCAAGCGCCGCTGGCGCATTTGCAAAAGCAAAAGGTGCTGCCGTGTTGCTTTTAGCGAAAGTAAAGTTAAGGTTTGCAGCAGGAAGAAAGCTAGGCGCTGTTTCGACAAAAGCAAAGACCGAACAGGAATCAGGTTCTGGCGCTAGTTCAAAAGATGAGTTTATCGTGCCAGGTGGCAGGCGTACTGGAAACAGTGTGGATTTGATGCGATATCAGAGTAGTGGGAGAGGTGGTTCACACCGGCGGGTTGTAAAAACCAACTGGACGCCAGCTACCCTGCGTCGGCCAGCGAGCAGCTCGCAAGCGAGCCGATTTGGCGGTAGACGTGGAACTAGTAGCAAAGGCACAGGTTTTCTGTCAGGATTCTTTTCCAAGCTGTCGTTTTCACTACCAAAAGGTAAGTTGTTCTATTATATTTGTGGTGGTTTGTTACTTATGCTAACTCTTTTCGTACTGTATCTGTATTTTATTGCACCGTCAGTCAAGGTTGTGATCTATGTTGAAGCGCAAACCATTGCGGAAAACGTTGCTGTAACAGGAGCTGCTGATGTTTCGGCAGTTGACACTGCGAATCTAAAGATTCCGTTAACTCCACACGCGACTACTGAAGAAGGCGGAAGTTCTGCCATGGCTACAGGCCAAGGGGTGATCGGTGAAAAAGCACGAGGAAGTGTTTCGGTGATCAATAACACTGCAGCTGCATTAACGATCGCGGACGGTACGACAATTACGTGTATTTCTAGTGCATGTAGTGGACTCAAGTTCAAAGCGCTAGGGGATGTTACTATTCCGCCGGTGGATGTGGACACGGTCCAGGTTGAGGCAGATCAAGTAGGTGCCAACTATAACGTTAGTGTTTCGCAATCGTTCCAGCTAGGTAGCTATAACCCCACGACCGAAGTTGTGATAAAAAACCTGTCGGCATTTTCCGGCGGAACGTCCGAAAATGTGGTAACTGTAACCAAAAAAGACCGAACAGACCTTTCTGCCTCACTTAAAACTAGTTTAATCGAAGCGTGTAGCAGTAAGCTTCGGAGTGAACTAGGCGAGGGTACAATAGTGATAGAGAAGAGTTTAAAGTCGGAAGTTACGGCTGAAACTTTTGATAAAAAAGAAGGTGATCAAGCAGAAATTGTTAACCTAACCATGAGTATTTCGTGTAATGCGTTAATATATAGGCGTGCTGATATTGCTCAATTAGCAAGTGAGATCGCACAATCAAATGTTTTTGAGGGATACTCTCTAGATGAAGGTAATAATTTGACTGCTACCGAAACAGTATTGAGCGTAACCGCGACTACTGCCGCGTTTGATGTGAGTATTTCCGCTAAAGCGAGTCCAGCACTTGATTTGCCTGCGCTTAAAAAAGCGCTGAAAGGAACGAACCTTACCAAGGCAGATGAATTTCTGAGTGGGCTAAACAATATTCAGGAGTACAAGATTATCTATACGCCTGACTGGACACCTGGCTTTCTCAAACACATGCCTGGCAAGGAAGCGCTGATTAATATCGATGTTGAATTATTAAGTCGGTAGCTATTTCCACTCAGCTGGCAGAAAGCTAGTAGTAACGACTTTCTGCTTATGGCTCTTCGACGAGCTGAGTATAACTATTACCCATAGTGCTTTTCTGCCCAGTGTAAGCTGAAGTCGCTTGATTCGGGTCGGGTTCTGCTGTAAATTGATAGCAGTAGATGCTGCCCATTATCAAAACCAAAATCGTCTGTACCATTGGTCCTTCCACGTGGGATGAGGAAAAGCTTCGTGACATGATCTCGCACGGCATGAGTGTTGCACGCGTTAATGCTTCTTTTGCTGACGCGGCAGAAATCAAAAGAGTAGGACGACTGATCAGGCGGCTCTCGAAAAACGTGGCGCTACTGCTGGATACCAAAGGACACAAGATACGACTTTCGGAGTTTAGAGAGCCGCTGCATCTGAAAAGAGGCGATACGTTTGCGCTGGACTGTAAGCCGAACGAAAAGTACATCTGGATAACGTATCCATTGCTGTACCAACAGCTTGAAAAGGGCGCGAAACTACTTATTGACGATGGCAAAGTGGTTCTAAACGTGATCGGAACTGATGGAACCAAGATAATTACGAAGGTTGAGACCGGTGGAATTCTCACAAGAAGTAAAACAGTGAATGTTATTGGAGCGAAACTGGCGTTTCCGCCCCTGACGGTCAAGGACAGGCGTGATATTCATACGGCGATCGACGAAGGATATGACTTTGTAGCGATCTCATATGTTCGAAACAAAGACGACGTGTTTGCGGTAAACCGGCTTACCGGCAGGAAGCCGCTCAAGGTAATCTCAAAGATCGAATGCGCTCAAGGGGTAGAAAACATTAACGAGATAGTTGAGCATTCGTTTGGGATAATGATCGCCAGGGGCGATCTAGGCGTCGAACTACCGTACGAACAGACACCGCTGCTGCAAAAAAGCATCATAAAGAAGTGCAATAACGCTGGAAAGCCTGTTATTGTGGCTACGCAGATGCTGGAGTCGATGATTCATAATCCTACGCCGACACGAGCGGAAGTGAGCGATATTTCAAACGCAATTATGGATGGTTCAGATGCCTTGATGTTGTCGGCTGAGACCTCGACAGGTGAGTATCCACAGGAGAGTGTGCAGGCAATGAGCAGAGTGGCGAAGTATATTGAGTCGACTTTGGAGCCCAAAGTCGTAGCTGAAAATGCGGTGGCTAAGCCTTCAACAAATGCTATCGCAGAGGCAGTGATCGATATCTGTCAGAAACTTCCGATTGCGAAGATACTTGTGGCAACTGGTTCAGGTACAACTGCCAGAGTGATTACCAGACATAACCCCAAGCAACAGGTTATTGCATTTACCAAAGATGAGGCCGCAATGCGGGGGTTGATGCTAACCAAGGGGGTTTTCCCCGCGCTCCTCGCCCAGATGGACTCGTCGCGCGGTACTGCAGTGACGCAGATAGTAAAACAAGCGTATAAAAATGGGTTTGTTTCAAAAAGCGATATGGTGGTAGTGGTGGCAGGCGCGAATATTCGTGGAATCAGCGCGACAAACATGCTTGAAATAGTTCAAGTTAAGGAGATCGTAAAGTAATATTATGCAAGGCTACATTCGGTGGTTTGACGAGATCACGATCAAGGATGTGCCGCTGGTGGGTGGTAAGAACGCTTCCTTGGGTGAAATGTACCAAAAGCTTCGCCGAAAAGGCGTACCGATCCCATATGGGTTTGCGCTAACAGCTAAAGCGTACGATCGATTTTTAATCGAGAATAACCTGGGTGGGAAGCTTTTGCGGTTGCTTTCGGGATTGGATACGCGCAACGCGCTGGCATTGCAGGCTGCAGGTGCAAAGTCACGTGAGCTGATAATGAAAGCCAATATGCCTGCTCCTTTGGTGTTGGCGCTTGCCAGCGCGTACAAGAACCTTTCGACAAAACTTGGAATTAGAAACCCGTCAGTCGCTGTTAGAAGCTCGGCTACAGCCGAAGATCTGCCTGAAGCGTCGTTTGCAGGGCAACAGGAGTCTTATTTGAACGTTGTAGGCGTAGAAGTGTTAGTGAATAGCGTTCAAAAGTGCTTTGCATCGCTTTTTAGTGACCGGGCGATCTCGTACCGGGTAGACCAGGGCTTTGACCATATGGAGGTGTCTCTCTCAGCGTGCATTCAGCAGATGGTCAGGTCAAATCTAGCAAGTGCAGGTGTCATCTTTACTGCAGATCCGGAAAGTGGAAATACCAATGTTTTAGTGATTCATAGTAGTTATGGGCTAGGTGAAAGTGTTGTAAAAGGTCGCGTAAATCCGGATGAGTTTATGGTATTCAAACCGCTTATGTCTTCAGCGAAGATGCCGATTATCGAACGGCGACTTGGCGCGAAAGCAATAAAAATGATTTACAGTACGAAAAAGCTTGAAAACAAGAAGGTTAATGCGACTGGTGCGACAGCCAGCGTGACGGTTGACGCTGCAGACCGGCGGAAGCTGACACTTACGGACGGAGAAGTGATACAACTTGCGAAGTTTGGCGTAAAGATTGAAGCGCATTACAAAAAGCCGATGGATATTGAATGGGCAAAGGACGGGAAAACTGGACGATTATTTATCGTTCAGGCGCGTCCAATGACTGGCGAGTGGATTGAAGCAAAGCAGCATCTGGAAACTGAGATTTACACAGTGAAAACTATGCAGAAACCGTTAGCAACAGGATGGGCGGTAGGTCGAAAGGTTGGCGTAGGCATTGCGAGGCATATTAAAGACACAAGAGAGCTGAAGAAGTTTAAGCGAGACGAAGTGTTGGTTACCCGGATGACCGATCCGGACTGGGAGCCGATAATGAAGGTGGCGTCAGCGATTTTAACTGATGAGGGTGGTAAAACTTGTCATGCCGCGATTGTTTCGCGTGAGCTAGGGATTCCGTGTGTGGTAGGTGCTAAAAATGCTACGAAATTAGTTCCAGATCGAAAAGAGATAACAGTGAGTTGTGCTGAAGGTGAAACAGGCAAGGTTTATGCCGGCAAAGTGGACGTTAGTAGGCGCACAGTGAGTCTTCCGACGCTTCCGAAGCTGAAATGTAAGCTAATGCTGAATATTGGGGATCCTGAAACTGCGTTACATCATCACGATCTGCCGGTGGATGGAGTTGGGCTGGTGCGAATGGAGTTTGTACTGGCAAATCACGTGAAAGTTCATCCGCTCGCTGCGCTCGCGTACCCTAAGTTGACAGGCCGGGTCAAAGAAGAGGTTGAGGAATTATGCCGTGGTGAAGTGCCAGCAAACTACTTTGTTCGCGTACTTTCCGAAGGAATCTCTAAAATTGCCGCGGCGTTTTATCCACGACCAGTAATCCTTCGTTTTTCGGACTTTAAAAGCAACGAGTATAAGGAGCTTCTGGGTGGGGCAGAGTATGAGCCGATTGAAGCAAATCCGATGATCGGATTTCGTGGAGCGGTTAGATACTACAGCAAGGTTTTTGCTCCGGCGTTCGGCCTGGAGTGTGAAGCGATTAAGTATGTACGTGAAACAATGGGTTTGACTAATTTGCAGGTTATGATTCCGTTTTGCCGGACGCCGGAGGAGCTCAAAGCAGTACGTAAGGTTATGGCAAAGAACGGTCTGGGTGAAAAAGGTGACAGCGTGAAAGTTTATGTTATGGCCGAGCTTCCGTCCAATATTATCCTGGCCGAGGAGTTTGCAAAAAATGCGGATGGTTTTAGCATTGGCACGAACGACCTAACTCAGCTGATTTTCGGCTTGGATCGCGACAGCCAGCAGGTTGCACATCTTTATTCGGATAGCTCAGAAGCGGTGAAGCGCTCTATTCATGAACTAATTGAAAAAGCGCATAAGTATAAAAAGACAGTGAGTATTTGTGGTGAAGCGCCTTCAAATAATCTTGACTTTGCGAAGTGGCTTGTGGACGAAGGTATTGACGCGATCTCGCTTGAAGCCGACAGTATTATTCCGTTCCTGCTCAAAGTTCAGGCGGCTAAGTAAGGGGTTAATCAATCCTTAGTCACAAAAACCAGTTTCCTCTCATTTAGTGTATGTTGAACAATTACACCCGTACCGAACAACAGGAGGTAAAGTGTCCACTCAGTGTTCGTTAAGGAAAGGTATACTACCAGTGCGAGTAAATACGCTAACAAGCCAAAGAGTGAGTGATGAAAATGTAGACCGTTAATTTTCTGATACCCATTTAATGATAATAGCCTACAGGTGATAAGCTCCCAAAGCACCCCAAAAAGAACACCACAAAAAAAAGAAATTACTAGAAATGCGATTGTTGTGACATTCATGCTACCTGATTATAGCGGTAAGTTGCCTTTTAATATACTCTATTGCGATGTACTACAACGATGCATAGGTACTACCAGTGGCTCGAAGTAGTACTCTATCGCTTGCGTAGTACATGTTGAATAAGCTAGAAAGCAGTATACCAAGCTGCTGGCTTGTGCACGTGAGGCGAGAGTACTTCTTGCAGCAGTGCTCAAAAGTTGGCACAATGAACTAGATATGCAAGATGATCAGAGTAGTGAATTCCAAGAAGAGCAAAAAGATTCGAATACAGCAGAGGAGTCAGTTAGAAGGGCTCAAAAGAAAAAGTTTCCAATATGGATTGTTTTTGTTGCAGTAGCGGTTGTTTTGATCGGACTTCTAGTTACGCCGGTATGGGACTCTCTTTATACTCTAGTGGCTGGCAATGAAACAGGTATTGCACAGCTTAGAGTAGAGTCACCAGATAGTACGGTATTTGTGTACATCGACAACGAGTTGATAGGTGAGACACAGGATGGAATGTTGTTAATAAGTGATGTAACAGCTGAGGTGCACGCTATCAGACTCGAACGAGAAGCCTCTTTACAAGGGTTTTACGAGCCGCTTGAGCGTGAGCTTACTTTTATGGAAGGAACAGAGGTTGAGATTGAATGGTTGGCTGGACCAACCGCGGAATCTTCTGAGGGTGTGCTCAAATATTTTAGACAGCGACCAGCCGCAGAAACCGCGCTTCGAGTATTCTTTATTGTATATCCGGATACGGCAAAAGTTGAGATGGACGGTAACAACATAGATCCGGACACACTATCAATTGAGATTGATGATGTTTTCAGACACGATATTGTTGTGTCAAAAGATGGATTTGAAGCAAAGGCTTTTACAATCGATGCAGGTTTATTTGGGAGTGTAGATAACGCAGACCTGGTGGTAGAAGTGTATCTATATCAATCACCGGTAGAATTATTTACAGATAGTAATGAATCGTAATGAAGAAACTTGGAAAACCATCAATATTAATCGTTAACGGTGTTAGCTTTCTTGGGCGCGCGCTCGCGCGCGCCCTGTTAGATCAAGGTGGCGATGTTGCTGTTCTAGGTGAGTACGACCAGCCAGCGCGTGACTTTATTCAGGAGTTTAAAGCCCAAGCGTTCAAGTACCTAGACTACTCGCTTGTTAGCGAACTGACTTCACGGTTTGACCGGATAGATTATGTGGTTATACTTTTAAACGATCTAGCTGAAGCGGAATATAAAACAACTGATTTTGTTCGAATACTTAGCCAAATAACTAATGTTCTAGACGCAGCATATGCTAAACAAGCAAAGGTAGTCTTAGTAACCTCGATGCGTTGGGAAGCTGAACTAAAGAAACGTTGGCCATGTGACACATCTGGTTATACACGTGAAGATGTTGAGATGTTCTCCGAAAAAACCGTTAAAGAGTATATTTCCAAAACTGGACTAGACTCCAGGATTGTTCGTCTCGGCGAGGTATATGGCAAAGGAATGGACGTTACTAAAGATACTTTACTCGCCTCGATAATAAAACAAGCGCTGGATGAACCTGAGATTGTAGTGCCAGGTGAGACGCTCCAGTTTGACTACTATATCCATGCGCTGGACGCTGTACTAGGATTACTAAAAGCCTTGTTTACAAAAGAAACCGCAGGTAAAACGTATACTTTGGCAAATCCTGAAGAGATTTCACTTCTTAGCTTAGCACATAAAGTGATTGAAACAGGTGTGACTGCAAAGCGTGTCCGTTTTGAAAGCGATAAAGACAAAAGCGAAGAACCTTTATACAAGAATGCCTTTTCTTTGGCGCCAAACATTGAGGCGCTGGGTTGGAAGCCGAAAATCTCCTTTGAGCGAGGACTCGCTCAAACAGTAGAATATTTCCGTGAGGTAACCGGTCATGGAAAGAAAAGACAGTCGGAGATCCCGACCCAGTCGGGTCAAAAACCGAAAGACGCAGAGGAAGAAACAGTACATGACAGTCAGACGGCAAGTATTGGCGACGATCTTGCGCTTTCGGTGAAGATGGATGAAGTGCTTCCGGTTGAGATGAGTAAGGAGCGTGAACGTTACGAAAAGGTTCAGAAACTAAAGAAAGTGGAAAAACAGCGTGAAGCAGATGAGCGGCTGGGTAAAGTGCTGAAAGTGACTGGCTATACTCTACTTGCGGTAGCTACTTTAGCGTTGTACTTTACTGTTGTAGTGCCTGCGGCGGGAATCGTTCGGTCGTATCTAAAGATTGGAGCTCTTTCCAAAGCCTATCTGGTGGCATATGCTGCTGACGAACAAGCTAATCTAACTCGAATACAGGCAGAAACAGAAGCACAAGTAACTTCGCTTGAGTTTTACTCCTCTCGCCTAGACTTTTTTTGGCAGATTGCAGGTATTAAGCTTTCAATTGAACGAGTGCTTAACCTGATGTATGGAACGCGTGAGCTTATGAATGGGGTCGAGGTAATGAAGGATAATGATGTTCAGGCTTCTATCGCGTTTAAATCGGCTAAACTCTGGCTCGATAATTCAAAATGCGTGGAGGTTAATCAGGATTTCTGTCAACCTTTTGAAGAGCTTAAAACGATTAACGCAGAGCTTCTTGAGGAGTAGTCATTAGCTCGGTATCTCTTCTAAAGTTTTTCTAGGTGTGAGTACTCGGCCATGAAGGCTTTACGGTTGCTCGCTCCGAAGGTGACGTAAATGACGTCGCCTTCCAATTGACTTACCACGCCAATACCAAACTGCGGGTGTTTGACCCGGTCACCTGGCTCAACTTTGATAACTTGCGACTCGTCAGCCGACGGTGCGCTTTGTGAATAGGCGTACGAATTGTCACCGGAGCCTAATTCGGAACTTGAGTAGCTGGAATAGGTGTTTTCTGTTTTTACAAGCTTTTCCGGGATTTCAAAAAGAAAACGCGAAGGTTCCATGTCGAACGTTTTTCCGTAAAGTGACCTGCGAGCTGCGCGAACAAGGTAGAGCTTTTGTTTTGCGCGGGTAATCCCTACGTAACAAAGACGTCTTTCCTCTTCGACTTCCGTAGCGGTATCCAGGCTGTTGGAGTGAGGGAGTAACCCTTCTTCCATTCCTACCATGAAAACAGTGTTAAACTCTAGTCCTTTGGCCGAATGCAAAGTCATCAACGTTACCTTGTTCGCAGAGTTCTTTTCGCTTTCGTCTTCCTTTTCCATGAGCGCGATGTCTGTAAGCAGTTTGTGAAGCCCATCTAGACCGGGTGTATCTTTGTAGCGCGAGGCCGCGTTGACCAACTCTTCCACGTTTTCAATACGCGACTCAGCTTCTTTTTTATCAGTCTGAATGTAATCCATGTACTTGGTTTTCTTAATGATAAGTTTCACTGCCTGTTCAGGCGTCATCTGTGACACAGCCTCGCGAAGCGCGCAGAGTAAACCGGAGAGTTTCTTAAGCTTAGGGTTCCCGAACAATGTCTTTTCAAGCTCCAGTTGCTTTGTTTCTGAACCATCCTCGGCGATCTTTAGAAGTAACCTTCCTATAGATATTTTGGCCAGCGAGGCGAGCTTTCGAAGTTTGGAAATAGTTACACTCCCAATCCCGCGCGGAGGTGTGTTGATAATGCGAAAAACTGCGGAGGTATCTGACGGATTAACTAGCATCCTTAGATAGGCCAGAATATCTTTAATCTCTTTACGCTGATAGAAGCGAAAACCTCCGACAATTCTGTATGGAATCTGTTCACGGATCATGGCTTCCTCAATCATTCGTGACTGTGCGTTGGTACGGTACAAAACCGCGAGTTCCTGAGCTGAAATGCCTTCTGTCTTAAGTTCCTGGATCTGATGCGCCACATAGTAGGCTTCGTCTTCTGAGCTTTCTGCGCTATACGAGATTATCGTGTCACCCTTTTGGTTGTCGGTCCAAATGCGCTTGTCTTTTCTGGAAATGTTGTTTTTGATCACATAGTACGCAGCGTCAAGAATAGTTTGTGTAGAACGATAATTTTGTTCGAGTTTAATAACCTTTGCGTCAGGATAGTCCTGCTCGAACGAAAGGATATTTTTCACTGTCGCGCCACGCCAGGCGTAAATGCTCTGGTCATCATCCCCGCATACTGCGATATTTCTATGTTTTTCCGCGAGTTTCTTGATAATAATGTATTGGGCGTGGTTGGTGTCCTGGTATTCATCTACGAGGATATGTTCGAACTTTTCCTGATAGCGTTTTAAAACGTCCGGTGATTCACGAAATAATGCAACGGTTTTTGAAAGCAGGTCACCAAAATCCAGTGCGCCGCGCTTGCGGAGTTCTTTTTCATATTCAGGATAAAGGGTTGCAATCTTTTCGCCGAGTGGTGAGTCCGCAAGCGCGGCATAGTCCGCGGGCGAAACCAAATCGTCTTTCGCCCGCGAGATTATCGAGATAACCATCCGCGGAGGCAGTTCTTCAGGTGTAAAGTTGTGCTTTTTCTCAAGTTCCTTGATCAAACTGACCTGATCTTCTTCGTCGAATATTGAAAATGTCTTTGGAATCCCAATGTGTTCTGCCTCTTGTCTCAATATCTTCGCGCAAACAGCGTGAAACGTTCCAAGATAGGGGAGCACAGTTCGTTTCATCGGGTTCTTGAGAAGCACTGCGATCCGCTCTTTCATTTCGTTCGCGGCTTTGTTTGTAAACGTTACTGCCAGTACATGCGAAGCACGGATCCCGTGATACTTGATCAAATTCGCGATTCGATGTGTCATTACCCGGGTCTTTCCCGAACCAGCACCAGCCAGTATCAGCAACGGCCCTTTTTCGTGGAGAACTGCTTCCTTCTGCGGCTTATTTAAGCCCTCAAGTAGAGAATTTTGAGATGTGAATTTTGAGATTAGAGTTTATTATTATTTAGTATCTATTCGAAATTGTACGTAGTTTTGTACATCTGATAAGTCCGCTAAGAATTTTCTGCACAGTAACTGTTCGATTGTACAGCTTTTCAAAGTGTTTTGCTGTTATGTATTTTACATCCTTAGCAATAAATAATTGATTCTGAAGTTCTGTTAATGATCCGGTTGCAATAATGTAAAAGCGGTGCTTTTCTCTATAAGTTCTTCTACCAAAGCCTTCTGCAATGTTAGATGTAATTGAAACGGCAGCGCGTCTAAGTTGATTGCTAAGTCCGAAGACCTCCTCTCTAGGAAATGTTTTGGTAACCAGGTAGATAGCAAGTACCAGTTTGTGTCCTTTTTGCCATGCAGTAAGATCCATAAAGCACTGAATTTTCTTGTTGGTAGTAGTATTCATCAGGTCGAGGTTAAACCAGCTTTATTCTAGCTTCAATCTTCCTATCTCAAGTCTCTATATTCTTATCTCCTATCTCCTATCTCCTATCTCTTATCTCTTATCTCTATCTTCTTTACTTAGCTACGTCCGTTAGCCTTTTTTCACGAATCAACACCACCTGTACAGTACCAGGATAGGTCTGGGTTTTTTGGATCTCTTGGGCGATATCGTGAACCATTTTTTGCGCGGAAGCATCATCAATCTTATCCGGATCCACCAAGATCCTTAACTCTCTGCCTGCGTAAATCGCGTATACTTCCTTGATACCTTCGTACTTTTTAGCCACATCTTCCAGATCGGTAATACGTTTATAGTACGCCTCGGCGCTAATGTGCCGAGCACCAGGCCGAGCCCCAGAAATCGCGTCTCCCACAAAGATCAACGCTGATTCGAAGCTACTAGGCTCAATTTCTCCGTGGTGTGCTTTCATAGCGTTCAAAACATCAGGTTCAAGCTTAAGCTTCTTGCCAAGCTCAACGCCAAGATCGGTATGTGAGCCTTCCTCGCTGACAGGCGCAACCTTACCCAAATCATGGAAAAGCGCGCATTTTTTCGCTAGCTTCACGTCAAGCCCAAGTTCTGCCGCCAACTTTCCAACCAACTTAACGATCTCGAGCGTATGTCTGGCCAAACTTTGGCCATAACTAAACCGATACTTATATCGTCCCAGATACTTGATCTGATCGATCGGTAAGTTCGGGAAGCCTGCCTTAAAAGCCAGTTCCTCTCCAGCCTTAACAATGTCTTTGGCAATATCTTTTCTAGCTTTCGCCACAAACTCTTCGATACGTCCAGGATGAATCCGCCCATCCGAGATCAACCGCTCAAGCGTAACTCTTGCAATTTCCCGTCTAACAGGGTCGAAACACGAAATTGTAATGTAATCCGGTGCTTCGTCAACAATAACCTCGACACCAGTTGCTTTTTCAAACGCCTTGATATTCCGGCCGTCACGTCCAATAATACGCCCCTTAATGTCCTCATTTTCGATCTTTACAGTCGAAGTGGTCATTTGGTCCACGTAATCAGTTGCAGTAGATTCCATTGCGTCTACTAACATTTGTTTGGTTTCATCATCTACCTTCCGAGTCCATTCATCCTTGGCTTCCTTAACCTTGACCGCAATCTCTGTCTTCAGAGCTTCTTCGGTAAGTTTAAGAACCCGATTCTTAGCTTCTTCCTTAGTCATTCCCGCGATTTTCTCTGTTTCTTGTTGAAGTCTTTCCTTGTGCTTTTTTAGGTCATTTTTTGCCTGTTCAACACTTTGATTTTTCTGCTCGATTTCATCTTCGCGCTTTGAAAATTCGTCTGAACGCTGATTTAATTTCTGTTGTCTTTCTGAAAGCCGGAGATCCCATTGATCTAGTTCCCTTTCTTTAGTTAAAGCCTTTTGACTGGCTTCATGTGTGATCTTTTGTGCATCTTCCTTGGCCTTTAGAACCAGCTCCTTTCCCTGGGTTGAAGCGATGTCTGTTTCTTCCTTTTCGCTTCTCTTCCTTGGGAGGAGGAATCTTCCGGCCGCGATTCCAGCACCCGCGCCTAGAACAAGCGCGATAACCGCGTAAATAATTGTCATTTCTGTTTCACTAAAATAATGCCGCCTTAAATAGCGGCGCTAGCTCAACTGGGGTAATACCTGAATGTTACGTCAGGCTAATAATGCTAATAATAGATGTCTGCGATAAACAAATATCCATAAATGCGTATATTTATTCCAGTTTCGCTATGTCTGATAATACCGCTTTTCTGTGACATCTGTCAAGCGTATAATCAAACTTAAGTGGCTGGCCTTAATGGAGGTCAGTTGGTGCTGATTAATGTAAGCTTTCCTATAACCGAATCAGAAATCCCCTTCAACTCGCTCTGGTATGGGAATATTACCGGATAATCAGCGGATTGAGTGCTACCAGTAAAATACATCGCGTAAGAACCGGCGATTTCCATATCTCCACCCCACTCATGGTCACTTCCGCCCCAAAAGCTACTATATAAAAGCGCTGTTCCATCGTTCTTTATTACAGTCATAATCAAGTCATCAAGTCCAGTCTTTTCTGGTTGCAACGCAGATTTAGTAGGATAATCCGGAGACTGTGTTTTGCCAAATATGTACACATCTCCATTGGTTAAAACGTCAATAGAACTAAGCTTTTCAAAGTCTATTCCGCCCAGGTATGTACTATATATAAACTCGCTGGCATCTGGGGTAACTTTAGTAATAAAAAAATCGTCCCAACCGTTCCAGCTAGGGGCTAGCGCGTTGTACACTGGAAAATCCTCCGAAGTTGTTATTCCAGCAATAACAATACTTCCATTATTATCAACATCAATATCCCAAGCTTCATCATAATACTGCGCGCCGCCCAAGTAAGAAACGACATCTTCTATAAGGTAGATGTCCTTTTTAGGAGCATAATTAATACTCAGTTTGGCAAAGAACGCATCTGGGAATCCTCCATTAAAATGATCCTGAATAACTCCTGGCGTCACAGGTAAGTCATCTGAACCAGTTGTACCAGCTACATAGATTTTATCCTCATGTAGCTTCATTCCCCATGTATAATCACTACCCTTCCCTCCAAAGCAAGTAGAAAGCTCAAGCGAATTCCCATCAGCGGAAAATTTAGCAACATACACATCCCACTCTCCTTGAGTTGTAGGACAAGCTTTTCCTCCTCCTCCGACGGTAGGGAAATCATCGGATTGAGTATTTCCAACAACTAATGCTGAACCATCAGAATAAACTGCAATCTTACCAGGTTCCTCAAAGTGACTACCTCCAAGATATGTACTGAAAAGCAGTCTAGAAAAATCGGCTTTTAGTTTAAACACGAAAGTGTCATCACCTCCGCCATAAATAGGCTGAACTGCATTTACAACAGGAAAATCGGTAGAGCTAGTATAACCTGTTACAAACACATTTCCTTGAGAATCTAACGCCATTCCCCAAGGATCATCTTGCGTAGAACCGCCAACAATGTATGTTGCTAACAGCGTCTGGCAATCAGGAGAGAACTTGGAAACAAACACATCGCCATAAGTTGCGTCTACCTGTTTATTTGGTGTTTCCATTGTCACAATGTCTCTAAGTGGATACGGAAAATCTGTTGATCTGGTGACGCCTGACACATAGATATAACCTTGTGAGTCAACTTCGATTTCCATACCAGAGTCCTGTCCGCTACCACCGAAGAAAGTGCTGAAGTCCTGAACATACTCCTCGGTTTCTTCGCTGCTTAAAGAGGCAGCATATTGTTGAGTTCTAACAACATTTAATACTGCATATACACTTACTGGAAGGAGGACTAGCAAGACAAGGACAAAAATAAGTACGATATTAACCTTTTTGTTTTTCACTGTTACTACAAGCTATCACATGTTGATATAATTCTCAAGCCCAGAACTTGCTAGACAAGTACGTTTCTCATAAATTTACACGTATAGCTTTCGTTGTAGGCGGGAAACGCGAGTGCGTGGTATAATACACATATAATGTATAGTGAGTTTGGAACGTCTGAAAACATCCAGAAGATTCTTGATGATATGCAGGTTGCTGACTATAACGGGTTAAGCGTATACAGGGATCAGGGGCTTAAAATAGATAGGTTGACCTTTACGCTATATGATGCGGCCTGGCACTGGGCTTCTGCTCGTGTTGCACAACAGGTTTTTGGTCAGAGGTGCGTCATGGGTATTTCGTCGTTTCCGTCTGCACGGATTGTATTTACAGATAGTAGAGAAGTGTTTCTTGATCTTTATCATAATCAAACGCAAAGAGATCAGCTTCCCGGGTGGGTTACAAACTATGCCAATGTAAATCACGGTATATATGTTGTTCTTTTAGATGGTAGAGATAACAGCGGTTGTAGCTATCGTTCGAAAAGAGATGAAGCCGCTCATGAGTTCTTACATCTACTGTTACCTGATCAACTCGATGTAGATCCAGAAGATTGTTATATCTATTTGCCGTCTTGGGTAAAGGAAGGAATTTGTGTGAAGCTTAATCAGCAACAGAAATTTCGATGGTTTGCAGAAGTACCCCATAATATAGTTACTTCCTTATCACTTGCCGGTATATCTACTAATGGCTTTTGGTATTACGACGAGCGTCCGCCAGATGAGAATGTTGCTTACCAATATTGCGCTCAAGCAGTTCAGCTATTAGGTATGAAAGCCTTTGGCGTTTATGATGCAGAGGAAACTTATCTAGATGGTGCTGGCCCACTTCTTCCGGTTTTTATTCTTGCCCATGAGGCATGTATAAAAGGCATACCTTTTGAGCAACACCTTGCTGACAGGGGAATAGACATGAATGTACTTGAAAATACGATGAAGCATGCAATAAGAGCTACTAGATCTCAGTGTTGTTGTGATATGGCCGCTTGAAGGAACTTACATGTATAGCTTTCGTTGTGGGTGGGGAGACCTTTGAGTTATACCTGTCAAGCTGTCGTTGAGAGTTTACTTCTTGAAGCCTGATAATCGTTGAATCATATTTGAGCAAACATAATATTATAAAGTGTTCCCCAGGTAGTTTGAGGTAGGGTTCTATACGCGGTAAGTTGACTAAGATCATTAATTGCCCATCCAGTGACGGCCATATCAAGACTAGCAATACTTCTTGCATTAGCGGTTGGCCATTGCTTTTCTTCCACAAGCGTTTGTTTTCTTGCGGTCAGGTCAGCACATAGCGCGGACGCTTTTTCTTTGCCAACTTGTTGGTCAAGGCTATTCATGTGCTCTGCTAACTGTGTAAGTAAGCTGTACATTGTTGGGTCGTCCTCTCTCCTGTTTATCAACCATTCTGCAACAGTTTTCTCTCTTTCTGTTTCGTCCTTTTTTATTAATTCGAGCTCCTGGGTGATCTTATTCTTCTGTTCGGGGTCTTTTTTTGACTCAAGAAGGGCAGGAAGCTGTGCTTCAAACCATGAAACAAACGATGGCGCAAACTTTTTGGTAGTTATTGCTACGGAAAAGGCCTCGTCGTGGCTAAGTCGTGTGTCATCTGTCATGTTACTCAATGATAGTTAGCTAATTACGTTTGATTATACAGCTTTGTTTAAGTACCTGCTAGTGTTTTTCTTGCCTGCGAATAACCTGATATAGTCTTAGAGATCTATTATTTGCATCCCAGTTGCGTGTTTCAATGCTTTCTTCCGGAAGAAGAACAACATTATGGCGATGGCGTTGTTCTGGGCTTTGTACTGATTGATAGTCAACCTCTGCCCGGTAACTTGGTGTACCAGTAGATGCTGTTCTTGACTGATGAAGACGACTAAGATGTAGTCTTTCTACTCGAAAGTCATTAGGCTGTGGTCTTGTGGAGTTTTCTCTTGATAAAACAACGAGTTCGATCCGTTTGGATGGATTTCTTCCAAGAACAGATGATAGTCTATCGGGGTCAGTCTCAATTAACACCTCATTATCGTATAGTATTGACGTGTTTTCTAGTTTAGATTGAAGTGTTGCAATATCCCTTGGAATAAGCTCCTCTTGGCAAGCCGTAACTCTGTGTCTTCGATAGTCATATGTCGCATAGTGCCCGAACAACTGCCTGATTTCTTGTTGTTCCTCTGCTGGGTTTAAATTTGGTTTCATATTGTTACTATTTTATTATCTTACCTAGAAACTTACAAGTGTAGCTTTCGTTGTAGGCGAGGATGCCTTTGAGGGGACCTTGGTAGAGGATTTGGCCGCCTTTATCGCCGCCTTCAGGGCCGAGGTCGATGATCCAGTCCGCGGTTTTGATTACATCCAAGTTGTGTTCGATCACCACCACAGTATTTCCGAGGTCTACCAGCTTATGCAGAACCTTTAACAATTTGTCGATGTCGGCGAAGTGAAGCCCGGTAGTGGGTTCGTCTAGAATGTAAATTGTTTTGCCTGTGGCACGCTTTTTTAGCTCGCTTGCGAGCTTGATTCGCTGAGCTTCGCCGCCGCTTAGAGTTGGAGCAGGTTGCTCGAGGCGAATATAGCCGAGGCCTACTTCCTGGAGCAAATCCAGATCGTGCTTGATGCCTGGAATATATTTGAAGAACTCTTGAGCTTCGGTCACAGTCATTTCCAGAACGTCGTGAATGTTTTTACCCTTGTACTGCACTTCCAAAACCTCGCGGGTGTAGCGCTTGCCCTCACATTGCTCGCACGGAACATATACGTCGGGCAGAAACTGCATTTCAATCCGTTTGAGTCCATCGCCACGGCAGGATTCACATCTTCCGCCTTTAACATTAAAACTAAACCTTCCCGGGGTATAACCTCTAGCTTTGGCTTCCCGAGTGGAAGAGTACAGATCGCGAATCTTAGTGAAAAACCCTACATATGTCGCCGCGTTCGAACGAGGTGTCCGACCAATAGGGGACTGATCCACATTCACCACTTTATCCAGATACTCAATGCCTCTAATTTGATCGTGTTTGCCTTCAACCCGCTTCGCAGTATAGAAATGGTTCGCAAGTGCGTTATAGAGGATGTCGTTTACAAGTGTAGATTTACCCGAACCTGAAACGCCAGTAACTGTGATAAAAGTCCCAAGCGGAAACTGCGCGCGAATGTGCTTGAGGTTATGTTCTGCCGCGCCGAGGATCACGAGCTCTTTGCCACTGCCTTTTCGTCTACCTCCCATGAGTTCTTCAGCAACGACGGCTTCTCCGGAGAGGTACTTGCCTGTGAGCGATTCCTTGTTTTTCTCAATCTCTTTTATTGTGCCTTCGGCGATAATACGCCCGCCGTTTTCGCCTGCGCCTAGGCCCAGGTCGATAATATGGTCTGCCGCCTCCATGGTTTCCTTGTCGTGTTCCACGACAATAACTGTGTTACCAAGGTCGCGCAGGCGCTTAAGAGTAGCTAGAAGACGATCGGTGTCGCGGGGGTGAAGCCCAATTGATGGCTCATCCAGCACATACAAAACACCTGAAAGACCTGAACCAATCTGAGATGCCAGGCGTATTCTTTGGGCTTCACCGCCCGCGAGCGTTCGGGTTTCTCGGTCTAGCGATAAATAGTCCAGCCCCACCTCAACCAGGAAGTTAAGCCTGGTGCTTAGTTCTTTAAATACCTGTTTGGCCACAAGCTTTTCAAAAACGCTGGTTGAGTTGCTTCCGTTGCTAAGTCCAGCGATCCATTTTTGGAGATCGGTTATACTCTTGTTTGCCGCTACTGCAATATTGATATTATCGATTGTCACTGACATGGCTTCGGGCTTGAGCCTGGCGCCGTTACAGCTCGGGCAAGGTAGGCGACGCATATAGCCCTCGATCTCCTCGCGAATATAGTCGGATTTGGTCTCGCGATACATCCGCTCCAGTCTCGGAATTACGCCCTCGTAGCGTGCTTTCCAATAGCCGCGCTTCATTTTGACATAGATCTGTTGCTTAATGCCGTACAAAAGCGCGTGAAGCTGAGTTTCGGTTAGTTCGTAAAGTGGAGTGGTCATCTTGAACTTCAGTTCTGCCGCAACCGCTTCTAGCATTTTCATTGTCCAGGAATCGTCATGGCCAGCACGTTTGGCATAGGGTAGAAGCCCGCCTTCACGTATAGAAAACGCAGGGTTATAAACACTTTCCGAGTCAACCTGCCATTCAAACCCTAGCCCATGGCATCGTTCGCACGCACCATACGGCGAGTTAAACGAAAAGGTGCTGGGTTGGACCTCTTTGACTCCAATCTCGCAGTGTGGGCACCAGAGCTTTTCTGTAAAAAGGTGTTCCTTTCCACCCTCTGTCCTGGTTTTACCTGCCGTTTTGGCGGGATTCTTCAGTTCTGTCCTCTGTTCGAGAACGATCAACTCGCCTACGCCGAGCTCAAGTGCGATCTCCACATCATCTGTCAATCTTTGTTTAAACTCCTTATCCGCTTTCGAAAGCTTTTTATCCAGGCTTTTGACGCCCTGCTTGCCGATTTCCAACCGATCCACAACCACTTCAATATGGTGAATCTCGTACCGTTTAAGTGTTGGGACCTCTTCTATCCGGTAGATCTTTCCATCCACCCGAACTCTGGAGTAACCTCTTTGCTTCATTATCTCGATGAATTGATCGTATTTACCCTTTCGTCCTTTCACAATTGGTCCGAGCATTAGCACTTTGACCGGCTGCTTTCTGCCAAGGCCCAAAAGATTATCCACGATTTCAGGTACTGTCTGTCGTTTCAGCTCACGTCCGCAGGAAGGGCAGTGTGGATGTCCGATCCTGGCAAAAAGCAGCCGCATATAGTCATAAATCTCAGTTGTGGTTCCGACTGTAGAGCGTGGGTTGTGTGAAATGCTCTTCTGGTCGATCGCTATCGACGGTGATAATCCTTCGATAAAATCAACGTCCGGCTTTTGCATCATGCCTAAAAACTGCCTGGCATACGATGAAAGCGACTCAACATATCTCCTTTGTCCCTCAGCATAGAGTGTGTCGAACGCTAAGGAGGACTTTCCCGACCCGGAAACGCCTGTAATTACGACCAGTTTATTCTTCGGGATCTTAACGTCAACGTTTTTCAGGTTGTGTACCCGAGCGTTTTTGACGGTTATGTATTCGTTTTTGTGGTTTTTAGTTTCAGCCATTTCGTGCCGGCTATAGCGCAATGCTAACAATCTAATAGAACATTACTCGAATGTCAAGTCCTATGCCAAATCCCGGCTTAGTCGGAATAAACATCCCGGTAGTCCTTCGGAAATTAGCATTAATCTTGATTATACCACACGCGAATGCCTTTCAAAGAACTTGAACTTGTATAATGAAAACTGTATAAGAAAGATATGGTAAAAAAACTGTTTCTCACCTCCAGTGTTCATGCAGTCGCAAAGGATATAGCGGCACGAATTAAGAATTTGCATCTTAGAAATAAGCTCGTTTTTATTGATACTCCAGCAGAAGCTAAAGAAGGTAACAAAGAATGGTTAAAAAACGATAGGAAAGCGCTTGTAGAAGCAGGTTTTGACCTCACGGATTATACGATTACAGGAAAGACGCAAAGACAACTTAAAGCAGACTTACAGTCTTATGATTACATTTACGGATCCGGTGGCGACACACTCTATTTCCTCAAAAAAGCGCAGGAGTCCGGATTTGTCGAATTAATTAGGGATTATGTAATAAACAAAGGAAAAACTTATATCGGAACAAGTGGAGGCTCAGTCATCGCAGGTCCGAGACCCCACGAGTACTATCTCGAAGAAGGCGATGTAGGCTATTTGAAAGATACTACCGGATTCAATCTAGTGAATTTCCTGGTTGTCCCGCACTGGGGTAGAGACGACTTTAGGGAAAAGTATCTTGATGGCCGCTTGCGGATCGCATATAAGGAAGACCAATTACCATTAATCCTTTTGACTGATTACCAGTATGTTGAGGTTATCGGTGAGCAAATAATCGTTCACGACGTAAACAAAAGGTTCTAGCTACCGACAGACGCAGGTGTGGTACTACAGACAAAGTTGGGCTCT
>Ga0209668_10000190_pt1 | contig 26267 bp, 44 predicted proteins | sample FrelakmetPLP11PL_FD_187150 | JGI IMG/M metagenome (GOLD analysis project Ga0209668, IMG submission 187150) | Freshwater lake sediment microbial communities from the University of Notre Dame, USA, for methane emissions studies - PLP11 PL (SPAdes)... | ecosystem: Environmental > Aquatic >...
TTAGAATATGTTCCATCTGGCAAGGTAGTACTTTTTAATACTTTACCTTGAGCACTTGTTAACATACCAAGAGTAAAGTTATCACTTAACTTATAACTAGTTGGGAAGTCTGTCATGTTATTAATTTCGGCAAGTTTTTCGGCAGATAATTGAGTTCCTGCTCCAGAACCTCCAGTAGCAGGAGATGAATCACCTGAAGTTCCTGCTTCATTACCATTATTTTCATAATCAGAAGTTCCAACCATACCCACTCTGGCTTTTTGACCTGCCGCAGTAGTCCAATCATCTTCAGTTTCAAATTTGAATACACCATCAGTATGTCTAGCCGGAGGAACTAAATTAGGTCCACCTTGTTGATGCGCTGAATCTGCCGGCGGTACAACTAAAGTATGATTTCCAGTAACACCTGCAGTAGAAAGACTAGTTTTTCTTTCTAGTGGAGCACTATATTTTGGATCATAAATGTCAGGTTGAGTTCCACCAACTGAGCTAAGTAAATCTGCCGATAAAGGAGTTTTATTTAATACTGAATCAACTACATTTTTAGGTAATGTATTAGGATTGTATGATCCCATGGGTGTTAAATAAGTATTAACTAAAGTATTTTCTTTACCTCTACCTGATATTTGATTACCAGCAAAATCAACCGGTGTTTGAGATGTTCCTAATTTAGTCAATGAAGATATTGAAGGAAATGTAGTACTAGGATTATTATTTTCAATTTTAGGTGCTATCATTCCTATTGTATCTCCTGAACCTAGAGATATATTACCGGAAGTTTGCAATTGATACGATGATGATTTGATTTCAATAGCATTTGCAATATCAAATTTCATTGAATTTGCTTTAATTTCAAAGGCCTTTTCAGTCTCAAGTTTAAAATTACTTGACATTTTCATTAAAGTTTCAGCAGTAGAAGTAGTATCACCACCTTCTAAACTCATACTCTTGGCAGTTTTAAGATTCAAAGCATCGGTTGATTCAATTGACATAGTACCTATTGCTCTATGATTTGATGTCTTACCAACTTCTACATTGTAATTACCTTCAACCAGTACATTATAGTCTCCACCAACCGCAACATTCAAATCTTGGGCAACTCCCATATTAACATTATTATGGAATACCGCATCAACTTGACCGCATACTTCAAGATTTGCATCTCCTTGACAAAGGATATTCATTGGACCTAAAACAGTTAAGTTACATGTTCCTTTAATGAATATATTACCGTTGCTTTCAGTTATATAGTATCCATCGCCAACTATATAATTTACCTGTGAACCATTAGGATCAATCTCAATAAATGTACCTTTGCGATGATAAAGGTTAATTCGTTCTCCTTCAGGACTATCATCAAATTCTAGAACATGACCAGATTCAGACTCCATAACTTTGTTATATGGATAAATGGTATTGTATGCCGATTCAGGTTGATCATATGAACCACCATTTGCTAATGGTATATTTTTTGCGCGAGTAGCATCTTTAAATTTAACGTGGGTATCTTCAATATTACCTCTTGCTAATCTATTAGTATCTGGTTCATTCATGAAATCGCGCAAAGGATACTTTCCTTCAGGATCACAGAATCCAGTTTTAGAGAAATTACCAGATCTATCTTCAGTGTATGCTTCTCTTCTAGATGCAGGTAAAGCATTTATTTCTGCTTGAGTTCTAGTTGGAGCAGAAGATACAGCATCTTTATTAGTTGGAGCAGGAGCAGATTTACCACCTAAAAAGTATTCATAATATTTTCTTTTAGTTGGCCAACCACCTTTATGTCCACCAACTTTAGAAAGAGCTACTTCAAAGAAATTGGGTTGCCATTGTAATTTTTCCCAGTCTGAGATATTCATTTTAAAATATTCTACAACTGCTTTTGCACCTATTTCAGCAGACTGTTGTATTAATTCAGGATGATTTATTAAATCAATACCTAATCTTGTTCCAATGTCTTCATAATTACCCCGCAAGGTTAATTGTATATACCCTCTACCATAATATTGGCCATCTGCGGGATTTCCTGTTCTTTTAGTACCATATACAAATCCAAAAAATTCTTGCTTAGAATATTTTTCAGGTTTGTTATTCCATAGTTTTGCTTCTTCTTGTGTAATCTTAGGCCATACTACTCTAATTCTTGCCGCAGAATATGTATGATCTTCGGCAGAAGTATGCAACCATTTACTTTCTACACCGGCAATACCAAGCATAGCACATTTAGCATATTTTGATTTGAATCCACCTTCTTCGCAAGCAGCAATAATTGCAGCAATTCCTGCAACTGACTCTGGTTTTGCTCCTGAACCAGCAGGAGGATTTGGAGGTATAGGTGTTTTTTCTATTGCATCTGCCATTATGAATCCTTAAAAGTTCTTATCAAAATAGGTTGTAATTTGATCTGTAGTTGCAAATGTTTTAGGATTAACATCTGTAAATGGTAAATATTGTTCTTTTGTAAAATTTTCTGGTCGTTTTAATATAACCGAATATAATTCAGTAGTTTCATCATAAGTAGCAGTTGCTATAGGAGTTATATTAGATTTAGATAATATATTATATGATGTAACTCCATCAGTAGTTACTGCGGTTAATTCATATTTGGTTCCAGTAGATTGCACGGATGTTTCACTTGGAGTTTCAGAAGCAATAATTGTATCTACAACATCGGTTAATACATCACCTTTAGGATCAACAAGTTCACCTGTATCATCGGCAGAAATAACATTATTGGTTGCATCATTAATAAATGCTACAGTTTTAGTACTTGGTATACCACCAATTGTTCCAAGCATTATAGGTTGTTGATTATCAGGATCTAGGAATATACAAATTACCCAAGAACCTGGTACTACTCCTGTAGGAGACCAACCAAGACCTGATATAGAAGCAGAATTAATAGGCATCATAGGATATGCCCAAGGTAAATCATCGGTTGACAATATTGTTTTATCTTCGGTATGAAGACCTACAATACGAACTTGGCATCTACCTAATTTAAGTGGATCAATTCTATTCTCTACACAACCAAGATAAAACATTATTTACTCCTATTCAAATCTATCAACAAACTTTCTTTTACTATTTCCATTGTACATTCATGAATATTTCTATTAATATAATGATTAACTGCCGCAATGATATACGCGCCTGAAAACATTTCATCTTGATTCTCAGTATCTTCTTTAGTTGCAGGTTCAACTTTATATAACTTTAATTCTATTCTTAGACCAACAGTATAATCTAATCTACCTGGAACAACTATCTCTACTTTATTTGCATCTATTTGAGCAAATGAAGATACTCTATTCTGTACTACTCCAGCATTAGTAACATCCCCGTATTCATTGAAGTTGCCAGTATACTTTGACATAGACATAATAAATGAATTATGCCGATATATAGATTTATTAGATGCTAAAGGATATTTATTCAGGTGGTTATATGATTCAAAAGATTCAATCATATCATAATTTACATTATTATATCTTTTTGTAGTAATATCATACGTAAATAATCTTGAACCAAACATACCTCCTCTAGCCCTTTCTACATAATCATATGCAGTAGGAATAGTGATACTTCTAATGCGTTTATAATCTTCAGTTATATTTTTAACTGTAGCAGTACCATATGATTGATTATCACGAACATAATTATCATATAAAAACTGTTGAAAGATTTTTGCATTATATAATGATTCTAAAGATACAAAGTTGAATCCATATCTATTTTCAAAAAACAAATAGGAACCTGAACCATGCTGATTAACCGAAGTTTCAGATACATTATTAATATTTTTAATTGGAGACCAAAAATTAGAAATATACTTTGTTGAATTACTAGTATCTTCTACAAATATTTCTTTAGTTACTTGTAGTCCTACATCTACATCCTGTAAAAGCCTCTTGACAATCTCTGAACACTTGCCTGAAAATGATTTACTTATCTTCTTATTAATATCAACAATTGCTTCGGTAGATATAAAATGCAAGGTATAAATGGTTGATCTATTTCCAACCATTGTTCGGTTTGCCATTTTATAAATGTAAAATCTACCGTCAATATTACCCTTTTCAAGAGAAGGAGTAGTCAATTTGAGTTCAAGGAACTCTTCTCCATTGAATGGGAATACATTCATTAAGTCAAGTGAATCACGAATCTCAAGAGTACCAGTTATAAAAGGAGAAAATATATCTTCGAATATTTGTATCCCTATAACTTGGCTAGTAATATTCTGATAAAATTTCTGAGACGTGGTTATTTGAACCAACTCAATATTAATATCACCGGCTTTTGATATTTGTTCTGAAGAATTCATTATAGTATTTTCTTAAATTCAGTTACTATTTGCTCAATAATGCCTTTAGGAACAACCTTTATTCTTCTTTTAGATTCATTAAGACGTTGTTCATATTCATAGTTAGTAATAGAAGAAGCACCAACACTTGTAGAATCTACAATATATCCATTGCTATCTTCATAATGATGTATATCATATATAGTATCGCCATAGGCAGCAGCAATATGCTTTTCTAAATCATAGTATGATAATGGGAAGTCATTAAGATAATCATATCTTTCATTGACTAACATAATTATCCAATGATAGTTTGGATTATCATATAACTTTTCTGCTATATGTTCAGGTGTTTCATTATCTACTATATCATACTCATCATATATTGTTATATTTGCAAGTACATCTCGGCGGAATCTGATATTACGGGTAATATCCCTTAAATATAAAGCAGTATCCTTGCCACCAATATCAAAATCATATATTATATTAGGAAAATTCTTAAAATACATTAGTAACCTCTTCCTTGTATAGATTCTTTTGTTGGGTTTGTCAATTCTTTAAATGACATAGTGATAGCAATTTGAGTTGGCATACCATTTGCAAAGGTAGTAAAATTACCATTTGGAGTATAGTTTACACTTAACTCGGTAAGTACACATGAAGGATGTCTATGAATATATTGGTTAAGACCATTGCCTGAAAAGTAACTAATATCAAATTCAGAAGGATAGATATATAAAAAGTTATTTGTTTCTTCTTTATATTCAGGTAACATATGTAACTTCAATTGAAAAATTATATTATGCACATGTTCTGCTTCTTTTTCATCTCTTGGAAAGAAGTTATAATCAAATGAGAATGTTCTAAAGTCGACACCTTTGAATACCATTTCTCTCTTTGGATTAGCAGCTAGCCCAGTTCGAGCAGACATAACTCCTGATTTAGCTAATGTTTCCGCCGCTAATATAGATTTTATATCTTTTCCCAATTGACTATTTTTAACAGTATTAAGCATACTTGATACATTACCTTCTTGCATGGATTTCATTAATCCCATGCCACTTTCAGCCATAGTAGAAATAGCCTCTGCCGCCATAGCATCTTCTTCTGACCATGAAGTAGTGTATCTAATATTCAAAGAGTTTGGCATATGAAGAGCAATTGCTGTTTTTAGTCTTTTCTGTTCTCGGGTAGTAGTGCCTGCAATATCTGCTGCAACATATAATCCAGCAGCGTTTATAGCAGTTTCTCCAGTTACAGCACCAGCAATGCCTCCAAGTAATCCATTATTCAAAGAAAGTCCTAGAGCAGAAGAAATAGCAGCATTCCACTTAGAAATTGGTCTACCAAGAACTACACCTCTATCTCTTTGGATATCCAAATCTTTCATATCATATGTTTGATTTGGCGGAGGTAAAAACTTGGAAGCTGTTGCAACATTAATATAAATCACAACCATATTACCACCGTATTCTGGTGATTGTATGTCTGATGGATATGACAAACTTGTTATATCGTACTTGTCATTTATATAGTCTAAATATGACATATGTTGAGAACCTATAAATAGAATGGTTTTGTTTACTTATTTATATTAAAAATGGCGAAGTATCATCAAGGAATTTATAAACCAAAATATCCAAACAAATATATAGGTGATCCTACTAATGTGGTCTATAGATCTTCGTGGGAATTAAAATTTATGAATTGGTGCGATGGTTCAAATTCAGTTATTAATTGGCAATCAGAAGAAACAGTTGTTCCCTATATATGTGCAACTGATAATAAATGGCATAGATACTTTTTAGATTTTAGAATACAAGTAAGAAATAAAGAAGGTAAACTTAAAACATATTTAGTAGAAATCAAACCTCACGGTCAGACAATGCCTCCTAAGTATCCTGGAAGACAGACTAAAAGATATTTAAATGAATCAATGACATTCATGAAAAATCAATCTAAATGGGATGCCGCAAAGAATTATGCATCAGATCGTAGTTGGGAATTTGTAATATTAACCGAACATCATCTTGGGTTAACTAATAAATAGTATATGGCAAATATAAAAGAACCCAGTATGTTAGATGTATTTGAGAAAAACAAATATAGTCTACCTCAAGCATCAAAGGCAAGCAAAAGTTGGTTTGACCAACAGATTTTGCTATTACATCATCAAAATATAAATGGTAGTAATGTATTAAAAACTGCTCCGCATTTTACCTCTATTGGTAAAATAATGCCTGGAAAGTTATATTTGTACAGATATGATGCTAAGTATAAATCATCATTGCCATATTGGGATATGTTTCCTTTAGTATTTCCTTATGAGAAAACTAAAGATGGATTTTATGGATTAAATTTTCATTATTTACCTTATCAATTAAGAATTAAATTACTTGATAAGATGATGGTATTTGCAACTAATAAGAATATGGATGAAAATACTCGATTGAGATATTCTTGGCAATTAATATCAGGTATCTCAAAGTTCAAATTTGCCGAACCTTGTATTCATAGATATTTAAACTCGCATATTCGTACTCAATGTAGAGAAATCACCGCCAACAACTGGGCAACCGCTATGATGTTACCAGTAGAAGGATTTGTTGGTGCTAACAAGGCTAAAGTTTGGCAAGAGTCAAAAAGGAGTATCAATAAATGAGTTTACTATCAGACTTTATAACTGAAGTAAAAGTATCGGGTTTGATGAGAACTGCTAGGTACTCAGTACTTATGCCTTTTATTATATCAACTACCGAAGAAAATAAAGATCCAAGACTTGTTTCAATGTTTTGCGACCAAGTGCAAATTCCAGGATTAAATTATAATACAACACCAAATCTTACTTATGGTGAAACAAGAGAAGCACCATATCAAAGAATGTATGATAATCTAACATTATCATTTTATGTAGATAATGAAATGAAAGTAAAGAAATACTTTGATGATTGGCAATTCAGTATTCAAAATCCAGTTACAAGAACATTTAATTATTATGCAAACTATATAAAACCAATCCAAATTGGTGTAGAAGATATTGCAAGTAAAACCAAATATATGGTCGAACTAAGAGAATGCTATCCAAAAACAGTTAGTTCTATACAAATGGATGCTGCATCTAAAGATCTTATGAAACTATCTGTAACCCTGGCATTCAAGTATTGGGTACCAATAGGTGGATATACATATGATGAAACAGATTTATTAAATCAGACTGGTGATGGATTATTCTCTGAAATTAAAGGTGTATTCAACGGAATTGCAAGTTCGCCTGTAGGTGGGTTGTTAATGAACTATGGTTTAACCGGTCTACAAAATAAACTTACATCAATTGCAGGATATAACGCATAAATATTACTATGAAAATGGATGATAAATTATCAGAAATATTTGACTTGGAACCGGTAGAATATACAAAGATTGCGCCGCGCAATGATGATATAGTTCCTATTAAGCATGGAACTCAGGACGAATATATCGAAAATGATTTCGATCACGTACGCGGAAATATTAAGGAGTTGTTATCGACAGGGAGGTCGGCCCTTTATGATATGATCGAGGTTGCTAAGCAAAGCGAACATCCTCGAGCATACGAAGTTGTTGGTACATTAATGAAGCAACTTGCTGATATGAACCAACAATTATTAGATGCGCACTCACAGAAACAAAAATTGAGTGGTCTCGAAAAGAAAAAAGAAGAACCTGCAAGTCAAGTTACAAACAACAATGCTATATTTGTTGGAAGTACTAACGACTTGGCAACAATGATTCAGAATATGAGCAAAGGAGAATAATACAATGGCATTGCCAGTTAATAGTACACCGGTATATCAATTAACTATACCATCAACAAATAAAGAAGTTAAGTATAGATCATTTCTTGTTAAAGAAGAAAAAGCATTATTGATCGCGCAACAAAGCGAAGATCCAAATATAATGGTTAACACTTTACAAGAAGTTATTAAGTCTTGTTTAAAAGATGAAGTTGATGTTACTAAGTTAGCAATGTTTGACCTTGAGTATATCTTTACTCAAATCAGAGCAAAGTCTGTGGGCGAAGAAGTAGAATTACTTTTTAAATGTCAGCATTGTGATGATCCTAATGCCAAAGTAAAAGTTAAGTTTGATTTGACTAAACTTGAAGTAAAGAAAGATCCTAAACATACTAATAAAATATCATTATTTGGTAATGTAGGTATAGTATTAAAATATCCTAGTATTAATGTAATTAAGAAATTAGAAGATATTAGTACAAATAATGTCGATGATATCTTTAAAATTGTTATTGAATGTATTGATTACATTTATGATGATGAACAATTATATCATGCTAGTGAAACAACCGCGACAGAATTAAAAGAATTTTTAAATAACTTAACAACAGAGCAGTTTGGCAAACTTCAGAAGTTCTTTGAGACTATGCCAAAGATTACAAAAGATATTGAATACACATGTCCTATATGTGGTGCCCATAATGAAGCAACCTTAAGTGGTATACAATCTTTTTTCTAGTAAATCTCAGTCATGAATCATTGATGAATTATTATAAAATGAATTTTGCTTTAATGCAACACCACAAATATTCATTGACTGAGATAGAAAATTTAATACCATTTGAGAAAGAAATATATGTTGCTTTGTTAATAAACTATTTGGAAGAAGAAAAACAAAGGATTCAGAGTAAACAAAATGGCTAATCGTCCTACACAAAGATCAATGCAAGATTTATTGGAGAAACAATTAGTTTCTCTTAATGAAATTGGAAATTCTCTTGCTGCTTCTAGACTAATTGAACTTGGCCAATTAGTTGAAGAGAAGAAAGCTCTAGATGACGACAATATATTAGTCCAAGAGATGAGAGATATACATCTTATCTCAAATGCTATTTTAGAATCTTTAATTGAGATTAAAGAAAAATTCTTAGCAATGCCTATTACTACTAATGAAGATAAGGCAGAAACTGCAAAGATGAATGAAGCAATGCTTAAAGCATTACAAGATTTAGGCAAAGATAAAGATAAACCATTAAATGATATTAAAGAAGGTTTATCTTTAGGTCCAATTATAGGTGGTATTGGCCTTTCATTAGCAGGTTTAGCAGGTATAATTAGTTCTCATATTAAAAATATTAAATTCTGGATATCACTATTAACTCCTGAATTTATGAAGAAAAAGCTTTCTAATGCAGTAGATTATATAGGTAAAATATTTAGAGATCTTGGTTCTAAATTAAAGGAAATGTTTGATAAAAAAATAAAATCTATAAGTGATATTTTTGAAAACTCAATAAACAAAATAAAATCTATTTTTCAAGTTGATGAAGAATCTAAAATATCTAAAGTATTTAAATGGTTAAAAACAGGAATTAAAAATTTCTTTGCTCCATTTGAAGAAGCATATTTAGTAATAACAGAGTTAATAAGCGGTCCTGTAGGTAAAGTAAAGGGCATTTTCACTGGTATTGGAGAGTCTATAGGTAAATTTACCAAAATGTTTAGTAGTGTATTTGGTATAGTTGGTAAATTAATGTTACCAGTTACTATACTTATGACTGCCTGGGATACTGTTAAAGGTGCTATTGAAGGATATGAACAAGGTGGTATAATTGGAGCTATACAAGGTGCAGTAGAAGGGCTTTTCAAATCATTATTTGTTGCTCCTTTAGATATGTTACGTGAGGCTGTTGCTTGGATTGCTGGTAAACTTGGTTTTGAAAATGTACAAAAAGAATTAGAATCATTTACTGTTAATGATGTATTTGAGGATATAATGGATTCTTTCTATGCTGTTATAGATTTAGTTAGTAATACATTAAAAAGTGTTGCTAATGGCTTTTTAACTTTAGTTAGTGATTTCTATGGATTGTTTGCTGGACTTGGTATTCCAGAAGTTACAATTCCATTACCTGATGCAATGGGCGGGGATAAAAAAATAGGACCTTTTTATCCATATAAAGCAATGTCTGAAGATATTGCATCTATGAAAATGGAAGTAGCAGAACCTAAAACTTTTAAAGAATTAAAAGCAGATAGAAAAGCAAAACGGGTTGAAGTAGAAAAAGTAAAAAATGAAAAAGATCTAGAAGAAAAACGTAAAGAAGTTAGTTCTGATGTTATATCAAATGCAGAAGCAATAACACCTAATTCAGCAAATATGGTAGCAGCAAAAACAACTGCAACAGAAGTAGCTAAAGAAGATGCTATAAAATCTGCAGGAAATACCGTCGTATCAGCACCTACAGTAAATACATCTAATAGTACTGTTAATAGTACCGCAGTTAGATTACCATCAAGAAATCCAGATACTACATCATCTAGATACATCTCAAGTAGATACGCTGTATAATAAAAAAGGGGACTTAACGTCCCCTTAAATTTACCAGAGATTTAAGATTAATCTTCCGCGGCTAACTTAGCAAAGTAAGCCATAGTATCATCATCGTCATCTTCAGTAACAGACACAGTAACAGGTTTTGCAACTTGTGTTACAGCCGGAGCAGCAGGTATATCAAACTCTTCAGCAATTTGTTCAGCAGTCTTTGGTGTATAACTATCATTTGCTAGAACATTATCTAACTTTTTCTTTAAAAAGTCATAGTCTTTAAAGTTACTTGGATATAACCATTCTTGTAGATTATGTCTTGTGTTCATAATATTAACAAGTTTATCATCATTCTCAGTTACTGGAATAGCGTCAGAAAATGTAGATTCATCATAATTAGGATAACCTGTAACTGTACGCTGACGTAGTTTAAAGTTAGCACCTTCCCAAAGATCAAATACATTGATTGGATCTTCATCTTCAAATGTAGGTTTTGCTTTATCCATAATCTTATCAAAGATCTTCTTACCAAATTTAAACATGAAAACTTTACCTTCATTTTCAGGATTCTTTGGATCAGAAACAACCAAGATGTTTGCATAATAAGATAATCGACGTTTTTGTTTACGTGCAATTTCTTTATTAGCTTCTACACCAGAATTCCACAACTGAGCATTTAATTGAGAGACTGGATCTTCTTGATTGATAGTATTCAGATTGTTCTCAATATACCATTTACCGGTTGGACCTTGAAAACCATGTGAGAATACCTTTACCCAAGGTAATTCATTTTCATCTCCATCAATACGAGGTAGAAAACGAATAGTTGCAGTACCATTTCCTGCTTTATCTACAGTAAGTTTCCAGACACGATTATCGTTTCTAGATTGGGATTGGGGATTATTGATTTTATCGATTTCAGACGTGATTTTAGCAAAATCAGTTGAACGAGATTTGCGAAGTGCTGTAATATCAAGAGCCATAATTTTTCCTTGTTAGCGAAGTATTTGCGAAGTATATTGAAGCGAATTTAAATCCTCTTCAAAGTTATTTATAATCGAAATTATTTTATCCCGATTATATTTTACAAACCTTTTAGATTTGCAAATTCTGCGTATATCTTTTTCCCACATGGTTTGCATATAACCTGACATATGCCAAGTGCTAATTAAATCCATGAAGTCATTAAGAATACACACAGTTTCTAGAGAAATTCTATTACTAATAAGAAGAGTCAATATACTTGGAGGTTGGCAAAAACCAAACTCAAGTATTTCTTCCTTTGATAATTTATTTTTCTCTGAGTCTATTATAATACAATTTAGCTCGTCTGTAAATACTTGCGTGATACTTTCTTTACGTCTAAGCCAATTAGTATAATATGTTTCAGCATGTGATAATTCATATACTGGTGAATCATTACCATACGCAAAATTAGATACATAGAACTGAATAAGTTGTGGTTCTTTTGGATATTTCTTAGCAAGTTTCTCAAAAAGAGTTCTATCATTTCTTTTATCAAACTGCTCACGTGTATACTTTACTGCTCCTCTTTTTTCAAAGACGTCATATGAATCTCGTGTATAATGTAATCTAATGGCTAAATAAAACTTATATGCTGAAAACCCATCCATTAAAAATCTAGAACTGCTTGTCTAGGTAGATAATTCATATCCACAAAATTCATTTCAAGTTTGTCTTTTAAAGATTTGTTGATTAGTTTAGCAACATCTTCAGGTTCAATATAATTTTCAGTACAATATTCTAATAAAGCATCAACAACACCAATATTTCTTTCATGCGCAGTTACTTCTATATACATTGAAAAATCACTTGCAGTTTCAAACATTAAATTTCTCCAAATAATATTTTACGAGCTTAAGATTATCAACAACTTCACAATATTCTTCAGTTTTATCTCGGTAGATTTTCCAGTTGTTTACTATTTTCTTTTTACGATCAAGATTATTCTTAATAAGAAACTCTTCAAAAAAATCATCGAGTGATTTAACTTCATTAGAAAGATTCTGTTTGATTTCTTTTAAAGTATTAAATTTGCGATGCGTTGCTGCTTCTAAAATCTCATCATAATAATTATTCATGAGCAATTCCTAATAAATCTCTTACTGTTTGTCTAGCAGTTTCATAACCAATTTCAAATGAATCCCAAACTTTTTCACGGGAACCTGCCCATTCTTTTAAAGGAGTTAAATTGATCTCATCATCTTTTTTAGCAGTTCTCCATACTTCTTCAGTGTATTGGATTAACCATTCATTAAACTCAATCTCACCTATTTCGCCATCAACTATTTCACCAAATATATGTCTATTCATAATATAATCCTATTAACGAGTTTTATAATGTACAGGTCTTTCATATAGACCATCAGTTTCACGATATACAGAAATAAGTCTACCGCAATCAGTGGTAAATCTAGCAGTTTCTCCATACCCTATGTTTAAACCAAAAGGCCAAAGATTTACTAAATCTTCTGATTGAAGAGCTTCATTTAATGTTAAGAACCAATTTTGTTTTACTTTTCTCATGATATAATATCCTCAATAATTAATTTATGAGTCTATTATATCATGTTTTTCGAAAATGTAAACAATTATTTTAAACTTTTTCAATCTTCATAATCTTATAGAAGTAATGTTTACCAATTTTAATACTTTTCTTAGGTCGTTTAGAATACCTATGTTTGAAAGAATCAAAACTGTCTAGATTTCCAATTGGATTTCTAGCATTACCTCGGAGAATATCAGTTGCTAACTTAATAAACTCTTCTTTGTCTTTAGCAGGTATACGTTTCTGAGTATACTGTTGCTTCACTATTTTACAAGCTGGCTGGTGGAATATCTTTGTAGACCTAGTAACAATCGTTGCACCTACTGCAAGTTGCCCAGTCAGGGGTTCACCTCTTGCCTCTGAGTAAATTGTCTCAGCGACACATTTTATATCTTTGTATGAAACATTGATCTTTTTATGTAGAGTAGTCTGAGCATATATTGATGCAGACATACTATACAGACATAAGAGCATTGTGATTGCTCGCATGTGGTTCTCCTATTTTTTAGTGACATTATTAGAAGATGCCTAATAATGCTTCCCTAGTTCTTCGGTGGACTCATTGCCTATTTGAACGTATTTGGGAGTTGTACTTCAGTTTATCTTATATTTTTCTCCTATTTTATAAGTATTACTATTTATATCTTTTTTATGGCATAATATTTATAGCGTTGATGTTTAAACTTCTTTAACCAAATCGCTTTATCTTCTACATAGACCTTTGATGGATTATCATCAATGCCTATAACAACTACTAACTTATCTATATTAATTCCAGTCAACTCTAGAAAGCATTGAGAATACGCCGCGGCTTGCATAAAGTAACCATCAAATTCATCAAAATCTTTTACTCGCCTTGAAGTCTTCCAATCAAGTACTGCTATTTCTCCTTCAAATTCTGCAATTAAATCGACAGTACCTCCAACTTTTAATACATGAGAATAAATCCTTTTTTCAATACAATGTATATCACCAACTTTATCTATATGCGGCAACATTGAGTTGAATACCTCTTTATCAAACATATCAACTTCTATTTCTTTACCGAGTAGATAGTTTTCGCATAGTTTATGGATACGAGTACCACGATCAGCCGCACGTCTGGATATCTTATTAGCCTCTTCATGGCCAACTCTATCCCGCCATTCCATGATATGTTTAGAATTTCCAAATCCTGATACAGAAGTTACTGATGGATACTTTTCTCCAGTAGGAGTTAAATAAACTCTAGATCCATCAGTATTCTTCTGAACTAGTTTTGGAAAATCATATTGGTGAAAAGTTCTCAAGTTAACTCCATAATCAATTTATGGTACTATTATAACACATTTTCTGTAAATGTAAACAATTATTTTAGTACCCCAGTTTTTCTTTTGCAATAATATATGATTTTACCAACGATGATCTAACAATATCATCCGAAGTAAAATGAATACGACAAAACTCTTTCATCGTATCGGCAATTTTAATAAAGTCAGGCATACCGGTTATTTCACTAGACTTTTTAATTAAATCATTCTGAGCAGTATCACCGACAAATATGATTTTTGATTGATGTCCTATACGTGTAACAATAGTATCTAACTCTTGGAATGTACAGTTCTGGCATTCATCTAATATGACTACTGAATTATCAAAAGACATACCACGAACCGCGGTTGTTGTAGTAAAATCTACATACCCTTGTTCTTTTAACCTAGAATATGCATCTTTTTTACCAAACAAGGTAGAACAAATTTGAATATAAGGATCTTCATAAAGAGATACCTTTTCTTCCAAGGATCCTTTAAGGAACCCTACATCTCTGGTTTGAACGGCAGAACGAACAAGAAGAACTTGATTAAATGAATTGCCTTTATCCATTACTTCTTCTAATGCCTTGTATAATGCTATGAACGATTTACCTGTTCCCGCACTACCTGAAAGCATCATAAAATATTCACCCACTTTATAAGAATCAAAGAACAAACCTTGATTCTCAGTTAATGGTTGAAATGTTTTTAAATCCTCAAGTCTCATCTTCAACCTATTAGATGATCCTTGCACAACCTTATCATTTGCAGGTTGTTGATATTGCATGGTGTCTTCGAAATGTCTGTCAACAATTTTTGTGGCAGATTTACGAGCCATATTATTTCCTTATTTAAAGTTGAGAAGAAGTTTTATCTAATTGACTTCCTGGAGTCCTTGCATGAATTTGTTGTAACACATCCTTGAACCCAGTGTCCATTTTTCTAGTTGCTGTTAGTTTTGTCGGATCTCCTAATGAAGGTGAAGTTAAAATAATAGATTCAATATGTGGATTATCTATCAAATATTGTTGTTTAGAACCATAAGACATAGACATCTCAACTATCTCACCGGTTTCTTTATTACGAAAGTCATATAATGGCATTTATTCTCCTTTTACAAAATAAGGTACATCTCGGTTTTTCCATTTAAACATTCTTTGCTTATCGCCAAGATAATAGTTTATATATGATTGAACAGAATCACCTTCTACTTTATATATATCAGGCATGGCCTGAGTAGGTTCAGTAAATACACCTGTTTTGATATTAATTGGAGCATATGACAAAGCTTCATATAATCCAGATGATTCTACTTTATGAACTTTACCATAACGATAAGTGTATTCTTTACATAACCGATATAAAAGACTTCTTAACCACATATAGTTTTTATATGATTGTCTAACCCAAATAGCAGAAGGATGATTGATATGAGTTGCTTTATATAAAATAGATTCATAGGAATCATTGGGAAGAATCCATGATGTAGTTTTACGACCAGTATCGGATATACCGGTTAATAATACACCATCAAGAACTCTATGTGCAGTAGAAAGCAATTGTGCATACTCAAGTATCATTTTGACACAATGCCGGTCAACATGATATTCAGCGCATTTAGTAGTATTCGGATCTAAATAAAATATATTCACTTCTTTTTCCTTTCATAATTAAATTTCTTTATCACGGCTTTTGGATAATCTTCCATCTCAATAAATCCTTCTACTTTATTACCATTATCCATTCGGTGCCATATCATAAGATGTTCATGTACTATTAGATTAATCAAATCTTCAAGCATATACCCTTTACAATAATAAGAGTTATTTTCTTCTGTCATACCAAAAGTAGTAACATCATTTAAAGGAACTATACCTACTCTACTTGCAAGTTCTTTGATAGTTTCATTCATAAGTTTCCTGTATAATATTAGAATTCATAATCTATTATATAACATATTTTAAAAATGTACATATTTATTTTTTATAAATACATATAATATACCATTTCGAATTAGTCAACAACCGAGAATAAAAACATGGCAGCAACAACTTTAACATTACGAAATACTAAAGGTAGTCCGTTGACCAATACGGAAATGGATACCAATATTTCTCTTTTGAATAGTTATTCAAAAGGCTATTTAAGCAAAACAATAACAACAAGTACAACACTAACTGATGCAGAAGCAGATAATTATATCTTTGATTTTTCTGGTACTTTAACTGCTGATGTTAATATTACTATACCTAGTATACTTGTTAAGTCTTGGATAGTTAGTAATGAAACTACCGGTGGTTTTAGTATTACTATCAAATATACTACTGGCAACGGTATTACTATTTTAAACGGTACTAAAGCAGCATTTTATTTTGATGGCACTAATATGCGACATATTAGTTTCAGTAACAATATTCGTATATCTGATATAGGTACTGTAACTAATACCATGCTTGCCGGTTCTATAGCAAATGCAAAATTAGTATCAAGTACTATTTCTGGTATCTCATTAGGTTCTAATCTTAATACTCTTACAATAGGTACAGGCCTTTCTGGTACTTCATATAATGGTTCTACTGGTGTTACTATTGCAATAGATTCTACTGTTGCTACTTTAACCGGTTCTCAAATTCTAACCAATAAAACCTTAACTAATCCTACTATTAACGGATTTACCGGTAATACTTCTATAGTTAATATTGGATCTGGTCAAATATATAAAGATGTCTCCGGTAATGTAGGGATTGGAACTGTAACTCCATTTAATAGTACCACAACATTTAATATAGCAAGATCACCAATTACTACAGATGGTGGTTATTATGGCGCAGGCGCGTATTTTGATACCACATGGAAAAATACAACCACAAGTCAAGGTGGTTGGGTAATAAGAAATAATGCTGGTGCATTAAATATACTAACAGGAACAAATTCAGGTGCAGCCGGAACTACTTTTGCTACTTTTCCTTTAGCACTTGCTATTGATAATTCAGGCAATGTTGGGATTAGTACCACTCCATCCGGTACATATAAATTAGAAGTTTCAGGTTCTATTTCTGCCACAACTTTAAGATCTAGTGTAGCTACTGGAACTGCACCTTTTACGGTAGCATCTACTACTCCTGTTGCCAATCTAAGTATTGGTGGTAATGCAGCAACTGTAACTAATGGGGTATATTTAGACACTGCACAAACTCTTACCAATAAAACACTTACCTCACCGGCAGTTACAACTGGTTTAACTACCGGTAGCACGACTTTTAATTTATTAAATACCACCGCTACAACTATTAATATTGGCGGAGCAGCAACAACAGTTTCTATAGGTGATACTGCCCATGCAGGTACTACAACAGTACAAAATAATTTGTATGTTAATGGTAATATTACATTCGGTGGAGGATCTACTCAGTTATCAGCAACGCAACTTGTAGTTGATGATCCATTAATTTATATTGGAAGTAATAACGCATCAGATATTATAGATTTAGGATTTGTAGGTGCATACAATAACGGTACCCATTTACATACCGGACTAGTAAGAGATGCTTCTGATAGTATATGGAAACTTTTTAGTGGAATGTCTGGAGAACCTACAGGATCTATTCTTGATTTTACTGGAGCAACTTACGCACCATTACAAGTTGGTTCAGTTATATTACCCGGTTCTACTTCTGGTACTGTACAATTAAAACCTACTGCTGCGGTTGGTACGGGTACAATATTAACAATTCCTGCTACTACTGGAACAATTATAACAACTGGAGATTCTGGTACTGTCACTAATACCATGCTGGCAGGTTCTATTGCAAATGCAAAATTAGTATCAAGTACTATTTCCGGTGTATCTTTAGGATCTAATCTTAATGCTTTAACTATTAGTGCACCATTAGTAGGTACTTCATATAATGGTTCTGGCGCAGTTACTTTAAGTATTCCTGCTGCAACATCTACAGTAAATGGTTATATGACATCTACTTATGCAAGCAAGTTAGATGGTATTGCTACTGGAGCTACTGCTAATACTGGAACAGTTACTGGCGTAACTGCTACAGCTCCAGTAGTATCTTCTGGTGGTACTGCTCCTATTATATCTATGGCGGCTGCTACAACTTCTGTTGCTGGTTATTTGACTGCCGCTGATTGGACAACTTTTAATGGTAAACAAGCTGCTTTAGGTACAGCATCTAATCTTCAAGTTAACTCAATAGGTGTTGGTACTGCTGCTGCAGCAACTGCAGGGGATATAAGAGCAACTGCAAATATAACTGCTTATTATACTTCAGATGAAAGATTAAAAGAAAATATTAGTCCTATTACAAATGCTCTTGAAAAAGTTAACCAAATAAATGGGGTTAATTTTGATTGGACAGAAGAAGAAATAACCGCCCGAGGCGGTATTGATGGTTATTTCGTTCGTAAAAATGATGTTGGAGTTATAGCGCAAGAAATAGAACAAGTATTACCTGAAGCGGTAGCAACTAGAGATAATGGTTATAAAGCAGTTAGATATGAATTAATTGTTCCATTACTTATTGAATCAATCAAAGAATTATCTGAGCAAAATCAACATTTACTAAAAAGAATTGAAGCATTAGAAAATAAATAATCTTATACTTCAAAATATTCTAATTTAAAATTATTAGCACACTCTTCATATCCTATGTACCCTCTTGGATTACATAGGATATTGCATTTTCCTATCATATAGTCGCATTTATTATGAAGATGTCCGTGTATCCAAGTTTTAATATTAGGTCTATCTTCTATAAATTGATCAAGATCTGAACAAAATCCACCATTTAAAATAGTTTCATCTTTAAATCTAGGATCGGTGGATTTAAATGAAGGAGAATGATGCGTGACTACAACTATACTTTTATCACTATATACTGTAGACATCAAATCAATATAATCGGTAGTTTCTTTGAATATATCAAGAGCATCTAATGGTGTAAATTTATCTTTAGATCTTCTAATAATTCTAAAATCATTAAGCATTTTACTAATACTATGGATAGTTTCTAAATCCTCTCCATTCATATTAGTCCACATAGTACCACCAACAAATATAACATCATTGATATTGACTATATCATTTTCTAATAAATGAAAGTTTGAATTATATTTAAGAAATTTACTAATAGTAGTATATGTGTTCAAAATATCTGAAGTATAACTCTCATGGTTACCGCATATCATTATAACATGGGGAAATTCTTTGCAACACTCACTTATAAAGTTATGTATTCGGGTTGACCTATGCTTAAGCCTTTTTGAAGTTTCACTTTCATTGAATTCTTCTAGATCATGTGAAACAAATATATCACCAGCCAATATAAGAACATCGGCATTCTCAGTATTTTTAAGTTCTAATGTTCCTCTTTCAATATGTAAATCAGAACAATATGCTACTTTCATTTTAAATCATCTCCATCAAAATCGTCACAAACATCTTTTTTAAATCTTGCTATAATGTCCATAGCTTCTGCTATATCTTCATCAGTGGCATCTGGATATAATGACTGTAGTTTTCCTACGCCCATACTTTGCAGTTCAGCATAAGTATAATCCCTTTTATCAGAAACATGCCATAAAGATAATGCTTGATCATCCTTTGTAGAATCTTCTGAAGAACTATTATAAAAACTATACCAATTAGAGGTAGACCATCTTGTATAACTCATTACATTTTCCTATAAACATGATAAATTATTTATGATACTATTATATCATACTTTCAGGAAATGTAAAACAATTTATTCAGGATGATTATCTGAGTTACAAAGAGAGGGATTTGAAGAAAAAGAAGAACATGGAGACTGGGCTGAAATCTCCATGCTTATATAGAGGAATAAAAGAACTGCTAATAAAATTAGTGGTATTGCTTTCATTACATTATTATACCTACCAAGCTAAATAAACATAAGGTCCAGCATTATTTTGTCCAGTATTATTTGCATTAAATCCGCCTGGAACTAAACATGCTCCATTTGTTCCTGGCCAGCCAAAATAATCTTGTACTGCTCCTTGGCCGCCTTGACCACCATTCCAACCACCTCCACCTCCGCCACATCCACCATAGTCAGCATTAGTACCACCATATCCTTGACCGCCAACAGTAGATCCACTACCACCTCCTTGTTGACCTTTTATACCTCCCATTCGTCCTGCACCTGCACCTCCGCCTCCGCCGCCAGCAATAATTATTGGAGTAGTTCCTAAATAAACCCCCGATGCTCCGCCTCCGCCTGCTCCGCCGCCTGAATTTGATCTCCAATATGTACCAGCATCTCCTCCATTGCCGCCCGCAAAATTAGTACCAGTTGTAGGACAAGATGACGCACCACCATACCCACGTGTACCAGCTCTACCGTTTCTACCATTTGTACCATTATTACCTACAAAGAAATAAAATACTTGTCCTACATGAACCGGTAAATTTCCATATACGCGCATCCCATCCCATCCTACTTGTCCTGCATGTTGATCATTACCTCCTTGACCTCCATGTCCACCTTGACAATGAATATAAACACTTGCAGTACCTAAAGGTACTGTCCAAGAACTCCAACCACCACCAATACTTATAGTTCCTCTATTTCTTGATTTACCATGAAGATCGTTCCATGAATTAGTTCCATTTGTTAAAGTAGTAAAATAAATATCATTTATGGATAATTCAGAGGTTGGGGCTCTGCTCATTTCAGTATTTATCTGAGATAATGAAATTTCACCTGATGTGGGTAAAGTCATTTTTATAATTCCTTTTTATATTTCTAAAATTAAATATATTATATTTATAATTAATTTTGAATATTCTTTAAGGTAAACGAACCATCTTTATTATCTATCCAAGTTATATTTTCACCAACACTCCATCCGAGTTCTCCAATTAGTTCCTCGGGGATAATAATGTATAGACTACCATCAATGTCAGTGTCTACCCATGCTGTGTATGTTTCACTCATTCTTCATCTCCAACACAATAAATCACGTAAATAATAAAGGGTTTCACCTTGTGCTTTACCTTTATCGATGCATAATTCAATAACCTTATCTGCAAACTTTTGATATAACTCGGATTGTTCTGCTTCAATATTTGATTCTTTAATTTCGAGTTCAAAGTTATTAATCAAACTCCGTATTGGATTTTCCATTCTTCAATCCTCAAAATGTTTATAAATCTTATAAGAACAAAGGTAAGCACCGTGAGCAATATCACCATAACTAACACAACCACTTTTTGTAAGATATTCATCCTCTACATTATCACAAATACCAACACATTCTTGGATAATCAATTGAGCATAATTCTTCATCATTAATTTTATATCAATTGCATTACCCAAATTTGCGGATTGTTCTGCTTCTTGGGCGAGTTCTAATAATCTATTGTTCATTAACTCCTCCCCAGTCTTAGGAAAGGTCCAATCTTATCTGTACCTGAGAAAAAATCTAGTGAGTCGGAAGATTCGTGAAAATGTTCTGTCGGAAGTTCTAGGTCAACCCACGTGCAATAACTGCTGTATCCTGATGAATCTTCGTTGAGAACATCAACAGTGGTTTCTGGTGGAAGTGTTTGAAGATAAGTAATAAATTCTGCTACAGTAGTCATTCAAATATCTCCACTGATTTTATATCAATACAATCGCCATATTTCCAACGAGCCATATTACATGCTATCTCAGGAGAACTAGCAACAAAAAAATCATATCTATTTTCATGTTTTTTCCAAAGAATATTCCAGTGATCAAAATTAACTTCATATTCATTCTTAGTCATAATATATAATTCCTCAATAATTTAATTTATGGGTCTATTATACTACATCCGTAGCAAAAGTAAACATTTATTTTAGTTTTTCCAAATCTTTTTTCAATCTTTCATGGAATGTTTCTTCGCCATCGTCCCCAGAAAGTAACCAATCTATTCTTTGGGTATAAACCAGTGCTTGTTTCAAATACCATACAGCTAATTTGAATTCTTGCATAGTATCTTCACTGAATCCATTACCTCGTTTTTCATTGTATTCATTAACTTCTTCTGAATCATTATAATATATTTCATCTTCAATATCCATGACAATTTGGTTTAGGGTATATTGACTATGATCAAAAAATCCTCCACTCATTTCTGTCCTCCACTTTAATTAAATGAGATGCAATTTATAAATATTTGTCTTATTCTTTCCTCGTCAACAGTATCTTTTAATGCTTGTTCAAGTGCTGCTTCTGCAATTTTTTGTTCATTGGTCAAAGGCTCTCGCTCAGACATTGCAGATTTTCGACCTTCTTCATAAGCAGCATAGACATTGCTAATACAAACCCCATTAGGCATAATAGCCTCTGCTGTTGACTCTGGTTGTTTTGGCGGTGATGTGTATAGAGCTGTCCAATTTTCACTATACTTGTTACCATCAGATAGAAAACATCCTCCAGAATCATTCATCCAAGCTACTGGCTCATTAGATTGTTCAGGTTGGGCGAGAAACTCGTAAATCTCTTTGTATAGATCATAACTAACAAAGAAATCTCCTTTGTTGTCGCCAGATATAACTTTCTCCAGCAACTCTCTTTCTCTACTAATCATCTTCCCCAATATAAAACTGAAATTGCTCGACTAAAAATTTGGCTTTCTCTCTAGTAAATATCAGTTCAGTTACGCCAATTTTTGTATTGATGAGGAATTTTATTGATCCGTTAGCACCAGCTCCCATGTAATAGGACGCTGTTTCTTCTTCTTGCTTTTTCACAATGTCTTTTAAGTCCAATTTGTATGCCTCAGCATTTTTATTAAATAAACCCATCATTTAGTAATCCTGCTTAATAACGATGGTAATACTCTGTGGACAACCACACCCACCCATATAACCTAATTCCAATTCTTTTATAGAATATTGATGATCTGAACCCTCCACTTCAAAATAGATTGCGGCAGGAAAGGTATGACTTGCTATATTTCCGTCAGTCGTCATGAGGTCATTTACATACTCATTAAATTTATCGGAAAATTCTTTTAGCGTTGGTTCTTCTTCAAATATCATATAGCCTCATCTGTTTTGCTTTTAACGCCCCTTGTTCGGTCATATCTTCACCTTTTCCATCCTATATAAATTAATTTCTGATAATATTTTATTGGTTTCAGTGATAGATGTATAAGAGCCGTGATCCCAATTTAAATCATATTCGTATATCTGATTTCCAGTTGTTCCATCTTTTGAATCGATGGAAATTAATCTGTTTTCTTCATCGATAACAAAGTCAAATTCATTGGGATAAAAATCCCAATCCCATTTAATCATATACTTGCCAGTATCGTAATATTCCTTGACTTTCTTTGCCCAGCTCAAAACATTGTTCCATCTAGCTTCATAGATATTCATATGCTTTCCCTACTCATCGCATCCACCTCCAATGCCGTGATGCTTCTCAGCAAATTCAACACCTGCCCAATAACTGTAGGGATGTGTGGCTTCATCATCAGCTTTAAAACCGTTTGATATTTCTATACCAGTTAACGGTTTTAACGGTGCTGAGTATAGCTCTGTAACTTTACAATATTTATAAACTCGTTCCATTGGTTTAACCGTATGAAACTCTTTGATAGGCTCATTATTAAAATGGGTTTCTACCATCCAAGCCACAGGCTCTTGCTCAGGTTGGGCGAGAAGTTCTTCAGCGTCTGCTATTAATAAAAGCCAATCACTATATGTCATTTGAAAACTACATAATTTCTCAATCATCTCTCTTTCTTTACTCATTCCCCACCTCCAATGCCATGTTCTTTTTCTATTGCTCTAGCAAAATTTCTTACTGAGTTTGTATTAATGTCCGTCCATAAATCTGCTATCCGCTCCACACTCAAAGGTTCTTGTTTTGGGGGTGCTAGATATAGTGGTCGAATATTAATACAATTATTAGACTCTAGATTTCTCGCACAAGTTTCAATAATATTAACTTCAGTATATTTATCGTAACCTACTTCTATCTGATGGTCATACATCCAAGCCACAGGCTCTTGTTTACTTTCTGGAAGGCACCAAGCTTCGCTCATCGCATCTCTTTCTTTATCCCAATCTTTACTCAATGCAGATTTTCTCCCTGCTTCAAATGCTTCATAAACTTGTTGCCGCATAGCCTCTGCATAACCTTTTGAGTAAACCTCTTGCTCTTGCTCAGGTTGGGCGAGTAGTTCTTCTATCTTAGCTTTCCAAAACTTGTCTAACTTTGAGCCATTTGCAGCATGGCTGTTTAAAATAAATTGCAACAACTCTCTTTCTTTACTCATTCCCCACCTCCAGTTATGCCGTGTGCTTTTTCTACCTTTCTTATCCAGTGAATACACTCTCGCACATTATATAATTCAAAAGGTTGGTTACTTTTTTCATCAAGACTGTATATTCTTCACTACGGACAGTAGCTTGTTCGGCAAGTTCTTTAATTCGTTCGTTCATATTACCACCCAATCTGAATGCCATAGTTTTGGTGTTTAGGACCGTTACCATCATCGTCTGCTAAACCGCGAGGAACGTACTTGTCACCGTCTAACTTAATCTCAGCACGATAACCTAACTCTTTAAGTTTTGCTACCACTGCTTTTTGTAGTGGTGTGATTTCCGCAGTTAAGGTGCGAAACATTTCTACACTACCTAAGAAAATGAACACATATCGGTTGCCACCTTTAGCGGCATTGGCAACATTCTGTTCAACATTGTTTTTGAGGAACTGTTCAACCTCTGCACCAGATTCGTCATACAGTTGTTTGGCTTCTTGTGCGCTAATCATCATAATTCCTCAACAAAACCAAAGCACAATAGCTACAAACACTAAATTCAAACACAATATATTTTCAATACTCATCATCTACTCCAATAGTTATTTGAGACTGGATTAAAAGCCGATACAGTATCACTATTCTCATTTGTCAGAGGCTGACGTTTTAAATCGAGTTCAGCTTGTGCGTAACCTTTTTTATATTCCGTCAAACCCTCTCTTGGCGTTAATCCTTCACGGGCTGGTGGTGCAAAATTCCTAGAATCTTTCAATGCTCCACAAGATTCAGTCTTGTTACAATATTTGCAGTTCCATGTGTCACTGTTTGTGCATTCCGCTACTGCCTGCTCAGGTTGGGACAATAATTCTATAATCTCACCAACAATCAAATCAGTTTGTCTTTGCAGTGGTTCCATATTAGAACACTCTAACAACACCTTTACTCTTCTCAATAACTCTCTTTCTTTACTCATTCCCCACCTCCAATGCCGTGTACTTTTCGTACCTCGTAACAAAAACTATTTCTCAGCGGTGTTTTTTCACGATGTTCATAAAATTCTTTACTACAGTTAATCCACCGTGACCACCCATAACCACCATAATTAGCTTTTGTTCTATATTGCCAAGTTACCTCTCTTTCTTTACTCATTAATAACCACCTTGATGTCTTGTTGCAATCTTTGTGGGATTTCTATAAACTGAACCGCACCATTCACTTCCATCGTAACATACAGGAAAGTAAACATGCCAAGTAGTCCAAAGAGTAAATGGTAATCCTTCTGGCGTACCATAACCATCATCAAACTCAATATCTAATTCTTCTTCAGTTAAAGTGCAAACATAATTGTTAATATCCTTATCTTCATTGTCTATCATCCTTGCCATTATTTCTTTACGCCAAGTTGTATAACTCATAATTATCCTGCATTATATGATGCTAAAATTATATGTGGAAGTTTTTCTTTACCTTTATATGTTCCTATAAACTCTACTTTAACATCTTC
>Ga0209668_10000191_pt1 | contig 26233 bp, 22 predicted proteins | sample FrelakmetPLP11PL_FD_187150 | JGI IMG/M metagenome (GOLD analysis project Ga0209668, IMG submission 187150) | Freshwater lake sediment microbial communities from the University of Notre Dame, USA, for methane emissions studies - PLP11 PL (SPAdes)... | ecosystem: Environmental > Aquatic >...
GCCATAACATAATCCAACGGAAATCCTTGTATCTGTTTTAACTCATCAATTAATAACATCCGTAAATAACATCCAGAACTATTACGTAATGGAACAAATAAACGTGGTTGATGATTATATGTACATATAATTGTTTTACAAGGATATCTTATATCTATTATTTCACAATGAATCGGACTTGACCTTTTACCAAACGAGAATAAATAATCATGTTGTTTTCCATCATAATATCGGTCAGTTTCATTCGCATTTATTTTGCTTAATAAATACGGATGACCTCCATTATTTTCTAGATATTCACACGTATCATCCATATCAGTTAATATACACTCATCTGGGATTTTGTCAAACCATTCATCAGAAACCTTGACTGCTCCAACCATATCATATTTAATGATTGATAATAAATTCGTATTTTGCGACTGTATATCTGGGAAACTCAATGACCATCCATAAGGATTGTCTTTTTTAATTCCTAAAATTATTAATCTTTCTCTTTTTTGTGGAACATTATATTGTTCACATTTAAATACCTTGTAGATTATTTCATACCCTAATTCCTCAAACTCTTTCTGAATGATATCTATATACAACAGTCCATCCGTAGTTTTTCTTGTTAATAATCCTTTTACATTTTCTCCAATAATCATATTTGGTTGTGTTATTCTTGTTACTCTAAGAAAATGTAAAAACATAGTATTACGTGGATCATCTTTAACCTTTTTACCGGCATTACTAAATCCTTGACAAGGAAATCCAGCAAATAAAATATCGGTATGATTATTATATTTTTCAAAACATGTATCTGGCATTTTTGATATATCACTACAGGTCCCATCTTTAATTAGTTCGGAATCTGGAAAATTATGATTATGTGATTTACAATAAATAGGCTGTATTTCATTATATGCGATCAGGTTACATCCTGCTTGACACATTCCCAAACTATCCCCACCAAGTCCTGAAAATAAACTAATTGCGTTGTATGTTTTTGCGATTGCGGTTGTGAATTCCATTTATATTTTATATTATAACATATTTATAAGTTAAGAAATCAATTTTATTATCATTTAATAAATGTTAATAATATTAATAATTTTATATAACACACCCATAAAAAAAATAACATATATGTTCTAAATTAATAAATCGTAGTTTTTTAAATTATATAAAATAAGTGTAATTTTGGTAAAAATATTTCACAATAATATTTCACAATAATATTTCACAATAATAATTACTTACACCAATCTTAAAAATGTCGTAATATCCGCTTTAAACGTTGGCCTTGGATATACAGACATGATACCAGATAATTGTTTCTTATTTTCTCCACGGCCATATTTATCTTTTAAAGCGGTAAGTTCTGTTATAAATTCGTCAATCCATTCACAATCTTTTGTAAATTCAGAACCATTTAAATATAATAACTGCGATGGAATGGATGTTCGCCGTTGTGATTTATAGGTTTTGCCTGTAAATATAATAATATAATAGATATCTTGCGTTGGATACGTATCATTAAAATATATAATTGTATTATCTGTTTTTTTAATTTCTATATTTAAATTTATTCCTCCAATATTACGAAAATCTTTGGATTGTTGACTACCGGCTTCTTCGTATGTTAAATTAAGTTCATTTAAAACTTCTCTTATTTTACTTATTGTTTGTCTTTCACTATTTTGAGTATTTCCTTTTGTCGTTTTGATAGATTCTATCCATTCATTGGTTAGTCGTTGATTACATAAGTCTCGTATTTTATTAAATAAAACATTTTTTGGAGTATATATTTTATTCATTATTAATTCCGGTATACCAGTTATAAAGATAATATGTTCATCTTCTTTTTCTTTTATATTATATTTACGTAGTCCTGGTGTTGGTTGTTCAAATATTTCTTTTTCGTCGTAAATAACAGACTCCGAATCCGACATCAACGACGACTCCGTACTATTTTCCAAAATTAGATTGTCTTCCATTTTTAAAAGTATTACATCCACAAAAAATAAAATAATTATTCAATTTTTAACAAATGTTTTTCACAAATGTTTTCACAAATGTTTTTTATGAATTGAATAAGATAAATTATAAATACCTATATATATATGGTAAAAGCTTGTGTTTCAGTTTGTAAAACATTTCCCAAATCAGAATGTAATCCACCCAGATGTAGCTATATTAATGGGAATAAACGAAAATATTGCCGTCTTTCTCATAAATATAAAATGAATAAACCAAAATGTAATGTAACACGCAGACTTAAAAAGAGCGAAGTTGGAACTTATTATAAAAATCGTATTAGTGAAGCAATAAAATCATCCAAATTATTTTTAAATAAGATATGCCCAAATACCGGAATGTGTCTCGCGTTTGGGACTAGTACTGACAAATTAACCAAATATTTTAACGGATTTACAAAGTTTGATTATGTGGTTTCACCCATTAAACGATTGGGTGTCGCGAGTGCCAACGGGTTTATACACGAAATTAATTATGACAAAAATGGATATAAAGCCAGTTCGATATTAAAATCGGCAAAAACGGCGAAATCCGATAATTTAGTATATGAATATTTAGTAGGTATTAAATATATAAATCGTAAATTAAAATTGTTTCCTTGTTTTCTTGAAACATATGGCTTATATTATTACGACACCCCAGCTTCTTGGACCATGTTTAAAGACACCGCACAATTAAACGCAGCCGATTTACAACATTTAGTATTACAAAATAACACAAGTTACGTAAAAGCGTGTGCCGAATCTAAATATGCGTCTTGTCTTATTCAGCATATTAAAAAAGCACCCACGATTTATGAATTATGTATGAATGATGATGAGTTCATAACGAATGAATTGGTGTTTACTTTATTTATTGTTTATCAAGCATTAAGTTCTATGTCATCTACTTTTACTCATTATGATTTACATTACAATAATATTTTACTTTATAAACCTAAACCTCTGGACGATCATTATATAGAATATCATTATCATAACAACGATGGCACGTCGCACTCATTTTACTCAATGTACATACCTAAAATAATTGATTATGGACGTTCTTTTTTTGATAATGGAAATGTAAACTCTCACAAAATATATGAAAAAATATGTAATACACGGGAATGTGACCCAAAATGTGGAAATGATTTTGGATTGGGTTGGTTGGATACCGTTCCATATTTGACTATAAGTTCATCTAAAAAAAATGAAAGTCATGACCTACGGTTGTTATCCGATTTAAAAATAAAAATCTCTGCTAAAAAAATACCAGGAAACGCCTTTAAAGAATTACAAAATCTATTTAAACACTTAGTATATGGGGTCGGATTAACCGGAACTAACACTCGTTTCGGATCCACCGAGAATTTAACTAAAACTACGTTTAAAAAGGGAACCTATACTCCCATTTATAATGTAACTGGGGCATTCACCGCATTAAAATATATAGTAACGGATCCAGACGTGTTAACCGAAAATAGAGATACGTATTCGACACTTACTAAACTTGGTGATTTACACATATATAATGACGGAAGACCAATGAAATATGACAAAATAGTATAATGATATTTTACAATTTATTTTTTATACCAAATCAACAAATATGAAATATAATAAACTGATATTGTTAAAAAAAGAGGTAGCTCCTCCATATTCCATCGAACCTTTCGTATTATCTGGATATCGACCTAAAATGTCTTACGTAAATTGTTTGAACAGTATGTTTACAGTACATAACCAAACTCTAAATATTTGGAGTTCTATTCTATTAATTGGATTTAATATTTTTCTTGTTATTTTTTTTACAAACAAATCCCCAGACATGCCTTTTCATTTCCAACTCTTTTTCTGGACCCAAGGAATTCTACGTAGTTATTGTTGGATAAATAGTTGGAGTTTCCATACTTTTGTATGTCATTCCAAAAATACTGCCCAATTATGTCTTTCAATGGATTACATCGGTTGCTATCTTACGCCATTTGGAATCGGAACCAATCTATTATTTATTGAATTTTATTGTCATATAAATTATCAAATTTATTTCATTCTTTGTAACGCAATTGTAATTTGTTTAGCTATCATTATTTCCACTTTTTCAATATATCAAACAGAAAAATATAGACAAATACGTTTATTGGTTTCAATCACAGCTTCAATACCATCTTTGATTGGTTTACTATTTGCCATTTACATAGTTCACTCCGGTAATACTCCCGAATATTATTCTTATTTATTATACGCTATTTTGTTTGAATTATCCGCTGGTTTCTTTTATGTTACAATGTTTCCAGAAGTTATATATCCCTTTTATTTTGATATATGGATGAATTCACATAGTATTTGGCATTGGTTAAATTTTGGATTTGATTATATGATGATGGCTTTAACTTACAACGCGTATCTAGAATTGAAAGAATCCCAACGATGTTTAATGTGACTTTTTTTTGGGTGGGGGGGGGTGTAATCATATTAAATAACTCTCAAAAAGATATATTATTCTTTTATATATATGATAATAGAAACCAAAAAGAAAGGCAATGTTACTATATTAATTGTTAAAAAAAATAGTAAATTTGACATAGATACCAAAGCAAATACCAAAATTACTCGTAGTCTTATTACAGATATTATTAATTATAACGCCGATGTGTATACGGATACCGGAAAATTATTATTACGATTTCGTAAAAAAGTTCTGAATAATAATAATATTGATGAATTTTATAAAAATACTATAGATTTTGCTAAAAACACAACAAACAATCGAGGCTCGGCTATTGGAAGTAGTAAAAAAAATATAAAAGATAACCCAAAGGTTCAAACAAACATAATTGGATATTTCGATACGTTTTCACCTAAACAAAAATTTATGTTAAAAAATCATCCAGGGATATTGACTGTTAGAGAAACCCGATTCAATAACAAATATCCTAATAAATTTAAAAATGCGTATCCATTAATTAAAGAAATTGATGAATTATATTCAAAAATAGTCCCAGATAAATACAAAGAACAACGTAAAAAAGCAAATCAAACATTTTTTAAAATTAAAGATACTTCATTTTCTACAGTTACTCTCAATGTAAACTTTCAAACAACGATACACACAGATAAAGGGGATGACCCCGATGGGTTTGGGAATTTGGTTGTTATTGAACATGGAGAATATTCTGGAGGAGAAACATGTTTCCCGGAATACGGTATAGGGGTTGATGTACGAACTGGTGATATTTTATTTATGGATGTCCACGAACCACACGGAAATTTACCAATTGTTAAAAAAACAGAAGATGCTCAACGATTATCCGTAGTATGTTATCTTAGATTAAATATTTGGAAAAAGACAAAAGGAAAAACAAGAAAGTTTATGAACCAACATTTACAGAAATTAAATATGTTACTTGAACAATATCAAAAAAAATAAATTGATTGACTATTATATATGACAAATTCATATATAATTTGTATTCCTAGTTATAAAAGGCATGATGTTTGTAATAATAAAACTCTTACTACTTTATCTGATAATGGTATTTCTCCAGACATAATATACGTATATGTCGCAAATAAAGAAGAATATAATATATACAACCAAACCTTGGATAAAAATAAATATAATAAATTGGTCATTGGCAAAAAAGGTCTAGTTCAACAACGGGAGTTTATTAGTAATCAATGGGCAACAAATAAACATATTGTATTCTTAGACGATGATATTGAAAAAATAGATTTATCGTTATCTCCTCTATTTAAGAAACATACCCTGGATTATTTTATAAAATATGCGTTTAATGAATGTGTAAAACAACATGCGTTTATTTGGGGAGTATATGCGGTATATAACCCATTTTTTAGAAAACCTCGCCCTGAATTATCAACGGGATTAAATTATATCGTAGGTGCTTTTTACGGAATTATTAATAGACCTAGCCGTGAAGGGATACAACTAAAAATAACATATGCCAATGGACAAAAAGAAGATGTTGAAAGAAGTATATTATATTTTCTTTCGGATGGAGTTATGTTGCGTTTTAATAAAATTGGATTTGTTACCAAATATTATGGAAAAAATGGGGGTCTTGGTAGATTTGAAGACCGACTGGTTCCAATGAGAGAAGCCAGCGAAAAATTATACAAAAAATTTGGTGATTATGGAAATATAAAAACAAGGTCTAACGGAATGACTGAGTTTGTTTTAAAAAAAATCAAACCATTTAATAACACTCATGTAAAAAAAAATACAATTAAAAATAAAACTGTGAAAAATAGGAAATAACTCTTATGAGTTTTTACGCCTAAACTTAGACGACAACCTTTTGTGAAAAATGGCAAATCTATATTACTATTGAATTATTACTAATATCTTTTTTTAATGAATTATTAATAATCCGTTTTCCAACACTTTATCCAACCATTTATTTTCACCTATTTTCATAATACTTGAAGATTTTTTGATAATAACTATTTCTCTTATTTCATTTGTCCATATTAATTCAGTTATTCTATTTGTTCGGTGTGGTTGTGGTGGTGGTTCGTGTATTTCATCAGCTTCTGCGTCCTCTGTATTATTAGTCTTCTGATTAGAATTATTTGTAATATATTTATATAACGCAACGGTAATTGAATGATGATTCATGTTTATAACCTTACCTTTATTACGCATTTTGAATGGTTTTTGAACCCAAACATAAACATCTTGGTCAATATCATATTGTTTAATCCAATCATTATTTATTCCTACAGATTTATTAAAATACAACGCATTTAGTTTGGAATACATATCATTATGGTGAGTGTCTATCAAATGGGAGTCAACTTTATTTAATAATACTCTACATATTGAACTTCTACGTATGTGTAATGGAATAATTGTGTTGGTTAAGTTCATGACTTTATTATTAAAATGAACAAATAATATATCATTTAACTTTGATAAACTCACCTTTGTAATATTTTGTATAAATATTTTTTTAGATAAATATATATTTTTTGGAAGTAATAAATATTCTTTAATAAGTACTACGCATTCGGTTGGCAATTGATATCCTTCCAAATATCTAATTTCTTTTAATATCTCCTTTTTACCATCTTCGTCAAAAATCTTCGAAGCTAACGCAGGTCTCAAGCTATTCGCAATCTGTAAGTCTTTCAACGTTGAACCTGGATGGTCAATCATATGTATTTGGGTATTCATATTCAGCATCATATTGTTGGTACTTGTTGTGGTTTGTTCGTATTTTAAATTTATTTAAATTTCAATATTTTTAAAAAAGCATTTCAATTTTAAAAATATTTTTTACTTAAAAAAAAGGAAACTCTTATGAGTTTTACACCGAAATTAGTGGCAACCTTATAAAATTTTACACAAAACTATTCTAATTTTATTTTGAGTTTTTTAAATGAAATGAAATGATGCTATTCTCTTTTCTATTTTTTGAAAATGTTTTGTTGAAATAAATTTTTAAATATAAGTCATGAATTCGGCCATGCGTCTTGGATAATTTGAGGCGAGATGTAGTGCTACGATAATCGGATTTTCACGGCAAACTTCTTCTTCTTCAGGTTTAATGAGAATGCGTGATGGAATAGAACCGAATTGTAGATAATAGCGATACTTGTTTGTATTTACAATATGTTGTGCCTTTGTTCCAAACTCATTTTTGGGGTTTGCTAGTATTTGCTCATCGTATGGAGATTTACACCCAGCAACAATAATCCTTTCAACTTTTAGAAATACTGGCAATGCGTCGGGGTTGTGGTTTTGAATTACAGAAGGATGAATGTAAACGTAAGAAATGGTAGAATGGATAATAGTTATTGCTGAAGTAAATTCCTGTAGATGAATATCGTCGGTGATGGTTTCATGAATACACTGAAAGGTCTCGAGATTCGGCGGCATCGAAGTTAACTTGATCGGAAACCTGTTGTTATTGAGAGTTAAAATCATAATATTTGGACAAAAGTTGCTAATAATAAAACCAATATCTTCAATCATCGTATTATTAATCTCCAGTTGGTGTAACCCAGAAGGCAGATCCGTAAGTGATTTCAGATAAACTGGAGAAGAATGGTTTGGATATGTATTTTTAATCAGTAATTTGCGTAATAAAGGAAATAGGTTATTTAATGAAGGAAGGGTGAATGGTCCAGTATCCTCTTGGTCTATAATATTTGAAGCAGAAAGGCAGGATAATAGGTCTAGATGTCCGGAGCAACGGATAGAATGTTCCGGCAAATGCGTTCCAAGAAGGCACCAAGGACTACGCTTGGTTGGTGGGTCCTCTTGGTCGGGTCCATAGCATTCGATAATCAAAGAGGTGATCATTGTAAATTTAGAGAAATCTACAATTTCATGCGGCGTAAAGGTCCAAATTGCGTCATATGTGGGGCTAGCGTTACAAGAGTGAATCGGCATTTCGTCAGTTGCGTGTTGTTGTGCTATAAAATAATTTGTAAAAACCATTTCAATTTTTTATATGAGGCTTTAAAAAAATAAAATGATAAAAATAGATGATAAAAATAAATTTATATAATTTTTACATTTTAATTATTTATAAATTACACTATTTAAGCTAGGGTGTCTAATTAATATAACTATAATATATAAATGACTTTTATCAACAAAAAAAATAAATTAACCTATAAACTATTACCTAGGCAACACCAGCGTGTTCGTAAACGAAAGTATACATCAAAAAATATACACCGAAAATTACGCAATAATAATAATATATATAAAAAACATATTTCAATTAAAGCCCGTGGTCGGTTCGATGAAGTTTCATGTCTAATACACGGAACTGCGTTTCCAAAGTTTATACAAATATTGACTGCTGGACATATCACGGCTAGCCCAGGAGACCCCCCACAAAATATAAAAGGTCATATCGAAACATTAAATAAAGGTGCTTTTTTCCAATTAGTTTTAAACTGTGATGAGGGGGTTCCATTAGATTTATTATGTATACACGATGTTATTTTAGTTTTTTCTAAAGATATATTAGAGTATCCATATCATATATCCAATAATTGGGCAGGAGGGATGATATTTCAACCATTAATACCAGGAAAAATATCAACTTTAGTTAAATCGTATGATGATGTAAATGATTATATTGCGGATAATGCTGATAAATTATGTCATGGTTCTCATTCACGTAATGAGGTTGTTTTTAATAATAATATTTCAATTGATTATTTAATAGAAGTATGGATTTGTAATATACCTCATATGCGACAAATAATTAATACTAAAAATCCAGATGGAACATATACTAGAAAACCAATGGACGTTGATTTTAACCCATTACGTATAAAAACGATGGTTGAACGGGCTCTTACATTGTATAATAAACCAATTCCAGTTAAAATTCTAAACAATATATCTGAAATAAGTTAATCAGTTGCGTAATACCAAACAAAAAAACGCAATAAAATAAAAAAAAAGTAGGAAATAACTCTTATGAGTTTTACGTCTTTAATTAAGTTGACAACCTTTGAAAATAAACAACCTATTCTATTCTATTATTTTGTTTTTTTTGAAATTTAAAAATCTATATTTTAAAACAAATACATCACATTCTTCATCCTCAACTCAATCTTTATCCCATCATTCGTGTAAGTTCTAACATACTATCTTCCTCCAAATCATATTCATCATACTCCTCATCAGACCAATTCTGTAACTCACCTTCAGGGTTTACAAATATTTCCTCAACTATATCGGGGTCTTCATCATTGTCGTATTCGTCAATTTCCCATTCAACTGGTAGAGTAAACGTGGTGTTAATCTTAGTAGATGCTACAAACTCCGCCATTCGTCTAGGATAATTACTTCCAAGAAACATTGCTTTTACTATTGGAGATTCCATATTTTTTTCTGAAACATTAATCCTTTGAGGAATAGAGCCGAATTCAAAATAAACGTGTTGTGCGTTGACCTGTATAATGTGTTCCACTTTTTGTTTGGTAATTTCCGGATGATATTTATGCGTATTTAAAATGCGATTGTTATATTGTGTAGTACATTCCTCAAATATCATGTGTAGATTAGGTTGAGCATTTTCTAAATTTTCCAGTCGGGTTCTCATCATATGACAACGGATACAAGCGATCGACCTAATTGTAGTTGGAAATATGAGTTGAGTAGTATCCAAAAACGCAGACTCTTCTATTAACAGTCGATCAAGATTACGTGGAAGTTGAATAATCGGCATTGAAATAGGAGTTAAGTTGTGTATCAATTTGAATATTCGTATTTTTGGTCCATGCTGGAATATCGTAGTAAGATCTGTAATGTACGTTCCTTCAATTATAACATCAATGACCGAGGCAGGTATATCGGTAAGATGACCGATAAAACATGGATGACCTAGAGTTCGTCGCATTCTGTAACCGAATCGTATTAGTGATGTTTTTTGAATTCGTAAATAAAGCAAATTTGGAAATAGGGAAGCAATCGACGGAATCGTGTAAGGGTGTTGTTGTTGTTGTGACAAAGAAGAATCACGTTCTGCGTGTATTTGTAACCATGAAATATTTGTAAACTCTGAGAAATCTACATCTTCACCAGGCACATAGGTCCATTCAGCGGCGTATCCATCAAGTGTTGTTTCAATATTGGTAATCGGCATTTCAAATTATTACGTGATGTAAAATAATATTTTAAAATCATTTCAATTTTTTAAAATATTATTTAAATGAAAATATTATTATATTAAATTAAAAAATTATAAAAAAAATAGGATAACTCTTATGAGTTTTTACGCCTAATTTAGTCGGCAACCTTTTACACCTTTCTCATTTAAAACGCTCATTTTTTATGATATAATATTTTCCATTTTCTTTGATTATGTATACTTAAAATTTCTATTTTTTTGTATTCAATAGTATAATTATCCGTCCAGCATAAAGGATAATCTTGTTTAATAGCTTTCTGTATAATTTTTTTATTTATATCTTGATAATCATATGTATAAACTACTATGCCATCAGGTATATTTATTTTGTTACTCATTTCATCTGTAAAATACAATACGGCAACACCATGGTTACATCGCTTTATATGTAAAATCATATTTGAACCCATATTATACATATATTCATTGTCGGTCTTTGTAAAATCAAAAGTTTCCATTTTTAACTTGTTATGCTTATATTATAATTATATATTTTTAAATCAATTTTTTATTTAAAAATGGGCGTTTTAAATGAGAAAAGGTGTAATATAAATGTTAAAACATATAAATTTTGTATTCTATACCTTTAATAACTATAAAAAAATAGGATAACTCTTATGAGTTTTACGCCGAAATTAGTGGCAACCTTTTTATGTTTATAGTTAAAATTTAAATTCTATATTATTTCGAAATTTTTGGTTGATGGTTGTGTTTATAAAAATGTCTATCTATCTATCGAGCGTTTACCTATTTTTAATATCATCAATCATCTCCGCTAAACATTTTTAACGTTTAAGAAGGTTCAGGTTGTGTCCAAACACCTCTTTATTATTAGTATAAGGCAATATAGCAGGTTGATTTGATTCTTCTGGATAATCGACCACACCCCATAGAAACACAGTGTTTGGCTCTATATTACCCCAACTACTCGAATAGTTTGACCTATGTGATTCTACCAATGGATGTAGTTTAGACATTTTTTTCGGGTTATCGGTGAATACAAATAAATGTACTATATATCCTTCAAGCTCGTTGGTTGGTCGTTGTTTTTTGGTTGTTTCCCCATTGTCCATAATTTGGCTGGCCTTTGCTCGCGTGGTCCATATATAATCCTCGATTGTAGTATCTCTTATATTACATGGTTCATCGGCTGTGATATGGTTAACTTCCAAACTTGTAATCAAGTCTATCCATTTTAAAATAGACTTAGCAGCACGTGGAGAAGTAGGATCCTTATCTGGAAGCAACTTAGAACATACATCATGTACTTCAACAGTATACTTAATACCAGTCTCATCCGTATGCTCATCTAAACATTTACGGCAAACATCAGTAATGAATGTAGTATACTGAATATTTGGAATGTCTTGATTATAGTCTTCCATAAACTCGCGTAGTAATTCCTTATAACGCTTATGTACAAACTTATGTTTATTATATTTGGCTACTAAATCAGGGCGGTCTTCATCCAAGTCAGGTAGTTTGATCGGAAGCAATGGACATTTTGCGCGAAAATTGGTGTTTTGAACAACTAGATTAGTGCCCTTTCCAGGAATGATAAGTTGTGTATTTGGATTCAATACCGTTTGAACTGTTTGGGTATATTTAAACAACTCATTTGAGGTATCTAATTTCTCGCTAACCCAAACCATTACATCCGAAGATCCCTTGGAATATCCACACACTCTGCCCAGTAATCCTTGTAAAGCGGTGTCTGTTTTTGTATCAATCACAGGTTCAAACACAAATGCCAAATGAGACTTCTCTAGGTTTTTTCCCATTCTACATCTTCCACGTATTAGGATGGCTGTGTTTTGTCTTGGTTTTTTATCCATTGAATTCCAAGTGGTTTCGCCATTAGTGTCCTTTGTTTTGGAGTCGTATTCCACAAAAATCCAACCAGCTTTTGACAAGGTCTTTTGTATACCTTTTATGTTTGTACACGAACATCGAATAACCGCATATTTAGGTTCGGATGATTTGTATTTGGCGTCTTCCAAAGCCGTAGCCAATCCATGATTAACATCTGTAAATGTTCTCAATTGTCCATTTTTAAGTATATTTTGAACGCTGTTATAACCTTCACCTGGACGTAAATAAACGATCGGTTTCTGTTGATTTTTTCGGATATTGTCAACCATTTCTGAAAAAGGCGTAGCCGACACACTTAACCCATATTTCCCAGAACGTGCGTCGATATTTCCATCTGCTGAAATCCCAACCATTTCCATAAACTTTTTTGGTCTGTTGGTAAAATTTTGCGCATAATGTGATTCTTCCCAAATAAAGAGCGACTTACGATCTTGATGTTTGCGTTTCTTCAGTAAGTCTTGTCCCCATAAAATCTCTATGCGGTCTATGGATTGATCGATAGCATCTTCTACATCTTCTTCAACGGAAATACATGCTGATATTTTTAAATAATTTCTATATTTAATATAAAACTTTGACTTATCCGTCTCAATTTGAGATTTTAATTGATCTCTCAAGTCTGTCTCGGAATTGCCACTGAAAACTATAACTTTATTTATCATCTTTAGTCGGAGCATTTCACAACCAACTAACAAGAAGGTGTCTGTCTTACCGGATTGCATTTGCGCGAACAACATCACCCATCTGGATGGGCCTTCCTTAAAATGGGCAATAACTTCTAAAGCTGCTGAAATTTGTTGTTCAGAAAATTCATTCGGATTGTAGAGATTAGGGGCGCTGCTGCTGCGGTTGCTTGTAGTCGTCGCAAAGCCACCCACGCCTCCTCCTCCACCACTAATTGGATGAAAAGTTTTTGAATTCGACGATGCTGGTAACGAATCATCTTCAACAAAGTCAACGTTCGTTATGTCCGAAATTTCTGAAATGGAATTGTGGTCATTTGTCATTGGTAATGATAAGGAAGATAAACGTGGTTGGGTGATAAATTCCTTACCAAAATCTGAATCAGTTGAAGCAGCTCTTGTTAAATCATAAATCGGACAATTGTTTGTAAACTGTACTGGATATTCGTCTTCTAAAATTGGAACTGTTTGAGATGTGATTGAGGCGGTGGAATGCGGATTGCTGAATCGGGAATCTTCATTTTGGCGACTGTCTTCTTCAAGGTCTTCAAGGTCTTTTATTAATCTAGAATGAGGATTGTAGACTATCTTACCACGGGAATCCGATGTAGTCAGGTAATCATCGTCAGAATCGTAGCTAGTTGTAGTGACAACCGTATTCGTAGTGCTACTTACTCTAGATAATAGGTAGGTTTCAGACAACATTTGATTTCCAACCAAGGTGTGGGATTCGGACAAGAAACGAGTTTCAATAAGAACGCCATTGGGTAGTTTCAACTCAAATAGATTGCGGTTTGCGAATGAGGGCAGATTGCGGTTTTGTTCAGAGTTCATGCTTTTTTCTTCTTTCGTAAAATAGTGAATAAAATTCAAAAATCATTTCAATTTTTTAAAAAGCATACTTTTAAAAGTTTTACCATAAAAAAATATAAAAATAATTTATACGGACCGATTAATCCAATCAGAAATAATTTGGTAATTTACTGGATCTTTCTCTTTACATACTTCAATCTGTTCTTCATACGAGTTTAAATGAAAACAACCACAACCAAAAATAAATAATCCGTCCGCTTGAGAATATTTACCAAGAATGTGAATAGAATACTTGGTTGGCATGATTGATATTTTATGTATAGTATTTGTATTTAATAACATATTGGTTAATTTAATAAATTTTGACATTAATTATATACCAAAAGTATATCTTTATATTTTATATTTTTAATTATTACGTATAACCCTTTTGGATTTTGATTTGGCAATATTATCAACCGTCTTCTGTATAATATAATTACTACTTGATACTGCCCCTTGTTTCGCAAAAGTATAATTATTTGGTTTATACATTACTTGTGAACATTTGGACTGATTCGACGCCACGTCAATATTTTCAGGACTTATATCTGCCGAAATAACTACAAAGTTTGGATTACAATTAGCTCGGTATGTATTATCTGTAGCGGCTGGTCCTCCCGGTATACTCGCCACATTTCCACTTGTAAGATAATTAAATTGCCGTTGTTCAAATGTATTACACCGATTATATAAATATTCACTCGTAGTTGTATAATAATTTTTTTTCAATAATGTGCTAGGTGGAAGGACTCTTTTACGCGATTTGGATTCAGCATTACAACAGAATTCCTTGGTTTGTGTTGTTGCGTTTGGATTATCGGTAAGGTCGGCAGATGGTTGATATGTACTTACAATACCAACACCTGGACATGTAGCACATTCTGTTTGTAATTGGCCATCGGTTACTACATTATTATTAAAAAAAGCACCTCCTGGATATTCCATTAATCGAGTTACTAAATGGGCGTTTCCAGTTGATGATTTAACTTGTTGATTAAACGTATCATTATTTAATATACCATTTCTATAATGTTTTATTGGTCTAGGTAATCCAAATTTCTGTTGAGTTACATAAGCGGGGTCATTATTTGTTAACGGTCTAATATTGCCAGTAGAAGCACCAACTGGATTACTATAAATTCCTTTACCTTTTCCAGATTTATACCCTCCATATGGTATTGCTCTATTATGTGAATGAGTTCCTATTTGAAAAAAAATAGATGACATATATAATAGTTATGTATATAATAATTATAAAAATAATAAATATCAACCCATATCATTTAACCAGACTATAATAAAATTGAATTAATATAACATATTTAATTATAATATGTTAAATTATACAAATGAAAAGAAGAACTACCACGTTAACTAAAACTGCTAAACCTATTTTAAAATGGGTTGGTGGAAAAACACAGATAATAGATAAAATTATGGTAGAGTTTCCAACAGAAATCAACAATTACCATGAAATATTTTTAGGTGGTGGTAGTGTTTTATTAACTCTACTATCATATGTAAAAAACGGAAGTATCAATCTACACGGAAATATATACGCATACGACGTAAATGAACCATTAATTTATATATATAAAAATATTCAATCAAATCATAATGACCTATACAGTGTATTACAAAATATAATAACTGAATTTAACTCGTGTGGTAATGATGGACAAATAAATAGAAAACCTATAAATATAGATGAAGCAAAAATAACCAGAGAAAATTATTATTATTGGATTCGAACTAAATATAATCAATTAAGTTCTACAGATAAAACAACCATACATGGGTCTGCCATGTTTATATTCTTAAATAAAACTTGTTTTCGAGGTGTTTTTAGAATGGGACCAAACGGGTTTAATGTTCCCTATGGACATTACGATAATCCAGAAATAATTAATAAAACACATTTGGATGAAATACACGAACTAATACAACCGGTTATATTTGAATGCTGTGATTTTACCATATCATTAAATAACATAGTTTTTGAACCCAATGATTATGTATATCTTGACCCGCCATATGCCCCAGAAACGCACACATCATTTGTAAAATATACTGAAAATGGGTTTAATCTGGATAATCATACTAATTTATTTCAATTAATACACAATTTAACAGACATCAATATAAAACTAATGTTAAGCAACTCAGATGTAAGTTTAGTTCGTAGTAATTTTACAAATGAAAAATACAATATCATCTCTATTTTATGTAAACGAGCAATCAACTCCAAAAATCCAGAATCCAAAGCAAAGGAAGTTATTATAAAGAATTATTAACCCAGTTGTCAAGTGTTTCAAAATATTGTTCATCATCTCCAAATAATACATCAATATTATGTTCTCTAAATATTGTATTTAATATAGTATACTTTTTGTCAGTAGATGTTAATTTATTTTTTAAAAAATCATTTACACAGAACGCATAATGAACTTCAAACTCGTCACCTAATACCAATTCATATTCTCTTTTTAAGGATGGACCGCTCCACAATTTGGTTTCTACTGAACCTTCTACACGTTGTTCTTTTTTTTCCAATATTTTTATTATTTTTTTACCTGTATTAGATTCAATTATATATGCTTCATCTGGACATCTAAATAAGTCAATATTATATTTATGTTTAATGTACCGTTTTAATCCATTTTGTAACACAAATATAATATTTTTATCTTCAAATGTTTTTGATAAAAAATCGTAATCTGATATTGATGTAGTATGTTTCTTTTTTTTTGTAAAATTATTTTTATTATATCCAAGATTAAGTAAGCGATAACTATTATTTGTTTTTTCTTCAAACTTTTTACCGTAATAATTCGTATTAGAACCTCCCGCCCCAGTTCCTTTATTTACTGAATTATCAATATACGTATCCGTAATTGTGGTAGGTGTGTATAATACAATATTCTGGTCCATAATAGATATATATTTATTTATATTAAAATGTGTTTTTACTGCTTTATTATAAATGATTCTATTAATTGGTGATTTGTATATAACTATTTTTATAATATTGTAATTAGTAAGAAAATCAATTACCATCTTACTATTTATCGCATGAATATAGTTGTCGGGATTATAACGGTTGTCTACATTTGTATCGTAAATGATTATGTTCCCGTTATATGTAGTAAATAACTTTAATAATGGGTAAATGTGTAATTCTGTATTTGGTATCATATGTATATTTGTCGGTATAGGGTCTTCTATAATGTGTTGTATTATGGTATTACAAATAACCGTGTCTATATCATAATAAATAATGTTACCTTTTTTTAAAAACGAATGTGGCTCAAAAAGAGTATCCGTTTCAGATGATATTGTTGAGAGGGTATTCGTATCCATTTTATCGATATTATTCGTTATTTGTTGCTATTTACGAAGGGTTTCGTCATATATACATTTCAATTTTTAATAATGGATACTGAGTTTATAACTCATTACGACGTAAAGTTTATTTAAATAAATATATGAGTATAACTCAAACATAATTATATACCAACCATACTAAGTGTAAATGTCAACATACGAAACCTTTATTGTAATAAAATTGAATTAATAGAATACATCCATAAAATAGTATATTAATTATGGAAGAAATTCACGTTATGCCAATTACCACAAATCAAGAATTAACCAATCAATCAACGGAACCAGTATTAGTAATAGTTGAAGAAGAGTTAAAAAAATTATCAAAAAAACAATTGTTCTTAAAGTGTAAAGAACGCGGACTTACGAAATATAAATCAAAAAATAAAAATAAGATAATAGAAATTCTAACAAACCCAAATAACCACGTAGCCAATTATAGAGAACATATATTAAATTTATCTTCTGCTACAACGCATACGTTAGATATCCAAAATATATGTGGATTAGAATATTTAAAAACTATAAATAATAACAGTATTGATTTAATATTGACAGACCCTCCCCCGATTATATCAAAAGATAGAGATAGTGGAATGAAAACACATGGAATTAATAATAATATCCAATATAATGATGATAATTTTACGTATGTAAAAACAGAAAAAGAATGGGAAGAATATAAATTACAAAATAATCTAGATGCCGATACTCATAAAGAGAAATATATGAAATATGGTTCTATATATGGAAAAAAATATTGTGTAAAAACAACACAGTCTGGTAATCAAGATAATGAATTTAATATGGAAACTCTCAACCAATTTATATGTGAATATTATAAGAAATTAAAAAAAGGTGGAACTTTAATTATGTTCTTTGATTTATGGAAAATAACAGAACTAAAACATATATTAGAATTACACAAATTTAAACAAATTAGATTTATTGAATGGATTAAAACCAATCAACAAACAAGAAATAGTAACGTAAATTATATAACAAATTGTAGAGAAATAGCATTAATCGGTGTAAAAGAGAGTAGTCCAACATTCAATAGTTTATATGAGAATGAAAATGGAATATATATGTTTCCATTTGATTGCTGTGGAACAACACCAATCCGTAGTCGTATTCATCCAAATCAAAAAAGTCTAAATTTATTTGAAGAACTTATAAAAAAACATTCAAATGAAAATGATACTGTATTGGATACATTTTTGGGTTCTGGAACTACGGCATTTGCGTGTAAAAATACAAATAGACATTTTAAAGGATGTGAAATATCAGAAAAATATTATACTAAAATTATGGAATTATTATTATAATAAAACACACCAACAATAAAAAAAAGGAACACTCTTATGAGTTTTACGCCGAAATTAGTGGCAACCTTTTAAACAAATCTATTTTATAATTAACAATAAACAATTTAAACTTATTCTATAAAATTATATCTATTTCTAATTTTTTTTAGGCAAGGGCAATGAACTCAGCCATTCGTCTTGGATAATTCGACGCAAGATTTAGTGCGATGATGATGTAGTTTTCAGCAAGTTCTTCCTCGTTCGCTGGCATCCTGATTCGGTTGGGAATGGCACCAAACTGTTGATAAATATGATGAGCATTGGTATGTAATATATGCTGTACCTTTGGTAAAAATTTGATTTTGTTGTCTGCGAGGATTCGTGCGTCGTATGGTGATTGGCAACCGGCAATAATCAATCGTTCATGTCTTCCAGCATTGGCATTGGTCACTTGTGCGGTAGCTGGGTCCATATGAATATAATTCAGCGTAGAATGTATGAACCTAATGACAGAAGTATTCAACGGAATTTGTATGTCGTTTGTGAACGTTTCTCCGGTGACATAGAACGCATTTAACGTATGTGGTAAATACGTAAGAGTGATTGGGTGTACATTATTATGTAGACGTAGAGTAGTAAGATGATGACATTGTTGAATAATAGATCCAATGTCTTCAATCATAGAATTATGAAACTCTAAGGTATGAAGATTGGGAGGAATGTTTGTGAACGATTTAATGTAAACCGGGGAACTGGTAATAGAGGAATGAAATGTGTTTTGGATAATTAATTTTTCTAATAAAGGAAACATATGTAATGAAGGAAAGGTGTATGGTTCGCTATGGTCTATTGGCGATTCATTTCCACGTGGTGAGTAGGGTGTCCTTTGGGGCGTGCGCGGTGTGCGTGGGGTGAGTGGCGCGAATAGACTGTCGAGGTCACTTTGTCCAGAGCCAGAGCAAACAATATATTGTTCGGGTACGGTAGACCCTAACAAACACCAAGGAGTGCGAGCAGTAGGCGGGCTAGCTTGGTCAGGTCCAAAGCATTCAATAACCAGAGAACGAATTGTCGTAAATTTTGAAAAATTTATGACTTCATTTGGTATGTAAGTCCAAACAGCATCGAAAATATCGGGCATAGCAGTACAGGAATGGATGGGCATTTCTTCTTTCGTGCTTTGGAGTGTGGCGTAAAAATCGTTTCAATTTTTTAAAAAGTATATTTGAATTTAAAAAAGTGTGAAATGGATGCGTAAAAAAGGTTGGGGTGGATGTTTGAGTTTGGCAATATTTTGTAGATTTCTATATTTCTAAAAAAGGTTGGGGTGGATGTTTGAGTTTGGCAATATTTTGTAGATTTCTATATTTCTAAAAAGGTTGGGGTGGGATGTTTGTGTAAATATTTTGTAAAAATATGTGTAAATATTTTGTAAAAATAAAAAAAATAAAAATATAAATTCCAAGATTTTGCTGTGTAAAAATAGTGTGAAGAAAAAAAAGAAGGAGCACTCTTATGAGTTTTAGGCCGAAATTAGTGGCAACCTTGTAAAAGTCTATCTAAAAGTCTATCTAAAAGTCTATCTAAAAGTCTATCTAAAAGTTTTATTTAGTAATCGTATTGGTCTGCGTCTTCGTCATTGTCATCGTCATTGTCATCTGCTTCTTCGTCATGGTGGTCATGGTGGTCGTGATTATTATTATGAGGGAACTGGAAGTTTTGTACGACGGGAGTAGCAAGTGTTGCGATAAACTCGGCCATTCTGCGTGGATAATTGCTGGAAAGGTTCATGGCGACGACGATGGGGCTGTCCACATGTGGGTCGATATTGGCGATGCTAATTCTTTTAGGAATGGAAGCGAACTCTGAATAAATCTGGTGAGCATTAACGAGAGTAATGTGTTGAATGGCTTGTATACTTTTGTAAGGTTGTAAGTTGGTGATGAGCTGTGAGCGATAGGGGGTAATACAGTGTGAGAAAGTTCCATTCAAGGCGTGAATATTAGTGGCGCGTTCTAATCCTTCTATTTTAGGAATAGTGGAGTGAACACATGAGATGCGTAGGATGTGTGGCGGGAAGATCAAGGAGTCGGTGAGTATGGTTCTAAATAATATAAGGGTGATGAGTTTATCTGGTAAGGGTAGATTCATGGTAATAGGGCGTACGTTGTCTCTGATGGTAATGGAGAAGATATTACGGCCAGAGGATAAAATGGGAGAGAAGTCAGTAATATAGGTGTCATCGAGAACGATTTCTCTGAGAGATTCAGGAACATCCGTAAGACGACCGATAAAACATTTTCTATTAACGAAATCCCAATTTTTAATAAATAATTGGGTTAAATGAGGGAAGAGCGCGGCGATGGACGGGAGCGTGTAAGGTTCTGGTTCTGGATGCTTCGTGGCGGTGGGTGCGACGGGATTATTTTGTAATGAAAAGATGGTATCTGTAATCATTTGGAATAAATCCGGTTCTTCTTCTTCATCTTCTTCATCATCAGGTTTGGGGATATATGCGGCGATGTGTAGAGAGTGTATCTTGGAGAAGCTAGAAAAGTCCAAGACCTCACCGGGAACGTAAGTCCAAAGGGCAGTGGTGATCTCATTAGAGACAGGTTGTAACACGTAGTGGTTAGGAACAGCGACAGCGATAATTGGCATTCTTTGATAAATTCTTCTTTCGTGAATTCCATAACCCGCGAAAATCATTTCAATTTTTTTTATTTTACGATACCAATAAAGGATACTATTTTTTTAATTGGGGTTGAACCGGTCGTCCCCCAGCCGAATGTTTAGTTAGGACGAATACCCATCGATGGGGCTCACGAATCGATGGTTAAAAACCCACAGACGCTCACAACTAACTAACTAACTTGCGTAGGATTTTGTGTAAAATAATCTACGGATGTTCAGATGTTTGAAAATATAGAAATATAGAATTCCAAAGATTCTGTGGAAAGTTGTAGAAATCTTGGGATTCTTTGGAAATATAAGAAAATAAAAATATGAAAAATAAAATTCTGAAAATGTTTGAAAGTTGTAGAAATCTACGAATCTTGGGATTATTTTGGAAAATATAGAAATCTAGAATTCCCAAGATTCTGTGGAAAGTTGTAGAAATCTTGGGATTCTTTGGAAATATAGAAAATAAAAATTATAAAAAATAAAATTCTGAAAATGTTTGAAAGTTGTAGAAATCTACGAATCTTTGGATTCTGTTGGAAAATATAGAAATCTAGAATTTCAAAGATTCTGTGGAAATATAGAAAATAAAAATATGAAAAATAAAATTCTGAAAATGTTTAAAAGTTGTAGAAATCTACGAATCTTGGGATTATTTTGGAAAATATAGAAATCTAGAATTTCAAAGATTCTGTGGAAATATAGAAAATAAAAATATGAAAAATAAAATTCTGAAAATCTTTAAAAGTTGTAGAAATCTACGAATCTTTGGATTCTGTTGGAAAATATAGAAATCTATAAAATCCAAAACAAACAAACAAATCGGTAAGAAAAAAAAGGAAACTCTTATGAGTTTTACGTCCTAAAATTAACCGGACAACCTCAAAACAATATAAGCTATTCTCAAAAATATAATCTTTCTAAAACTTCAAATTCAAATTCAATTGACCGTAGTAACCTCCGCCACAAACTCCGCCATTCTACGTGGATAATTGCTGGAAAGATTCATCGCAACCACAATCGGATTATCGATGTTGTCCTCAGAAACACGTATTCTTTTGGGAATTGACCCCAACTCAGCGCATACCTTATAATTGATACACTTATTCACGCCCTCAATCAATTTCATCATCCTAAAATGCCATTTTTGCGTAATAATCTCGTCATACATTGGCAGCGAATATCTGATTTCATTTTCACAAAGCTCCTCCATATCCATTAAACCTTTTTTATATGGATTGGCATACGTGCTAACTAAATAAAGGGTATCTGAGGGCATTGAACCAACAAATTGCGTAAATCTTACATGAGGACCGCATCGAACTCTCTTTAAGCCTTCTGGAAAACGAATTATCCCAACCATTTGGGTCAGTATCGCAAAGTCTTTTACGCCATACGGAACATTAACTGTACCTCTTAACTTGCTATTCGCCTCTAATATTAATGTATCTATATTTCCCCAGTTGGCGTTGATTTGTCTGAGATCTGTCATGGTGGTGTTTCTGATTTCCAGGGTTGTCACGGAATCTGGTATCCTCGGCATGTCGGACACGTCCAAGTCCCATATTTCCAAATGCTCCAATGTTCCAGTCGCATTAAACACATCCAATGACGGAACCTTGAGTGAACGCCACGTGCTAGCATACTCCTGTGTGATGATGAGCCTCTTCGAATTCATAATTAGTGGCATACTGATTTCTTCGTCATCGCGAATCCTCCAAATAAATCCTTCAGGCAAATTCGTAATAGAATTGTAAATACGGACAAACGGCATTTCTTCTCTCGTACCTTCCACCTTTCCATAAAAAACATTTCAATTTTTTTACAAACTACATATTATTCAACAAACACACAGACCATTACGTTAAAATTTCACAATATACTTAACAAAAAAAGGTAAATGTTTAGTTAGGGGAAACTTTCATTTGGGGGAAACTTTTACTACTTTTCTAACTTTTTTATAGAAGACTTTTTATTTTTTTATTTTTTTATTTTTATTTTTATTTTTCATAAATAGTTTGTAAAAAACAGGTTTCCCCAACAAGTTTCCCCCACACCCCCAAAAAAAAGGAAACAACTCTTATGAGTTTTTACGCCATTAATTTAGTCGGCAACCTTCTAAAACAAACACAAAACTATTTCTAAAAACATTTTTACAGTAAATAATCAAAATCCAGAAATCGGTCATTATTCCAGAAATCGGTGATGATTCCAGAAATCGGTGATAAAACTATAACTGAGTACACTATACTATTTCTTTTTTCTAATTTTTCTTATTTCTCATTTACAAACTCAGCCATTCTACGTGGATAATTGCTGGAAAGATTCATCGCAACCACAATCGGATTCTCGAAGTTTTCCTCAGAAACACGTATTCTTTTGGGAATTGAACCAAACTCAGCATATAAACTATAACCAATCTCTTCATTAATCCTCCTAATACATTCTAAAATATTTTTATCACGCTTCTCCTTAATTCGGTAATGATGGTGAGCATACATCTTGTTTATTTCCTCTTGTGATTGCCGAATAATTTCCTGTGTTGGTTGCGTGTAGATCGACTGGGTACTGGAATACAATAATATCTGATTCCGTGGCAAATAACCAGTCAACTTATCAAATGAACCGCTTTCCACAATCAGCTTCCTTGCTTGCTTCCCCGTCGCTGGATTTCCTGTAAAACGAATGTTGCGTAAATTTTGAGAAATGATCTTTAAATCTAAAAGTCCCTCAGGCACCACCAGCGATGTTCCATTTAACAACGGATTCGAACTTAAAACCAATGAACCAATCTCGGACCAGTTGACAACAGGTATCTGATTTAGGTCAGATAGCGTAGTATTGTGGAACAATAAGGTTCTAACCGAAACCGGTATACTATCGGGCAAGTTGGCAACATCCATATTGAGGAACTTCAACGTATGTAACCAGACATTACATAATGGATCCAGCAAGGGCAACGGGTAATCAGACATGATCACCAAACTTCGGGCTTCGGCAAAGGCAGATGGGTCCAATATCTCCTCGGGCAAATATCTCCAAATTAAATCTCGGGTAACGGAATCAGTAGTAATCGGCATTATGGGCATACAAATCTTGTGTGTTTTCTTCTCTCGTACTTTCAACGATAGCCTAAAAAACATTTCAATTTTTTTAGACTACAACTCATTACAACCTATACTTATTTTTCAGATAGATTAATTTTCAACAATATTACGTAGTTATATTATATATATAATATATGAACTCTATACTATCCATTAATACACATTATTCACGACCATCCCACGTAAAAAAATGTAAAATCGGTTATAAATATAAAAAAACAAAAAATATATGTAAACGAGTTATTTGGCCTTCTCAAAATAGTAGAAACGTAAAAAGATGCCCAAAAGGATTTAGACGAGCTAAAAAAACAAATAAATGTCTTCAACACTATTACTTTAAACCATCCGTTATTGCTGATTATGGCCCAGGTTCAGATTACGATGATTCAAATTAAAAAAAAACAAGGTTGCTAAAACTCTTACAAAACTAAAAACTAAAATAAGGTATTATGTTTATACAAAATATCTTATATACAAAATAATCTTAAGATTTTACCATTTTTCATAATTTACATTTTTCATAAATAATATTTTTCATAAATAATATTTTTCATAAATAATAATATTGGGTTGTTTACATATATCTCGTCATTTCTATATAACAATTTAAACAAGCCTTCACATCAACTAACGCATTATGTAACCCATCCGGACAGTTCCCAAATAATTTTATATGTAATTCACTCAATTTTGGAAATTTATAAGATGTCATACTTAATCCATACTTACTATTCTTTGGTAGTTTACAACGATCCGTCCCATGTAACATAGTACAATATAACTTTGGAATCATATGATTTTCAATATAATTTATTTTTCTTTCTATATTTTTACAATTTGTCGCATGTATGATGTCTTTTTGTAAATCTCGTAATGAACTCACCATCATCCGAACATCAAATTTCACATTATGACCCACTATTCTATAACAATCCCTCGTATCCAAAATAAACTCATTCAATATATTCATCAAATCTACTCCATTATTTTCACACATCTCATTCGTTATTCCATGTATACGTATACTATCTTCCGGAATAATAAACCCAAACGGTTGCCTTATTATCTGGTCTACTTCTTTTATTACTTCATTCCTTTCACTATCATATATTACATAACTAAACTGAACGATCGTTGTCTGTTTTCCCATACCAGGAAGTCCACTTGTCTCTGTATCAAATACGATAATCTTCATTGTTGTCCTTTTTGTTGTTTTTACGTTATTTACTATTATCCTTTTCAATTTTCTATCGATGGATTTTTTGTTAAATTTATACGCAACTTATTTCAGATAACCTTCCCTGTTGCTCCACATATTTATTTAATTTGGTCATAGCCATATAATTGGAACAATTTACCATCCCCCCATCCCATATAATAATTAAAATATATTTATTATTATAAATGACTAACCCCTCAATTGACAATATTAATAATATAATACATAAATACAATATTTTGGCGAATCAATATGGTAAACAAACCGAGTATATAGACAATATTGTAAAAAATAACCAATTTCAAATAGACACAATCAATCAAGCGTTACAAACATCGCAATCTGAAAATGAAACTTTAAAAGAACAAATCATACAAATCACTCAAGCGTTACAAACATCGCAATCTGAAAATGAAACTTTAAAAGAACAAATCATA
>Ga0209668_10000192_pt1 | contig 26055 bp, 37 predicted proteins | sample FrelakmetPLP11PL_FD_187150 | JGI IMG/M metagenome (GOLD analysis project Ga0209668, IMG submission 187150) | Freshwater lake sediment microbial communities from the University of Notre Dame, USA, for methane emissions studies - PLP11 PL (SPAdes)... | ecosystem: Environmental > Aquatic >...
CTCGGCCTGCGGCTCGGGATGCCATCTTGGCACTCATCACCTACGATGACAGTGCCCAGTATCTTGATATGCCCAGTGACAAACTAGAGGTGTGGGCAATACTCAGCGAAAACTCAGCAGCCGTACTATTGTTGCCAGCAGTTATTGCTTTTGAGCAGATTGCTGAATTGGAGTTAGCATGAAAAAATGGACTTATGCCAAGACTGTGCCTAAAAAAATCTACGTGGCATGCAGTGGTGGAGTTGATAGTGTAGCTGCTGCCGCTATTCTCAGTGAGTGGCGCGATGTTACATTGGCTCACTTTAGCCATCAAGACCATGCCGCCGAGCAAGAACTTGAAACTGTGTCAGCATTAGCGCAAAAACTTAATCTTCCTTTGGTCGCAGGATTTCAATCTGGAACTATACAATGGTATCGCAATGCCGAAGCAAATTGGCGTCTAGCACGATACCAGTGGTTTCATTCTCTTGATGCACCTGTGGCCACTGGTCATACACTAGATGATGCGGTAGAATGGTATCTAATGACCTGTCTTAGGGGGCGTGGTGAATACATGCCACATCGAAACCGAAATGTTTTTCGTCCCTTTTTATTAACTGACAAACCACAGCTGATTAAATACTGTGAGCAAAAATGCTTGTCCTGGTGGGAGGATCCTGGCAATCATGATCCTGAGTTTAGCCTGAGAAGTAAGGTCAGATCATCATTGCTGCCAGCGGCCCTAGAGTGTGAGCCGGGATTACGACGCATGGTTCACCGCCGATTGGTTGATAAAATCAGAGAAGAAAAATTAACAGCAATACGTGATCATGATTAAACAGTTTTACATTGATGAAAGTTTTATTTGCGATGTATCTATTCATCTTGAATGGGGCATGTTCGATTGTATAGATCAGAATCAGTTAACACCTGATCAACTACTAACCATGCTCAAAGGTGAGGACCGATGTTCCAGCTACCATAATAAAGATCATACTGAATTTACCAAGTTGCGTAATCTATTGGAGCAAGACGGTTATATTGTGACGCAACGAAATTATTGGAACGGTGATAGAGTAATTAAATCGTTCAGGCTAAACGAGTGGAAATTTAACAAGGGCCACAGATTCCCCTCGGCAGCAGCAATGCAGAATAGCATTAAATGTGCAAAAAAATATGGTTGGCCCAACATTTCTGGTTTATAAGGACGCTGATGAATATTATAATTGTTCGAAGTGACATTGCACAACAGCGATACGATGTCTGTAAAGGGTGTGCTGATTTCACTGCACTAAAATTGTGTCGATATTGTAATTGCTTTATGCCAGTAAAAGTCAAATTTGCACTTGCAGATTGTCCCAAGGGTAAATGGGTTATGACCACTAATCCTCAAGAACATCAGCATGATGCGTACAAAGATCTAGAATAAACATACATTAACTCAAGGAGCGGTCATGAAAACAGACACTATTATAATGAAAAATGCCGTTAATGGTGAGCAATGGATTTGTGACGATTCAAAAAAGATAAAAGTTATTGAAGGCATTGTCTATCTCACCGTACATAAGCCAGGTTCTAGTAGGCACATGCTAATGCGCAAAGACAGTCTGGTCCCAATCAAAGATAAAACTCTTGCATTAAAATAAAAATCTAGTTATAATTAAGGAAGTAAACAGAGCATCACCGTAGTTCAGCTGGATAGAACAACAGCCTTCTAAGCTGTGGGTCGGGGGTTCGAGCCCCTCCGGTGATACCAAATTTACATGCGATCAATATATGCCAATGCTTGCACAATGCTGGTAAAGTATCTGATTGAAAAATTCGTGTGATCAAAAATATCTTGCACAATCATACAGCATACACCGTTGTACAGACACAGATGAAATCTTATGCCCTGCTTGGTGATGTTGTTGTAGGTGTACACAAAAATATTTATATTCTTATCAAAAGTTAATTATGCCAAAATTATACGTATTAGTCGGTGTGCCGGGTTCGGGTAAAAGCACTTGGGTGGCCCATCAGGAATGGGCAGATCAGTGTGCGTATATCAGCACTGATATTCATGTTGAGCGTTATGCAAGAAATGAAGGTAAGACATACAATCAAGTGTTTGATGAATTCATGCCCAAGGCTGTGGAACTCATGGCAGATGATGTAGTCCAAGCCCGCGAAGAAGGCAAGGACATTATCTGGGATCAGACCAGCTGTACCATGGTCAGTCGTCGGAGAAAATTCAACATGTTGCCTGATTATTATGCCATTGCTGTGGTGTTTAAAACTCCACCTGCGGGTGATCTGATGAAACGGTTGGCCAGCCGTCCCGGAAAAGGTATTCCGTGGAACGTTGTTTCCAGTATGATTAACAATTTTGAAATGCCCACAGAAGATGAAGGCTTTAAAGAAATTTGGTATGCAGTTTAAATTTATTGCATAATTACGGTATATCAATAGGCAAAACTAACATGAGTAGCAAACAAGAAATATTAAAATATAGTCGTCAAGAAAACATGGCCCCACTGTCCAACTGGTTTGACGGTTCACTGAATCGACTGATCGAACAGGAAGTCTATCATGATGTGAATGCACTTGAGGACATTGGGCAAAAGCTGGTCAGTGGACTGATCAGCTATGCAAAAAAGTTCAATGTCTACGACGCAGTGATTGGCATGAGTGGTGGGGTTGATAGTGCCCTGACTGCGGCCCTGTTCAAGCAAGCTGGCTGGCATGTAACTGGATTGACCTTGCCCATACATCAGAATCCCCAGGAGACTGATCGCGGTGTTGAGGCATGCCGTGCACTGGGGATTAAACACAAGCATATTGATCTGACTAAAAATTATGACACTCTGTTAAAGAGTGTCAGGACACATGATCCAGAAATACTTGATGAAACTCAATCACTGCGCCGTGGAAATCTGCGTGTTAGATTGCGTATGATGACCCTGTACAATGAAGCCAGCGCAGTCAAGGGCCTAGTGGCCAGCACTGATAATTTCAGTGAGTTAGCTGCGGGGTTCTGGACTCTGCACGGGGATGTGGGCGATGTGGCTCCGATTCAGAGTCTGTTAAAAAGCTGGGAAGTACCCAAGCTGGCTGAAATTTACGGAGTGCCATCGAGTACAGTATTTGCCACACCCACTGACGGGCTGGGGATCAGCAAGGGTGACGAGGACCAATTTGGCTTTAGCTACTTGGAATTTGACACAGTGCTCATGCAACTGTGCACGGAGTCATTTCCCACCCGAGCTGAAATGCTAGCATACTTGGATGTGCCCGATACCGACCTGGCCAAGGTAAATACAATCCTGGACAGAATTAAAAACAGTACATTTAAACGCAGCAACCCATATAATTTACAACATCCCCTGCAACAGAATAGATATCTGGGGTTAAGAAATGTTGATTATGGATTGTGGAACCTGTAGATTATAAATAAATTGAATATCAATTTATACTGCAATGATTTACACTATTCTTAATTTAAATGATCCTTTGGCTGCTTTTCTTAAAGACGATCCAGTGCGGCCGCATATTCCACACGATCAGCGTTTTGGTACCAATCGAACAGTTTTGGCATTAACTGATGGCGACCGGGTGACTGCGTTGGTATGTGCAAGATTATGTGATATTGTGCCCAGGGATGAGCAAGAATTACTGGAAAATCAGACTGAAGCTCCCAATACTGTGGTTTTTTATACCATATGGAGTTATAATCCCGGCGCTGGGCAGAAGTTAATTCAGGAAGGGCTGGCGCAGTTAAAAGAGCAATTACCCATGGTTACTAGATATGTCACACTGAGCCCTATGACAGAAATGGCCAAGCGATTTCATATTCGCAATGGTGCTCAGGTGTTTAGAATCAATGACAGTAGTGTAAACTACGAATACAAAATAACTAATTAATATTAACGATGACTATCAAAAATTATGTGGTGTGTGCTCACCGCCGCATCAAAAGCACAAAATGGATCTGGAAAGACACCCGGGACGAGGGTGATATCTATGAATTGTACAAGCAGATGTGTTTGCACAGTCTGAGCAGTGCTCGTCAATTCCTCCAGGGTGACTGGGAATACATCTTATTTGACGATGATGTAGAACATATTAATTTTGCCATGCCACGTAACAACGATCTAATCCATGACCTCTGGCATCGTGAACCCTGCAATATTCTATGGGTTGGTCCCGACGTTCAGTTTGTCAAACCCACTGCAATTTTTGGGAAATTTAAGGATTTTCGATTGTTTAATTGGACTGACCCCAAAAGCTGGCATGAGCCCAATCAGTACAACGTGGGTTTTGATAATTTGTTTAACAACGATCTACAATACTATCCGCACACCATGGATCCCGCGCTATGGGTCAAAGAACGTGAGATGCGAGCGGCTTGGGATGTTACCGAAGGGATGAACAGTTATAATAATCAACAGATTGTGCATAACTCCATGTTCTGGATGCAGAATATTCCCTGGACTGATGCCCATCGTCCCGATTTATTCTATCAGGCACAGTGGTTGCCCGGCTGGGCTACCATGGAAGTTCAGAATGACTGGAATGGTTGCAACTATGAAGATGCCCAGGTCATCCACTGGCATAGCAGTCGCCACGCGCCCACCAAACTGGAATGCATGCGGCAGGTAAATGAAGCACTGGGTGTCCCTCTGGTCACCGAGCTGAAATGAAAATAGCTGTTTTGGGCGCCGGAGGATTTTTGGGTAAGTACTTGTCTGCTACACTGAATGTCACACACACTGTGATTCCAGTTACCAGGGATACACTTGATCTATTGGACTTCTATCAGGTGACGCAATGGTTGGCCAACACTGGCCCGGATGTGATTATTAATTGTGTATCCAGCAGCGGAAGTACCCGAGTAGACGATATAAATTACTCTGACGTCCAAAAAGATCTGGCAATTTTTTTAAATTTTTTCAATAGTACACAGAATTTTAGATTCATTAATATCGGCAGCGGGGCTGAATTTGATCGCAGACAGCCCATTCACATGGCCAAGGAGAGTGACATATTTCGTTGTCGTCCTCTTGAAAGTTATGGCTTTGCAAAAAATATCATATCTCGGTTATGCCTGGAAAAAAATAACTTTTATACACTGCGGCTATTTGGCTGTTTTAATAATCAGGAACCAGAATCTCGACTGTTCAAGCGTTTTTTAAATGACAAAATCGACATCATCAACAATAAATGGTTTGATTATATTACCATTGAGGATTTTGCCATCATAGTCGAGCACTACTGCGCAATTGAACAACCAACGCACCAGGACATCAATTGTGTCTATCAGGATAAATTTTTAATTAGTGACATTCTGGAGTTGTTGGTAAAAACGCACCAGCTGAATAAACAGATTCAAGTAAACTCATCGACATCGAGTACCTGGGCATATTACACTGGGGATGGCACCAAGTTGGCTGGTCTGAATTTAGCCCTGGGTGGGTTAGAAGAAGGAATTAGAAATTATGTCTAAAAAAATTGTCTATGTTACTGGCTGCCTGGGATTTATTGGTAGTCATGTGACCGAATCCTGCTTGGCTCTTGGCTGGTACGTGATTGGAGTGGATAAATGCACTTATGCCAGCAACACTGCCTGGCTTGATAGTTGGGATATTCGATACCCTGCACAATTTAATTTTATTAAGTCTGACATTAATGATCTGGACCGCCTGTACGACTGTGATTATATCATTAACACCGCAGCAGAAACACATGTTGACAACAGCATAGAAGACAGCGACGCATTTGTACACAGTAACGTGGTTGGTGTGCATCATCTGCTGAAACTGATCAATCGTAAAAAATATAAAAGACCAATTTTCCTGCATTTTAGCACTGACGAAGTCTATGGAGATATCGCGCATGGATCACACACTGAAACTGACCTGCTACGGCCCAGCAATCCATACAGTGCAACCAAGGCTGCTGCTGATCATCTGATCACCAGCTGGGGCAGAACTTACGGGCTGCCATATGTGATTGTTCGTCCCACTAATAACTATGGTATTGGCCAGTATGTGGAAAAACTAATTCCCAAGACAGTAAAATACATGAGTGTTGGTAGAAAGATTGATCTACACAATAATGGTACACCCATTAGAACCTGGCTACATGCGAGCGACACCGCCAACGCAGTCATAGACATAATACACGCTGGTGCCATTAACGAAACTTACAACATCAGTGGTAATTGCGAGATGCCGAACATTGAAGTTGTTAAAAAAATTATCAACATGATGGTACCAGGTCAAGAAGTAGATATAGAGAATTATATCGAGCATATGACACGCATAGGTCAGGATGTCAGATACAGCATTGATGACACAAAATTAAAAAATCTGGGCTGGATTCCACTGGCAAACTTTGACACTGAGCTGGCAAAAATAGTAGAATATTACAAAGAAAATTTTATTTGGTAACACATGGACAACATTCTTCAACAAGTACGTGAATACATCGAACAAAAACAACAATCTAAAACCTGGGTACCGGGTCGAGATTTTGTCAACTATGCAGGTGCCTATTATGATGCCGACGAATATGTAGCCGGCGTGGCCAGTCTGCTCAATGGCTGGCTAGCCATGGGCAACGACGGTCTTAAATTTGAACGGGAATTTCCAAAACAGTTTGGAAAAACCAAGGGCATTGTGACCAACAGCGGTAGTTCAAGCAACCTACTGATGATGAGTGCACTGACCAGTAAGCGTGGCCACAATCTACCACGTGGCACCAAGGTTCTGATGCCCATTGCTGGATTCCCCACCACACTGAATCCCACTTTACAGGTGGGATTTACTCCGGTGTTCGTGGATATTGAACTGGAAACACTCAATCTAGATGTGGGTAAATTGGAATCCATGCTGGCCGCTGATCCAGAGATTCGTGTGATTACATTCGCGCATGTGTTGGGAAATCCCCCCAACATGGACGAAGTCATGGCAGTGGTCAACAAGTACAAATTAATCCTCCTGGAAGATTGCTGTGATGCACTGGGTAGCACCTACGATGGTAAACCACTGGGTTCATTTGGGCTCATGGCGTCCTGTAGTTTTTATCCAGCACATCACATGACCATGGGCGAGGGCGGTTATGTTGCCACCAACGATGCCAACATTGATGTTATTCTGCGTAGTTTCCGTGAGTGGGGGCGTGGTTGCTATTGTGTTGGTCCCGAGGCAAATAAACTAAAGTGTGGTACCTGCGGCAATCGTTTTAAAAACTGGATTCCCACTCTGCCGGATCAGATATTTGATCACAAGTACGTCTATGACGAAATCGGTTATAATCTAAAGCCAATTGAACTACAGTGTGCCATGGGCATGGAGCAACTTAAAAAGTTGGACACTATTCATGCTTTGCGCCGCCGCAACTATCAATTACTATTCAACATCTATGAAAAATACGAAGAGTTTTTCTATCTGCCAAAGGCGACCCACAAGAGTGATCCTAGCTGGTTTGCTTTTCCTCTTACTATTCGCCCCGGTGCTCCTTTTACCCGTGCTGATGTTGTGGATTATCTGGAAGAAAACCTAATACAAACTCGTCCCTATTTTGCTGGTAACATCATGTTGCAACCTGCATACAGTCACCTAATGGATCCACAGCTGGCCAAGGATAATTTCCCCAATGCCACACATGCCATGACACACACATATTTTCATGGAACTAGTCCAGTGATAACCCCAGAGCAGATTGCCTACATTGACTCAATCGTAACTGGATTCATGAGCCTTTATGTATGATTACTGCACAGGATCTTATTGATTTTGAAACTGATATTGCTGTGCTGTTCAATGCTGCAAGTATAAAGGCGCCGGTACATTTGTACGCAAACAATGAAGACAACATCATGCGTGTCTTTGAAAAAATTGACATTAAAAATGATTGGGTATGCTGTACCTGGCGAAATCACTATCAGGCATTGCTCAAGGGCATTCCCAGCGACTTGCTCAGAGAAAAAATCATACAGGGCAAAAGTATGGTTATGAATTTACCCGAATATAAATTTGTAAGTTCCAGCATTGTGGGTGGCATTCCCAGCATTGCCACTGGGCTGGCGCTGGCAGCTAAACTCAAGCATTCCTCAGAGCATGTATGGTGCTGGACCGGAGACATGAGTGCAGAGACTGGTGCCTGGGGCGAAGCATACCGTTATTCGGTGGCTCATGAATTGCCCATAACTTTTGTAGTTGAAGACAATGGCCTGAGTGTGCTCACCCCGACCAGTAAAGTATGGGGGGAAGAAAAATGGTATCTACCGCATCAGAATCGCAATTGGTATGAAGGACCAAATTTAATCTATTACAAGTACAGTAATAAAAAATATCCGCATGCGGGTGCAGGGATAAGGGTACAATTTTAATGACATCCAATCAACGATATAATCAGTGCTTAAAAGACGCAATGAATTGGCTGGGAAGCCAGCCTGATGTGATTATTCTGGGGCAGGCAGTCTGCTATGCAGGTACTGGATGCTATGAAAGTCTAACCGAAGTTCCCCCTGACAAGAAAATGGAATTCCCTGTGGCAGAAAACTTTCAGATTGGGGTCAGTACTGGGCTAGCACTCAATGGATTTGTTCCGGTGAGTGTGGTTCCACGCTGGAACTTTTTACTATGTGCAACGGACCAGGTGATCAATCATCTGGATAAGTTATCCAAGATGAGCAATGGTGGATATGCACCCAAGGTAATTATTCGTGTGGCAGTTGGATCTGAAGTACCAGTGGATCCACAGGATCAGCATCGTGGTAATTTTTCTGATGCTTTTAGAAAAATGTGTGCAACCATTGACATCATTGAATTAACTGATCCAGAATCCATAATGCCAGCCTATCAACATGCATATAGTAGAACCGACGGCCGCAGCACCATTGTAGTTGAGTTTCCTGATTACGGCAAATAACAATTTGACTTAATTATTGGTTAATGTTAGTATGCAGCTACATTAACTTAGGAATCTATTATGTTTGAATCTATTGAAATCCGCAAAGTGGCCAACGGTTTTGTACTAACAGTGCATACTGAAGAAGAAACCAAAGAATACGTTTACGACAGTTCACGCAAGGCCATGCGTGTGATTAAACAATACATTGACGCTGACCACAAGAGCACAGAATGATTTTTGGTTGACGTAAAATACGACTTCGGTTATAATACCAACATCGCGTAACAACTTAGGAGTCGAAAATGTCCACAGTACATAGCATTTGGAAAACCGGATACGCAGTGCATACAGCATTGGGTGTTGAGCTTGTTGGTGAAACAGAAAAAGCCATGAAGTTCAAGGTTCTGAATTCTAGCAAAGGGTATACTTTTTACATGCCCAAGAAAGCATTGGCCGCCGACAAGACCACTGAAGGTATCCTTAATCTTGCACCCTGGTACAAAATCGAAGGATTTATTGAATATCTTTTTGATCAGTACGCCAATCATTACGCTCGCTAATTTGGCATAAAATCGTATTTCTGTTATAATTTGTACTTCACGTTAACTACCAAGGAATCAAAATGTCAGCAACTATCCGTATCCGCAAGGGCAACTATCGTGGCACTTCTGTTAAAAACAAAGTGTTTGAATTGGTAAAGCAATACAAGAAGACACCCAACGGTGGGCATGTAACTGTGCGCAACGGCGGAAATTTTGAAAATTGCCCCGAGGTTGTGCGCATCAAAGTTTCTGGAATTTCCGACTATGAATTTATCAGTGGGCAAGAACTGCATGAAGCACCTCTGCTGGATCAACCCAATGACGAACCTGTTGATGAAGTTTCCACCGAGACCGACGAGCAAGTTATGACCCGTATCCGTGAACGTTTTGAAATCCTAACCGAAATGACCAAGGCAGCAACCACTGGCGACATTCGTGCCATGATTGTGTCCGGCCCCCCGGGTGTGGGCAAGAGTTTTGGTGTCGAGCAAGAAGTTGAAAAGGCATGCTTGTTTGATCAGCTGGCCGGTAAGAAAATTCGTGCCGAAGTGGTCAAGGGTTCAGCGACTGCACTGGGTCTGTTCTCCACACTGTACAAGTACAGCGATGCAAATTCTGTGCTGGTATTTGATGACTGTGATGGCATCCTACTTGATGATGTTTCCCTGAATCTGCTCAAAGGTGCTTTGGATTCTGGAAAAAAACGCAAGATCAGCTGGTTGAGCGATAGTTCCATGTTGCGCCGTGAAGGCATCCCTGATCAGTTTACTTTTAACGGGTCTGTGATTTTTATCACAAACCTGAAGTTTGACAAGATGCGTAGCCAGAAACTGCGTGACCACTTGGATGCACTCCAGTCACGTTGCCACTATCTGGATCTGACTCTGGATACCATGCGTGACAAGATCCTGCGCATCAAGCAGATTGCCAAGGATGGGGAACTGTTCAAGGACTACGGTTTTGATGCTGATGCTCAGCACGAAATCCTGGATTTTATGACTGACAATCAGAATCGTCTGCGTGAAATGAGTCTGCGCATGGCACTGAAAATTGCAGATTTGCGCAAGAGCTTCCCACTCAACTGGAAGCGCATGTCTGAAACGACCTGTATGCGTTGATGCCCAGCTAACATAAATTAATAATCCCTGCCCGTGCAGGGATTTTTTTTGACACGTTGATTTCAGATAAGTAAGAGCATGAGCCTCAAAGAAATTACTCAGGATTTACATCGAGCAGCGGAGGCCACTGACTTTATGAAATCAGTTTTTGATGGATCACTTGATCCTGATTGCTGGATGGATTTTGTACATCAGAAATTTTTATTTTACAGTGCCATAGAAGGTGCAGCAACTCCGCTGGGCCTGCTGGTTGATTTACCTGATATACAGCGATCATTTAAATTAAAACATGATTATATGACCATGACCGGTGGTCAATTGCGTCACCGCCATAGGGCAGTGACCATTGAGTACTACAACTACGTATGGTCTATTTCCCAAGACCCTGACAAAATCATGGCACACCTGTATGTCTGGCACCTGGGTGATTTATTTGGTGGGCAGATGATCAAACGTATGATACCAGGTTCCCATGAATCACTGGAATTTGAGGGCAGGGATAAATTAATTAGCACCATCAGAAATAAATTGGATGATGCCATCATGGGCGACGAAGCTCGTGTGGGATTTGAATGGGCTATAAGGATATTAAAACAATATGACAACACCTCTACTTGAACGTGTACTTAAAGTGGGACGGTATTTTGAGCAACGCTTAAAAGAAACCGGGCAGATTATACCAGATGCTGCCACTGGATATGATTGGTATAATCATCTGTACTCCAGCGCTACCTATCGACGGGCCCATGTGGAGATTGTGGACAAGATGCAAAGCCATAAAATTCTGGTTCTGCATTGTACCATATTCCCCCATTATAACGATCCCAGCCCAATCTGGGGATTTGATGCAGTGTGTGGGCCAAACAAAATTACCGGGGCGTTCCATGACATGAGTAATGGTGGCGACCCCGGCCATTTTATGATTGAGCATTTTGCTCACACTGTTAAAGATCTAAATTGGAAAAAAGAACGTCAATTACCACCCTGGGCCCAGGAAATCTTCAGCGAACATATTGTGGCTGCGGGGAACATAAACGACCAACAAGAGCTTGAAAAGCTATGCAGTCTGGCTGAAAGTAATCTGGATTATTATCTGAGTAACGTGGGAAAAACAGCAAACGCTGATCATGATTTTTATGAAATACAACGAAAATATAATGCCAACAACAAGCAAAATCCGCATGTTGCACGTAGCATGATCAGCATGGGTGTTCCCGAACCCACCATAATGAAATTTATCGACGAAGTATTATATTCAGAAAACCGTTGACGTCTGTGTAAATACTGCTAAAATATGCAGTATGAATAAGGCGCCCACGTTTAAATATCTGGAGGAATACATTGAGTTTATTGGCGGATATCGAAGCGCCACGGGAAAAGTGCATTCAATGTTTGATCACCTTCCTGTACCAATTAATTTGGCCCGCTATGACGTAAATTTTATACAGAATGTAAGCGAACAGACTACCAATATCTATGGATATGGTTCAAAGAATGTTGCTGCCTACACTGATAGGCAGGCTGAGTTGGCTTATGCCATAGTAGACAAATACAGAAAGCAACTTTTAAATTTGAAACCTCCTGTGATAGTTCCCGAGCGAGTCAGAGACCTGCAATTAAAACATGGCCTTAGGCAGGTGGATCGTACCAAGTCAGTGACCATCGCCGATGGAAATTTTGTGCTTAAATTCCCCTATGATCGAACTTTAATTGAGCTGATAAAAACCCAGATGAAAGAGGGAAACGGTGCGGCAAAGTTTGACGGGGAAAAAAAAGTGTGGGTCATGGCCATGACCGAAGACATGTTAAACTGGATCATGGCTATATGTCCAGGTAGGGAGTTTGTCATTGACGAAGAAATTCACTTGCTGTATCGTAACTTGCAAGACATGGAACAAACACCGTTTGCCATAGAGCTGGGTATTGTCGTGGATCAGCCTGTGATATTAAATGCTCCCAGTAGTATGCTGGATTATATTAATACCAATCTTGGGGGGTTGTCATTGGATAATTTGCTCGTACTGGTTGATAATGGTCCTGTATTAGGATATAATGTCAGCAGTGCAGTAACTGAACGTATTAAAGCGCAATATCCCCAATACTGGGATCTAGTTAGATTTAGAAAAAGTAAATTCTCTAAATCCAGTATTGGGCTAAATGATATTGTAGAGTATGCTCGATTAACTAATCGTCTACCAGTACATGTTTATGAAAATGGACTTCCCAAAGAAAGCACTGATGGGGTGATATATCTGAATCGTGGCATTAGTTATAATGTACATCCAAAGTTATTGGTGACCACTACAAATTTAATGATTGGCAGCAGAAAAGAAAGCTGGGTCATGAACTCAGAAAAGATGATTTACCTTGAGTAACAGTTAACACCGAATTATACTAAATGACAACCACTGTAACAATTGAAATTAAAGATGAAGTTAATTGTAAATTTCACAATATTGATCTAACTGATAGAAAAAAGTTAGTTGAAAAATTTAAATTTGATATTCCTGGTGCAAAATATCAGCCCAGTGTCAGGCTGGGTCGTTGGGACGGTAAAGTACCGTTCTTCAATCTGGGTGGTGCCACCTACATTAATTTATTGCCCAATATTATACCCATGTTAGATTCCTGGGGATATCATGATATTGTGGTAAACGATCTCCGGGAATATAACACTTCTTTTAAATTTAATCAGGTCAACGAACTTAGTTTCTCAGCCACCAACTGGCCCGTGGGGCATACCATGGCAGGTATGCCCATACAGCTTAGAGACTATCAAATTGATATCATTAATCGGTTCCTAGAAAATCCACAATGTATTCAGGAGGTTGCTACCGGAGCAGGTAAGACTCTGATCACAGCCGCATTGAGTTTAAGTGTGGAGCAATATGGCCGTAGTATTGTGGTAGTTCCCTCCAAGGATCTGGTAAGACAAACCGAAGCAGATTACATTAACATGGGGCTGGATGTGGGGGTGTTGTTTGGTGACCGTAAAGAATATACCAAGACTCATACGATATGTACCTGGCAGAGTTTAAATTCTCTATTAAAGAATTCCATCAATTACGAAGCCGATGTCACAATTCAGGATTTTATACAGGGTGTGGTCTGTGTGATGATCGATGAAGCACATAGTGCAAAAGCCGATGCTCTAAAAACATTGTTGAGCACAGTATTTTCTCAGATTCCCATTCGCTGGGGATTAACTGGCACAGTGCCCAAGGAAGATTATGCAGCACAGGCATTATTTTGTTTTATTGGGCCACTGGTGGGTAAACTCAGCGCCAGCGAATTACAGGAAGCCGGACATCTTGCAAACTGCCATGTGAATATTGTACAGCTAGAAGACTACGTGGAATATAAAGACTATCAGAGTGAACTTAAATATTTAACAGCCACTGCCGAGCGGATTGCCCACATTGCAAAACTAGTGGATAAAATTAAAGAAACTGGAAATACATTAGTATTAGTGGATAGAATTGAAAGTGGTAAAATGTTACAAGTGGAATTAAGCACACTGTTCAGTTTGCTTGGAGATAAACCTGATGTCAGTTTTGTTTCGGGAAATACAAAAAGTAAAGAACGCAAAGAAGAATACGACGAAATATCCACTGCAACCAACAAGGTTGTGATTGCTACCTACGGCGTGGCCGCTGTGGGAATTAATATTCCACGGATTTTTAATCTTGTGTTGTTTGAGCCTGGTAAGAGTTTTGTTCGTGTTATACAGAGTATTGGTCGTGGCATTAGAAAAGCGCAGGACAAGGATCACGTAGAGATCTGGGATATAACTAGTACCTGCAAATTTGCCAAACGGCATCTGACCAAGCGCAAACAGTTTTATAAAGATGCCAACTATCCGTTTAGCGTGGAGAAGGTTAAATGGCAATAAGAATAGCCAGTATAGAAAAAAGAGAAAATTACATCATGGTACGTGTCAACGGCTCCAGGGATGAACTCAGGAATGCCAATAGGTGGTGTACACAAACTGAGTGCGGCAAACAAGTGAACATACATTCGTTCAGCTTTAAACGAGAAGAGGAACTAACCATGTTCAAATTAAAATGGGAACACAATAACACATGAGACTTTTAACCCTAGAAAATACCAGCTATGAACTAAATGAAATACCAGAGGAGATTGATGACATCAGATTCTGTGTGCTGGATAATTCTGACCCCAAGGAGCCTGATTATTTCTTCATACCTTTAATATTTCTAGAAAGCTTTAACAGTCCGGCCCTGGTGCTTAAAATTGGTAATAGCATAATTAAAATGCCCATTGATTGGCAACTGTTGATTGGGGAGCCCGATCTGGGAGACTTAGAAGTAGTGCCACTGACCAGTATCAACGATCGGGGATTTAGCGTTTTTGCCTTTAATCCCATGGCCAGTTTTAGACCCGAATTTTTTCCCGTGGAGGTCATTGATATCTATCAGGATGTTAAATGGTACTTCCCCAAATTAAAACCCGGGCAGTTATTGGCTGTGCCTCTGGAGACTGGTAAACCCAAACCACTGTGTGTTTATTTTGTCAAAGACATAAGCAGACAGAGTGAAGTGGTTAATTATACAAAATGCTGGTAAACAAAGGAAAAATTATATGACAAAATATTCGGAAACTGAATTATTTCAGACATTTATGCGACTGGCAAACATCTATCTGGAGAGCTATCCGGATGATCGTGCATCTGTTGAACGATTTATGCGGTGGGCACACCACCAATATGGATACATGTATGGGAAATCTGACACCTAATACCGTCTACATATATGAACGAGTAAACGGTACAGTGTACCGACGAGAATCGGGGGCAGACCCTAGTTCTAGACAAGTTGTGGGGTATAACTATCACGAATTGGATTATCACGAAGATGATGCGTTATGGAGAGAGATATTGGCAACGTCGAAAAGAAATGAAACCTTGCGCTCTGAAATAGAACGTGTTAAAATTCTGTATCTTCTTCTTAAAGAAGAAAGCAATAATTTAGTAAAGTGGTAGCTAGTATGAAAAATTTAATAGTATTTGGTGATAGTTGGCCCGCAGGTGCTGACTTGCAGCATCCACATCAAGATTCTTTCCCCACAATATTGGCTCAAAAATTAAACTTAAATTGTAAAAATTTAAGCCAAAACGGATCAAGTATAGATCATGCAGTGGTTAAATTTTTAGAAACAGACATCACCAATGCTATTATACTGTTCTGTGCAACGGGTTATGCAAGAACAATGAAAATTGATCGAGGAAATTTATTTGAAGTACATCCACAAGATCCTGCTATGGAATGGTATTACACAAAATTATACTCGGATGAATTAGGAAATCTTAACAGAATTAAAAACTGTCTGTTGGTACAAGAAGTTTGCAAAAATAAAGGAATCCCTGTATACTTTGTGTCTAACTGGGATCCAGTACCGTCTCACGCCCTATTAAATCATGCTCAATGGTCACCAAAAACATTTACGCAAATGATAAGTACTGGCCCTTGTAATCCAGACTACGAAGTAGACTGGTCAAAAGTAAATCGAAAATATATGACACAGCGCAGTTCTCATCCAAATAAAGAAGGGCACATGTTAATAGCAGAAGAATTATACAGATGGATAAACTCTCAATAAACAATGAAATGGCGCAACTCGATCTTAAAAATCGAGCCTTTATGGAAGAACTGACTGAAGAAGAACGAAAAAAATTCAGCACATTTTTAATGATGAAATACAGTGCCAATGTGGAAGGTAGCACTGAAATGCAGGCCTGGTATCTACTAGCCAGCAACGAGCGGGTAAATAAAAACTTTTTCGATCTAGGTAAGCATCCCAAGTTACAATGGTTACTGTGTACCACAGTGAGTCCATCCCTGGGTCGTCAACGTCACTACTGGCTATCAACAAAAAAGAACGAAGGCCCCCGGGCCAAGATACTTAAATTTTTGAGCAACCTGTATCCATACATGAAATCTGATGAGATAACTCTGTTGGCCGAGGTTAACAGTGAGAAAGAAATAAAAATTCTAGCACGAGATCTGGGCTACTCGGACAGCGATATAAAGAAAGAACTGGGATGAATCACGTTTGCAGGTTTTGTGGAAAATCCTACGTCAAGGAAAGTACGCTGGCTGCGCATCTGTGTGAGCCCAAACGCAGGCATCAACAACAAAATGACTGGGGAGTTCAGCTGGGATTCAAGGCCTATTTGAGATTCTATGAAATAACACAGGGCAGTGCTAAGTTAAAAACCTACGAAGATTTTTCAAGCAGTCCGTATTACACAGCATTTGTCAAATACGGATGGCACACCATGGCCATACGTGTGGTTAATTTTAGCAGTTACACTGAATGGTTATTAAAAAACAATAAAAAATTAGACAACTGGTGCAAAGACTCCCTGTACCTTGAATGGTTATGCGAATATATTAAAAAAGAGTCAGTGCAAGATGCCCTGGAACGGGCCCTAAGGGAGATGCAGGATTACGCAGACAATGATAAAAATAGTAAAATCCAGGGCAATTTTTCAGAATATTTTAGTCTGGGCGCACCTAATAGGATAGTGCATCATATCTCCACTGGGCGTGTCAGTCCCTGGATTGTTTATAATTGTGGCAGCGGCCAGGGATTCTTGAGTAAGCTAAACGAGGAACAGGTATCCATGATTATGCCCTGGATTGACCCCGACCATTGGCAGCGCAAATTCAAAGACTATGCCGCAGACACTGAATGGATCAAGGATATCTTGCTGGGAGCAGGCCTATGACTGAGGTTATAATTGAAAATATAAATTATCGTCGCATATATGAAATTCTGCACGATCTGCAATTGTTTGGACTTGAAGTAAATCAGGATTACGAATTCCGACATCAGCCGGCCTGGTCAAGAACTGAACCTTCAGTTGTACAGAGAAAAATGACCATATTTTCATTTGAAAATGACAGCATGGCCAGCTGGTTTTCATTAAAATACGTAAAGTAATCTATGAAATTTACTTCAGATATTGACATAGACTTTGGTGATCGAACAAAAATATTGTCCATTATTAAACATATTCCGGCCAGTATTGCCAAAGATAGTGGGTTGATCAAACACAACACTGGTGTATATTTTACCGAGGTTCCAGTGGATCCATTTACTGGCCAGGCCAGTTTAGATTATAAATCTGCTGAAAATCGTGGTTATGTAAAGTTGGACTTTCTTAATGTGGGAATCTATAATCAGATTAAATCCGAATCTGATTTAGTAGAAATGATGAATGCTGATCCAGATTGGCCAAAACTTTACGATAGAGAATTTTGCAGTCAATTAACACACATAGGTGATCATTACGAAACTTTAATCAGGATGCCCGAGGCTGTAAACAGTATTCCGCGGATGATGATGTTTTTGGCCATTATTAGGCCAGCAAAACGACATTTAATTGGACTTCCCTGGCAAGAAGTTGCCAAGACCATTTGGGCTAGATCCGACGATAGCGGATATGCATTTAAGCAGTCGCATTCCTGTGCCTATGCACACCTGGTTGTGGTGCATATGAATTTGTTAAGTCGTGGTGTATAATTTTTAAATAACTCTACGAACCAGCGTAATGCTTCTTCGTTTTGATCTTTTTTGTGCTGATTCTTTTAAACTGATAGCAGGGCCGTATTTTAGATCCACATCCTTGCTGTTGAATGTTTTCAATATGGGTCTAAACTGAACCCAGTCTGATTTTAAAAAAATATTAATAGGTATCATCCTATTACTTTCCCACCACCAGGACTCGCCCAATTCCAAATATAGCAATTTTTGGTCGTTATTTTTTAACATTCCAAAATCATAGACGCTGGTAATAACGTCATCTATATTTTGTATGATGCCTATGTATTCATTCCCGCCATAAGTTAAAAAACTTAAAAACGGGTACTGATTTAGTAATTCTTGTAAATTTATACTCACAGGAATATTTATGATCAAAAATTGCTATATTAAATATAGATTCTTAGCTAAATAGGTGATGCAAACGGTTACAAGCTATTACTACGATAACATAGTGAATGTCCAATTCGACATTGGCGATACTTGCCTTATACCGGATATACCGCAAAGGAATAGAGTTGTGTACACAAGACCAATACAAATATATCAGGGTGTTTCTAATGTTCTAAAGATAGAAATTAAAAATTCTGATCAGAAACCCATAGATGTAACGGGGCATAGGTTAGTTTTTAACATAGTAGACGACTACGTTTATGCAAATGCCACGACAGTGCTGTCAGCCAATGTGGAGCCCTTGGATTATAGTATAGGCACTGGTTATGTGGTGTTACCAGCGGCAGATTTGACGCAATTATACCGAGAGCAGTATCTGTATAATATTAAAATTGAAACATGCTGGGGTAATGTGGCCAGCTATGTGGATGATAACTATGGTGCTGCGGGCCAATTACATATTAGTAATTCTGCTTATCCTGTGCCACTGCCGGCTAATTTAGATTTTGGCCCAGTCGCAGATGGCATTACTAGTTCTATAACCGATTTAGGAACAATATAAGGAATTTACATGCCAGATAGTCTATTAGGAATTCCATGCCCTCAAGGCCCCACTGGTCCACAAGGGCCACGCGGTCCACAGGGTGCGCGAGGACCACAAGGGCCCCGCGGTCCACAGGGTCCACAGGGGCCCAGTGGCATTCGTGGTGCCACAGGGCCACAAGGCCCACAGGGCGCTCAGGGCCCACAAGGCCCACAAGGTCCACAGGGAGTGGGTGCACAAGGCCCTCAAGGCGTTCAGGGACCACAGGGCCCCATTGGCCCCATTGGATTAAATGGACCACAGGGCCCACAGGGACCAACCGGAGCAGAAAGTATTGCACCAGGACCACAAGGCCCCAGTGGCCCACAGGGCCCACAGGGAGATCTTGGTCCACAAGGCCCCAGTGGCCCACAAGGCCCCAGTGGCCCCGATGGTCCACAGGGATCACAGGGACCAACTGGTCCAGTTGGGTTTACTGGCAGTCCAGGAGCCAGCGGCCCACAGGGGTCACAAGGGCCCCAGGGTATAGGATCACAGGGACCACAAGGACCACAAGGTCCCAGCGGCCCATCAGGTCCCAGCGGCCCAGCTGGTGCCAGCGTTGAAATACAAGATAATGGGACCACTATAACCTATGACGTAGTGTCCATGAATTTTACTGGACGTGGTGTTGCAGTATCTGGAAACACCAGCGTCATAGTGTCTGTGCCCGGCATGGTAGACACTATTGGAAACCTGGGCAATATTTCAGGAAGTTTTACACCCAACAGATCAAATTCCAGTGTGCAACTTGGTACATTGATTGGTAACATAACCCTGAATCCCATCGCAAACATGGCAGTTGGTGACAGTGTCACTCTTATACTGAAGCAGGACACAGTGGGGGTCAGGAGAATGACGGCCAACAGCGCTTACTTATTTGCTGGAAATTTTAGAACACTAAGTACCGCAGCGAGCTCCATTGATATGATCAACATATTCTATGATGGCACTAAATTTTATGCTGCATTGACCTCGGGATATTCCTAATGTTTGGAGCTAGCACACTGGGATTTAGATTCCAATCAGACCGCGGAGCCAGGAAAAAAGATGTACTGGTATTTTTCGACCCGTTGACTGATGCACCTGGTGGTAACACTAATTACTATGTTACATCTGGTGACGTAAATCCAGCGACTGAGCTTTGGCCAAAAATACGGGACAGGGAAATTGCGCTGGGATTCACGCCTACTCTGGTCTCAAGTTATTCAGCACTGGCTGCGTTAAATCTGGACGACTATGCACATGCCTGGGACATTGGTTATGCAAGTCCCTATCTGACCAATCCCAACGATCCAACCTTACTGTTGACCAGTTATTTGCAAAATAATGGTGCTCTTTTATTATTGGGGGAAAATGCCTATTTTGGTGTGCGAGACAATGCTATAGATGATTTTGTCACTGGGCTAGGTGGTGGTTCAATTTCAAGAAGTAGTAATAACTATTACTGGGCTGTTGACAGCACAGTGGCACCGGCGTTCCTGCAGGCCAACTTAAACGACTTAGTGACATTCAGCAGACCGGGCACTTTTGACACCTACGGAACTGGAACCCCGATTACTACCCCGTTTGTGGACAATGAGTATGTGGCAGTGATGTGGGAAACATCGTCTCTGGCAAGTGCGACCAGGGGAGCTGTAATATCTATCTTGGATATTAATTTTGTCACCGACACCTATTATGATCCCGATTTTATTGATAACATGTGTGTTTGTTTAAATCGGAAATAAAATAAGTATTAAAAACAGGATTTAAAATAATGAGTAAAGTAGTGCAATGGAAAAGGGGAAATACAGCGGCAGTTTCAAGCTATACTGGGCTTGATGGCGAGATTGTTATTAATTCTGAAGATCATACTCTTACACTTCACGATAACTTAACGCCCGGAGGCTGGACAGTGGGTGGCATAGCTACCAATATTGGTAATCTTTATGTAATTGACAATACTATATATTCCGCTAATACAGCCAATACCAGAATACAGATATCCACTGGTACTTATGCAGTTCATATAGATGGGGTGGCTATAGTTGTTGGGACAGACGATGGGCTCTTAATGCAACATTCAGCTAATAGTAATATTGCCACTCTGAGTACATCAGGGCGTGGCAATGGTAACATATCTATTGCTATTTCAGCAAATAGCAGTGCTCCTGGATTTGCAGTATCTCCACAGAACCAGGTGGGAATTCGTTCAGGTGTTATCAATGGTTTGGATATTGCCTATGGTGGCAATCTAGTACCAACCCAGTCAAACGTGCATACTATCGGAGACCCAAGCCATCTGGTCAGTGACATATTCATTGGTAACTCGATGTTCGTCAATGGCAGCACTGTTACCACGGTGGGCAATGCGTTAACTGTGAACGGCAACGCAATATATCCTTCAAATTTGAATATACAAAAAGTACTGGCCAACAACACCACCACAGTCACCACTCTGGGTAACACAGATTTGAAAATCACCGCAACCAACGGAATTGAAGAATCCACTGTTAGGATGTGGGCCAACAGTGGAAAAATGAGCTTTAACACACTGTCTGACGCTTTTGACTACAATTTCAACGGCTACGTCAGTAGTATTGGGTACATAGCTAGCGCAAGTGATCCTTATGGATATAGTTTCTATGATCCCGCAGAAGGATATTCGGGGTTAAGAAGTGTCCCGGCAGATGGGGTAACATACCTTTATTCGTACATTGCTATAGCACATGCAAACGTCGAAGTTGTAAAATTCATAGCCAACGGGATCACAGAGATGTACGGTGGGTTAGTTGTTTCTGTTGTGGGAAATGAGCACGGTACATTCCCCACAGCACCTGTGCAGTTCTACGATAATGTCGCATCTTACAGTCAGATAGTGCATCAGAATTTAAGCAATAGTCCTTTTGCTTCGACTGATATAGTGTTAACGGCAGACAACGGCTCAGATACATCAGTGTACTTTGACCTGGGGATAGCTAGCAGCAGTTATGAATATCCCGGTGATACTGCATATTTTCCTAACGATTCATATCTACTAGCAATAGATGGTAACATATTAATTAATTCTGGCTCGGCTGGGAAAACGGTTAAAGTTGCAGTCGAAGGTCTAGCATTAGAAAATATTGTAGCAGAATTCAGTCCTGCCGTGTTCACTGTAAATAATATACAGACTGCCAACGTTACTGCCACAGGGTATGTTAAAACTGTTGTTGACACAGTGGGCAATTTGATCCCTGCTGATGATGTTGGTGTAGGTGCCAGAGCTTTTGTTACAGACGCAAACACCACGACCTTTGCCAGTGAGGTCAGTGGTGGCGGCGCGAATGCAGTTCCAGTGTTTTCAAATGGCACTGTGTGGTGCGTGGGTTAAGATAAAATAAATAAGATATAATAGGACTCAGACATGACATCGTATACCGTCGTAACTTCAACAGCAGTGAATGTGGCAGGTGCAACTACTAATATTAACAGCACAAAAGTCAAGGTAGTAGCAAATAACTCTTGTGTGTATGCAATTAATGCACCAGCAACATTAACATCCAATGTTGGGCCCTTAATTCCTCAGAATATACCCACATACATTAATATGAATGGGTTAAATAATAAATTGAGTGTGCTACCGGCAGCTGGATTAAGCACAATAATCACTGTAACTGAAATGGGCACAGTGAGTAACAGCGGAGTGACTGGTTCGACTTATCGGCCAACATAATACATCATGGCTAATCCAACAGAAACAAATTATCGTCATCCATACCCAAATTATCAGCTGGGCGACCTAACCCAGGCCATGGACTATAACAATGCTGGTCAGCCTATACTCCGTGTCGGGGTCAATTATGGTTCAAGTATAAACGGTGCTGGTAATACCAACGGGCAAATCGACGCATTTGGCCGTATGCGAGTAAGTGAACCATACACGTTGTTTGATACTAAAGCACGATATTACGATCATAACCAGTTTAGCAATAGTACTAGCGGTACCGCCACAATCACATATAATTCTAACTCTAGTACATATACTCTGACTGTGGGCTCTGGGCCCACAGATTCTATAATACGGGAGACCAAAAGAGTATTCCCATATCAGCCAGGTAAAAGTTTATTGATTCTAGCTACGTTTGCTATGAATACCCCCACTGCCAATCTTACACAACGAGTTGGGTTTAGCAGCAGAGATAACGGTATCTATTTTGAAGCAAATGGTACTATTTTGAACATGGTCATACGAAGTTCTAGTACTGGTGTGCTAACTGAAGAACGCATCCCACAGACTAGTTGGAACGTGGATACCCTTGACGGAACAGGGACCAGCGGTATTACTTTAGATGTTAGCCGAACACAAATATTTTACACTGATTTAGAATGGTTGGGAGTGGGTAGCGTTAGGACTGGGTTTGTTATAGATGGGCAATTTATCGTATGCCATATCTTCAATCATGCCAACCAGGTGGGTAATACAACTACCTATATGGGAACAGCTACCTTGCCCATACGATACGAAATTTTTAACACTGGTACGGTCAGTGGCCCCAGTACTATGCGTCAAATTTGTTCAACAGTCATGAGTGAGGGCGGGTTTAATGAGCAGACAAATACAGAAACAGCGGGCACAGGTATTACACCCAAACGTTTAACCACTGGTAACATTTCTTATCCAGTAGTTAGCATACGTTTGTCTAGTACACGGCTTGATAGTGTAGTTTTGCCAAGACAAGTTGACATCTTGAGTCCTTCTGTAAACTACTACCGTTGGGCATTGGTATTAAATCCTTCATTAACCAATGCTAATTGGACTGGAAATAGCAGTACAGGGGCTGTTCAGTTTGATACAAATGCAACCGCAATCAGCGGAGGGTTAGAAGTAGCCAGCGGGTATGCCACTTCAAGAGACAGCTTGGAGCTAGGAGCAGGTCTATTTGCCCTACAACTGGGTCGTACATTGGCAAATGTCAGCGATGTTGTAACGCTCACGTTATCTGCAACTAATAACAATGCAGATGTATTGGCACAGATAGGGTGGCAGGAACTTACATAAATAAAAGAATAACAGTAAGATAGTACATGAAAATTTCGGATTTAATTGGGAATTTGGTTGATATTTTTGGCGATCCCACGACTATGCCTGTGCAATCTCACATGAATATTAAAAATAGACCCAACGTCCAAGTCGAAAATCCAGAGTTAAACGATAATGCAGATACTACCACCATGGTAGGGCCTCTGCAACAAAAGTTAGAATTGCTAAAAAAAGCAGTGGATGTGGATAACATATATGATGAAGAATCCGCAGTTCAGCTACCCAAGGAATCTAATGCTGTCAATGTGACACTAAATGTGCCTCCGGGAAAAAGCAATACCAAGATAGAATTAACGTTGAACAGTCCACCCGGAGAGATTGATGAGCTGGATCGTATCAAACGTATAGCAGGTGTGCCTACTGCTTCAATCTTTGACGCTGGTGATGACGAGCCATTAGACTCTTAAGGGAGTGGACAATGGCAGGTAACGATTACACACAGGATTTTTTTACTAGTAGGCGTAATTTCGGGGACGGTGCTACCCGTGTGGGCGACACAGACCGTCTCTGGTATGATCCTCAGACTAACACCATACGAGTGGGCGACGGAAACCCCGGTGGCCGAATTGTCAGCGGCGGTGGCGGCTCGGGTGCTGCAAATGTGTCAGTTTATGGGCAGGGAGTTTTACTAACACCCACTGTGACCAGTTTAAATTTTGCAGGCAACGGTATAGTTGCAAATGCCGCAGGAAACGCAGTGACAGTCACAGTGGCTATATCATCTTATATATTTGACGGGGGTAATCCTTCGAGTGATTACAGTGTCGGTCCGGCATTCGATTGCGGAGGAGTAACTTAACATGCCATTTATTCAACTACAATTTAGACGAGGGACTGCCGCAGAGTGGTCAGCAGCCAACCCAACACTAGCTTCTGGCGAAATGGGTATTGAAACTGACACTGACAAATTTAAACTAGGTGATGGCACTACACCATGGAACAGCCTAGCCTACGGTGGCATCGAGGGACCACAAGGGCCACAGGGTCCCATAGGAAATGTTGGCCCACAGGGGCCGCAAGGGCCATCAGGTGGACCACAGGGACCAACTGGTCCTCAGGGATCACAGGGCCCAACTGGTCCTCAGGGATCACAGGGCCCTCAAGGCATTCAGGGATCACAAGGTCCACAAGGTCCACGGGGCCCTACTGGTGCCGATAGCACAGTACCAGGACCGCAGGGATCACAAGGACCACAAGGTCCACAAGGCCCACAGGGCATTCAGGGTTCACAGGGCCCTCAAGGCATTCAGGGATCACAAGGACCACAAGGACCAACTGGGCTGCAAGGACCACAAGGACCACAAGGACCAATCGGGCCTATAGGTAATACTGGCGCACAAGGTCCACAAGGCCCACAGGGCATTCAGGGTTCACAGGGCCCTCAAGGCATTCAGGGATCACAAGGTCCACAAGGTCCACGGGGCCCTACTGGTGCCGATAGCACAGTACCAGGACCGCAGGGATCACAAGGCCCACAGGGCATTCAGGGACCACAAGGACCAACTGGTCCGCAGGGCATTCAGGGACCACAAGGACCACGTGGCCCACAAGGTCCCCAAGGCCCACAGGGGCCGCAGGGCATTCAGGGATCACAGGGCCCACAGGGGCCGCAAGGACCAATTGGAATTCAGGGGCCGCAAGGACCAACTGGTCCGCAGGGCATTCAGGGATCACAAGGGCCACAGGGCCCGCAAGGACCAATTGGAATTCAGGGGCCGCAAGGACCAACTGGGCCGCAGGGCATTCAGGGATCACAGGGCCCACAGGGGCCGCAAGGACCAATTGGAATTCAGGGGCCGCAAGGACCAACTGGTCCGCAGGGCATTCAGGGATCACAAGGGCCACAGGGCCCGCAAGGACCAATTGGAATTCAGGGGCCGCAAGGACCACGTGGCCCACAAGGGCCACAGG
>Ga0209668_10000194_pt1 | contig 25919 bp, 27 predicted proteins | sample FrelakmetPLP11PL_FD_187150 | JGI IMG/M metagenome (GOLD analysis project Ga0209668, IMG submission 187150) | Freshwater lake sediment microbial communities from the University of Notre Dame, USA, for methane emissions studies - PLP11 PL (SPAdes)... | ecosystem: Environmental > Aquatic >...
GGGGGGGGGGGCTTGTCGGAGTAACACGTGCGCTGCAGCGTGTGTTAATGCAATCACGACGATCGTCATTGTCATCCAGATCATATTATATATTTTACTAATTATTTATACAATATTATAAATTAAAGGTAAAGTATTAAAACTATGAATATGATGATAACGATTAACTTGTACAGCATTATCTAAAGAAATAAAAGTAAGATTATTATAAATAACACGATCATTAGATAAAATAGAAATTAAAAAAGGAAAAATAGAAATAAAAGATATAAAAGAACCAAAAGAAGCAAAAGAATTAAAAAATAAATAAGGATCAGGATAATCTAAAATTCTTCTAGGAAAACCAGATAAACCTAAAAAATGCATAGGACCAAAAGTAATATTAACTCCAAAAAAGAGAAGAAAAAAATGAATAATACCCCATAATTCATTATAATTATAAGTAGTAATAACAGGATACCAATAATAAAATCCACCAAATAAAGCAAATATAGCTCCCATTGATAATACATAATGAAAATGTGCTACTACATAATATGTATCATGTAAAACAATATCTAAAGATGCATTAGATAAAGAAACACCAGTTAAACCACCAAAAGTAAATAAAATTAAAAATCCAAAAACAAATAAAATAGGTACGTTATAATTAATTTTACCTCCTGCTAAAGTTGCAAGCCATGAAAATATTTTTATACCTGTAGGAATTGCTATAATCATAGTAGCAGCTGAAAAATAAGCTCTAGTATCTATATCTAATCCTACTGTATACATATGATGTGCCCAAACTAAAAAACCTAATATACCAATTGATATCATAGCAAAAACCATACCTAAATAACCAAATATTGGTTTATTTGATTCAGAAATTATTAAATGAGAAATAATACCAAATCCAGGTAAAATAATAATATAAACTTCAGGATGACCAAAAAACCAAAATAAATGTTGATATAAAACAGGATCACCACCACCTTGAGGATCATAAAAAGAAGTATTTAAATTTCTATCTGTTAATAACATTGTTATACCACCAGCTAATACAGGTAAAGAAAGTATTAATAAAAATGCAGTAATAATAATAGACCAAACATATAAATTTAATAAATTATATTTTAATCCTGGAGCTTTTAAATTTATTACTGTTATTATTAAATTTATTGATCCTAACATTGATGATATACCTGCTAAATGTAAAGAAAATATAGCATAATCTATTGATGAACTTGAATGATAATATATACTTGATAATGGTGGATATATTGTCCAACCTGTACCTGTTCCTTCACCTATAAACATTGATGAACCTGCTAATATTAATGATGAAAATAATAACCAAAATGAAAAATTATTTAATCTAGGAAAAGCCATATCAATTGCACCAACTAATGTAGGTACAAAAATATTACCAAATCCTCCAAATAAAGATGGCATTATTAAAAAAAATATCATTATTATTGCATGTACTGTTATTACTACATTATATATTTGATTTGATTGATTTAATACTAGTGATTGATTTATATCCATTAATTGAATACGTATAAACATAGATAACATTGTACCTAAAAATCCACTTAAAGCTGATAATATTAAATATAATATTCCTATATCTCTAGCATCAGTTGAATATAACCATCTAAACATAATATAAAGGACCTAAGAGATGAACTTTGCAAGGGTACATTGCATGGAATAAAAATACAAGGGATCTGAAAGACATGATATCATTAATATTTATAATTTTAATATTTGGTTTAATATTTCATCGTAATAATTATTTAATTATATTTATGATATTAGAATTAATATATTTATATTTAGGTTATTTATTAATATCTTTTGATATGGATTTATTTGTTCTTTTATTTTTAGGTATTACTGGTGCTGAAACTGCAGTAGGTTTATCTATAATATTAGGATTATATACATTTAACAATTAAATATATATGATTAAACAAAATAGTTTTCAATCTTATGAATGTGGATTTGATCCTTATGGTTCTATTCATTATAGATATGATATACGTTTTTATGTAGTAGCATTATTATTTTTATTATTTGATTTAGAAATTGTATATATATATCCATTAATTATAAATTTTAATATTTTTGTATATTTTTATAGTTTAATATTTCTTATTATTTTAACTTTTGGTTTAATTTATGAATATAAATATGGTTCTATATATTAAAAATTAATATGATCATGTCCCCCTTTGGTCAACGCTAAATATATTTTATGCATCATGAACACATGTCTAACGGGCCTGCCAGTCGCCTAGCAGTTGCTGCAGGCGCGCCGTTTGCGGTAAGCTACCATGACGATGAGGTGGCGGGACAGATGATGACGAGGACAATGTGGATGATTAAATGTATGTTGTTAGCATATACGTCTATAAATTATATTTATCTAACATGATCTTTAAAATATGAATATTCTCAACCTCCAAAGACGATCATGGCAGCTTGCCCCCCCGGGGGCGAATAATAAATATTTGGCCATGTCTTTTACTTTTTTAAAGGTAACAAAAACTATTCACGCATTATGTAGCGATTATTAAAATTTTTATTTATTTATGATAAACAGACGATTATGCGTCATCCTTATCATTTAGTAGAACCATCACCATGGCCAATGTTAGTATCATTAAATTTATTATTTTTACTAATATCATTATTAGGATATTTTAATGGTTTTGATATACAAAATCAAATTAAAATAACATTTATAATATTTTTATTTGTTGTATATTTATGGTTTTTAGATATATATACTGAATCTTTATATATGGGATTTCATTCAATAAAAGTATCAAAAGGATTAATAATAGGTTTTATAACATTTATATTAACAGAAATAATGTTATTTTTTTCTTTTTTTTGGGCATATTTTCATTCTGCTTCTAGTTTAATTGATTTAGTATGGCCACCTGTAGGTATAGATTTAGTTAATCCTTGGGGAATACCTTTATTAAATACATTTTTATTATTATATTCAGGTGTTTCAGCTACTGTAAGTCATCATTTATTTATAAATAGAAATAAAAATATTTCATTGTTATATTTATTTATATCTATTTTATTAGGTATTATATTTCTTTTTTTTCAATATTTTGAATATTTTTATTCTTCTTTTGATATTTCTGATTCTGTTTTTTCATCTACTTTTTATATTTTAACTTTTACACATGGTCTTCATGTTATTTTAGGTGTTAGTTTATTAATTATTGTCTTTATTCGTTTATATATATTTAATAATCCTACTCTCTTTTTTGATATTGCCTTAATTTATTATCATTTTGTAGATGTAATTTGGATTATATTATTTATTTTGATCTATTATTTATCTTATTAAAAATTATAAAGATGATGACGTTGATTTCTTTAGACGCCTTGTCATACACAAGCACCCGTGTCGGACACGTTTGGCGCGATCTCGTCATCGTCACATGTGGTTATTTTGGTAGACTGCTAGGCAATCTATTAAGAAATATTAGTAAAATTGTATATGATTATGATCATGATGTATCAAACTATTGGTTATTATTATGATATTTATAATTTTAATAAATTATGTGAAGATAAATATAATTCTTTATTAAAAAAAACTAGTTTAAATTCATAAACTATGCAGTTCATATTATACTGATTCATGAGTGATTAACTTTATTTATCGCCCGCTTGCCGGGGGGACAAGCCGCCACTTTTATTTTAAAATCATGAATAATACCATAAATTTTAATATAACTATTTCTACTGTTATTACTTTTTAATGTCAAATTTTATTAATAAAAATGTTGTATATTCAGATATTGATTGTTATTATTACTCCATTTAGATAATTCTTTCATTGATAAAAATATTGGCCACAATTTTTAAAGAATTATTTGTAATTGTTCCTAAAATTTATGGTCCCAAATAATAAATATCCGGAGCTATTATTATTAAATTTGCAGATATTCCTTCTGATTTATTATCTATAGATGATTTCAGAAATGTCATTGCAACATGCATTTTAATAAAAATATGTGCCCCTTGGGGGGGGCAAGCATTTGCCAAGTTGATTAATGTATAACATTTTTAAATAAAAAACTGTCTTTTTTAAAATTGACAAGTATAACATGTGAAATAATAATTGTAAAATCAGATAAGACATAATGTCTATCTTTAATGTTGTCTAAGACATTTAAATAAAATTTGTTATTTTCAACCGTCCAAAGACGATCATGGCCCATGTCTTTTACTTTTTTAAAGGTAACGAAGACATGCAGCAGGTGTATTTTTATTATTCCTTGGGGAATATCTTCATAAAAAAAATAAAAATTTGTTATAATATTAAAATAAAAATAAAAATTAAAAAAAATGCTAAAAAAAAATCATAACCATATATTGTTAAAATATTATAAGATTTAGATAATTTAATTAATTTTATGCCTGAAATAGAAAATAAAAGATCAAAAAATCCATAATCAAATAATTTAAAAAATATACGATAACTTAAAGAAAAAAAGAAACCAGAAATGAAAATATATAATAATTTAAAAGAAAATTGTTGATTAATATAATTATAAAGTTGATAATAATAAATATTAAAAATATTAATTAATATAATTAAAAATATTGTTATTAATATTATAAATAAAAATGGTAATAATTTTATTAAATAAGGAACATCAAAAGAAAAATAAGAAACAGAGAGAAAATCAAAAAAATGAATAAATTTAGAAAAAAGAAATCCAAAAAAGATAGTAATAAAAGTTAAAAAAAATAAACTAATAAATAAATGAAAAGAAAAATAATAAATAAATTTTAAATTAAATAAAGATAATTTAATATCATTAATAAAAATCATAATATAAAATTTTAATGAATAAAATATAGTAATTAAAACACCAATAAATAATAATAAATAACTATAATGTCCTAATAAAGAAATAGTAATATAACTATTATTAATAATTTGTTCTTTACTATAATAACCAGTTGTAAATGGAAAACCTATTAATGAAAATGAACCAATAATTGTAGTAATAGAAATAAATGGTAAAAATGAAATTAATCCACCAGTTTTTCTAAAATCTTGAAGATCAAAGATAGTATGAATAATGGCACCAGCAGTTAAAAATAATAAAGCTTTAAAATATGCATGAAATATTAAATGATAAAATGATAAATTATTATATTTTAATCCTATTATTACTATCATATATCCTAATTGACTCATTGTTGAATATGCAATTAATTCTTTAATATCTAATGAAGATATTGCTAATAAACCTCCTATTAATATTGTTAAAGTACCAATTAATAATATAATAATTAATGTAAAATAAGTAAATTTAATTAATAAATTTAATCTTAATAATAAAAATACACCTGCTGTTACCATAGTAGCTGCATGTATTAATGCAGATATTGGTGTTGGACCTTCCATAGAAAATGGTAACCATAAATGTAAATATAATTGAGCTGATTTTGTCATAGATGCTATAAATAATATTATCAAAATTTTATCTAAATTATAAATATAATTTGTATTTAATATTATTATATCTATTGAACCTAACCAAGATATAAATAAAAACATTCCTAATAAATAAAATGTATCTCCTAATCTATTCATTATTATTGCTATTAAACCACCTAATTGTGTTTCTAATTTTGTATACCAATATGATATTAATAAATATGATGATAATCCTACTCCTTCCCATCCTATAAATAAAATAGGTAAAGAAGTAGTTGATATTAATATAATCATAAAAAAAATAAAAATTATTATATATAAATAAAATCTTATTATATGAGCATCATTTATCATATAATCATATGAATATATTAATACTATATAAGTTATTGATATTATTATTATTAACATATTTTGTGATAATTCATCTAATATAAATTTATATTCTATTTTTAATATATCTGTTTTTATACCTTCCCATATTAATATTTCTACTATATTACCTTCTGTTAAATATTCATAAATTAACAATATCATTAATAAAATTAATGTTATCATTATTATATTTATTAGTTTTATTAATCCTTTTATTCCTATATAACGACCCATTATACCTATTATTAATATTAATAAAAAAGGTAAAAATAAAATATTTAAATACATATTTTTGAAGGCCGTCATTTTTTTTATTTGTTGCCCCTAAAAGTGGCTGCATAGTGCACGTTGACTTTATGGTCGGTCCATCAATGTTAGTACCGTTAGACGAACATGATCGTCTTTGGACGGCGACTGCAGCAAAAAATGTCCATGACCCGGATATTCATTATACGCGCCGTAGCCGCCGGCAGTGTGCGTTTGGCGGCGGGACAAACTTTTGCTAGTGTTGTTGACATGTTATTAATAATATACGATCAAAATAAATTAAACAATCCAAATTACATCTAGTTTTTGTAGGGAAATAGTCAAAATTAATTTCATGATTTATTTTATGTATCATGGTTGGGTCGGTCCATCAGTGTTAGTACCGTCAGACGAACATGATCAACCGTCCAAAGGCGATCATGGCGACTTGCCCCCCCGGCGGGGGCGATTAGGACGATTTTTAAAAGACGGCTGGACAATTAAAAACTACTATAGCAAAAAATAAATGTAGCCGACAACGTTGGGGATGGCAACGTTGACCCGGATATTCATAATCCGGCCCATCTGCATCCATGATTGTGCTGAACACGTGTCTGATCATGACTTAGTAATATTTATAGAAGTAAAAAAAATAGACTTATCATTAAAAATTTGTATGTATGATCTTTACAAGATCATGATTTTATTAAGTGTCAACCAAATTTAAATTAGCACACATGTACAACAGCGCACGTTTCGGACCGCTAATGACAACTTAACGGGCCCGCAAGATCGTCATGATAGAAAATTTGTCTTTAACGAAAAAAAGCCATGATACATAAAATAAATCGTAACATGATTGGTCGCCTATTGTTCTATTATTTTATCGGGCCTATCGGTCCAAACTGCCAATAAAACAAACGTTTAAGGGGGGGCTTATGGTAAATAAAAAAGTTTTTGTAGGACGCATGTTTGAATGATAATTCAAAAGCCACATACTACTGATTTTATTTAAATAAAAATTGTATAATTTTTAAAATATAAACATTATCTTGTTAATATCATATAGAGAGAGGTAGTAAAACGTTTACTAAAATATAAAACAAATTGTAAAATTAAAAAAATAGTAAAATGAGAATGCTGATATGAGTAGTCATAGTAAATAAAACCTTAAAATTTATCTAAAAAAAAAACGAATTAAAAATAAAAAAATCGTAAGTAATCCAACTCAGGTAAATAAAATAAGAAAATAAAATAAAATAAATAAAATAAAGGAACTCGGCAAAAATAAAAGGGGACGACTGTATACCAAAAACATATGACACTGCAAAACTAAAATAAGTGAAGTATAGTGTTTGAGCTCTGGCCAATGCATTGATCTAAAATCAATGTCAATGCCGGCTGTAACTCTGACGGTCCTAAAGTAGCGTAATCCCTTGACATATAATTGATGTCCTGCATGAAAGAGAAAACGATTCCCTAACTGTCTTTATTTTATAAAAAGATGAAATTAAAATAAGAAGTGAAGATTCTTCTATTTATAAGTAAGAAGGTGAGACCCTATAAAGCTTAAATGTAAATGTAAAGATAAATTTATAAATCTTAATTATCATTTTAACTGGGAGGGTAATTTTTTAAGAAGTAACAAAAATTAACAAAAGAAAATTAAAATTGAATTAAAAATTTCAAATTGATAAAACAAATAATTTTTTGACTGTGACTTATATTTAAGAAACAGGTATTGATGATTAATATCATTGATGGTTTTAATGAACCGAAATGAAATTTTCGATAATAAAAATAAGTTACTTTAGGGATAACAGGCCAATTTCCAATAAGAGAATTTATCTAATTGGGAGATTAGCACCTCGATGACCCCCTTAAACGTCCACCAAAATCGTGAGATTCTGGTTAGTATTGGGTGAATTGTCAAGAAAAGCTAAGTTAACTTTAAAATGTTAATATGCCAACTTGCAGCCAAACCGATTGCAGTACAAAGTAACAATCGGAAGGTTCAACGACTAGAAGGTGAGTATACTAACGATAATCTTTCCACGAGTGCCCAATCACTTTTAAAATATATATATATAAAAGTTTACACTAAAAATAATTAATTTAATATGAAAATGAACAATAATAACTATAAAAAAGTTATGTCAAATATTTCTCAGGATTTAAAAGATATAGCAGTAGGTACATTATTAGGAGATGTTTGTATACATGATGTTTTACAAGATCATGAGTAAATTGTAAATATGAACAGGGTTATATAATAAAAATTATCTATTTTATCTTTATAATATTTTCAAAAATTATGTTTTTTCTGTCCCATATGAAAGACAAATAAAAAGTTATTCATTTTGTACTTTTGAACATATTTCTTTTAATGAATTATGGTCATGATAATAAAAAATCTACATGATCTTATATAAACATCATGGATTATTTAACCCCTAAAAAATTAGTCCCATGATTTTTGCTAAAATCATGACCCATGAACATAGTTCATGTTCAAAGTTATATATATGAACCTCATAAAACTAAATATTATGTAATTAAAATTGACTATAAATGTTATAATTTATTACATAATATAATATTTCCTCATGATCTTTACAAGATCATATTATAAATTATCTTTTAAAAAATAATGTGACCGTGAGGCCCCATGGGGGGGCAAACGTATTTGTAATTAAAAATGGTTATGTGTGTCCTTTTTGTAATGATCTTTGATCATCTAATTATATATATATAAATAATGCGCAAGCCATGATCGTCTTTGGACGGTTGATCATGAAAGTGAATGACATAGTCTGAACATGATTGAAATTTCATGAATTTAATATTAAATATATTTTAAACTAACATTTTATGGTCGACTCAAAATAACCATTTTGTAAATAAACATAAAATGGTGTGACTGTTCGTCATTTAAAATTTTACGTGAGTTGGGTTCAGAACGTAAATTGTTGCGTTTGACGTATGTAAATACGATCTAGTATTGGCTAATATCGGTAAAATTTTATAAGAAAACTGATCTTATATGACAATACCGAGGGAAAATTAAAAATATTTTGTAGTTACCCGTAGAGACTGAGATCAAAAAAAATAAAGTTAAATTTTGACTTGATCAAGGAGGTAGTTCAAATGATGAACACCATCAATACGCCAACGCCGACATTAAGTTTGTCGGCTGAAGATATAGTCCAAACCCGACCGTAAGATCGGGATGAAGTGCTTTGCGCACCCATGAATTCATGTGTTCATGTAAAAATAGAGCAATACAGTTCGGTTCCTATCTACTTATAATTGATATATAAATTTAGAATTATAAATAGTACGCAAGGACTTTTATAAAAGAGTTAATGGTAAATAAACTACACTCTAAATAATAGATAATTTAATTAAATTATATCTTCTAAATCTATAAAAAATAATCTGATTGTATATTTATAAAGGACAATGTACATTATCATATTATATTTTAATAAATTTGAGAAATATTTAAATAAAAAAAAACTGGATTAAAAAATAAATCCAATAATGATGATCTTATTTTTTTGGTTTGATCATCTAAATTATTATATTAATTAAAGTAAAAAAGTTAGATAATAATATTTATCTATAATATAATAATATTTTTTTAATTGATAGTAAATAGTACTTTAAAGGAAAAATTTAATTCAAATAAATAATTAGGAAATACTAATTACCTATTGCATCATGGGTCAGCAAGTTAATAATAAAAGCAAAAAAATAATGATTTGCGTAAGCGATAAATATGTTCATAATTTTTAAAAAAAAACATATAAAAATAAAATCAAAGTTTTTATTATTAGACCCGAAATATAATGAGCTTACTTATTTTTTTTTTGACAAGATATTAGTCTGAACCTGTGTATGTTGCATTATACTAGGAAGATCATAAGTAAGAAGTGAAATACTAATCGAATTATATTATAGCTGGTTTTTTACAAAATCCCTTTAAGGGGAAGCAAGTTGATCAAAAATCAACGTGACAGGGATAATAAGGTTATAAGATCTATTATCAATAGAATAAGAATTCCAAATTAAATTTAAAACTAATACTTAGTAAATATTTTAAGAGGACATAACAAAATTGGCCAACGCTAGATTTATACGATCGGGCGACCCTTTTTATTTATGTTACGTTGATCTTTTATCAATATAATATCTCTTTTTAATAGTAGGCTTAGAAGCAGCCATCTAATAATAAATGTGTATAAACAATATAAAAAGAATAATATAAAACCTCTGTTAATATTGAATTTAATAATTTAAATAAGCGTAACAGCTACCAATCTGTTTGACAGTATTGGATTTTTTTTATTGCACGTCTATTGGTGTTGTATTTAGAAAAATTATAAAAAAGTTAAAATTTAATTTTATCTATAAAATAAAAGTAGTTTAATGGTAAAATAATCTTCTCCAAAAAGATTGATAATGGTTCAAATCCATTCTTTTATGAAAAATAAGTAAATATTATCAATCATCAAAATAATTATAAAATGTTAAATATATTTAAATCTTTTTTTTTATATTCTGGTTTACCAAGTAATATAACAATTAATTATAATTATGGATCAATATTAGGTATAATATTAGGTATGCAAATAATAACAGGTATAATATTAGGTATGCATTATACAGGTCATATAGATTATGCTTTTTTTAGTGTAGAAAATATAATGAGAAATATACAATATGGTTGGTTAATAAGATATTTACATGCTAATGGTGCATCATTATTTTTTTTATTTGTTTATTTACATATAGCTAGAGGTCTTTATTATGGTAGTTATATTTATCCTAGAAATAAATTATGGAATATAGGTGTAATTATTTATTTTGTGATGACTGCAACTGCTTTTTTAGGTAAATTAAATTGCCTTAAACGAAATTTAAGTTATAAAAATTCGAATAATTTACCTTTTAATTATGTTAAAAAATATGATAATTTACATATTATTCAAACACAATTATTAATAGCTAAAGAAAATAAACATAAAAGTGGAATTTATCTTATATATAATAATTTTAATGATAAATTTTATATTGGTTCTGCTATAACTAATCGTATCAATACTAAATTTAGAAATCATTGTATACATGGTGTAGGAAATGTTTTATTATCAAAAGCTATTAATAAATATGGATTAGAAAATTTTTCTTTTTTTATTATAGAATATTATCCTGGTTTTATTCATAAAGAAAATTTAAAATCAGCTCATTTAAATTTATTATCTATAGAAACTAAATATATTAATTTATTAAATCCTGCTTATAATATATTAACTATAGGAACCCCCTTTTAGTTTTAAAATATTATAAATTTCAGATTACAAGTCAAAACAACACCAACGTTGTCGCCCGATTGACAAAGGTCGGTATAAAGGCAGAAATGATTTATTTGAATTTGGAGATAATACCGATTAAATAATAACTTATAATTTTGTAGTAGAATAATTAATCATAAACACAAAATAATATTATTTTATTTCTGCGACACTGATGAAAACGGTTAAAAATATAATTTAAATATTCAGACCGTCGGTTAGATATATTCTGATCGCTACAGACTAGTACATCGGTGGGTGGTGATGGGGTGAAAAGGTTGCTGCTTAATGTATAGTCGAAATATTCCCACGCATTTTCAAAACCCCCCGTGTCGGGCAGCGCTGGATCAAGGCCAATAATATTGGTACAGACCTTTTCTATATTTAAATTAATAGGACAGAACGTTTTTAAATTCTGCACTTGTATATTAAAGGGGAATATTTGTATGTTTTACCATATGGTCAAATGTCAATATGGGGTGATTGCCCTACATATATTATAGAAAATAATAAAATGCATCTGTTAGGAAGACAATGGATGATGGAAACAATAATTTTATTTATGAAGAACATGTTAATAGTTTAATTCAAAAAAAACACGGGTCTACCAAAAAACATGTTCATTTATCTGGAATGTTCTATGAAAATTTTATTAATACCATAGATGACCGCCGTAAGGCCCCCCATGACGGTCGTTCATGTTGAGGCAGATGATGCAGATGAGATATTTCAGCATCCGATATTTATTATCCGCCAACGGGGGCGCCCCCGTTGCCGTGCAGCCGTTTTTATGTATCCGGATTGCGCTGTAGCGTCATCTTTAATATTTGTAATTTTCTATAATATATAGTTTTAATTAATATTAATGACCACATAATTATGTATATTTAATAATTATATTTATAATTAATAGAAAGAAAAATATAATTTTTAATTAAAGCGACACTAGTGAAAACAAGGTCAATAAGTTTAAGTTTGACTCGAGACCGTGGGTTATCTATTTGATCCCTACAGACTGGTCCACTGGTGGGTACCTGAAATGGTGCTTAATGTACAGTCGGAATTTCACCCAGAATACAAAAACGTTTCAGGGCACAAGACGTTGATATTAAAATCAATCGTACAGGGATTTAATTATAAACTTTAAAAACATCAAACGCTGCTATACTATAATTAAATTTTGAAATTTGGCAACTGTTATAACAAATTTAGTAAGTGCTATACCATATATAGGAAATGATATAGTAATTACACTTTGGGGTGGTTTTTCTGTAGCAAATCCAACTTTAAATAGATTTTATTCATTACATTATTTATTACCATTTTTATTATCTGCATTAGTAATATTACATTTAAATGCATTACATGAACATGGTTCATCAAATCCATTAGGTATTAATAGTAATCAAGATAAAATACATTTTCATCCTTATTTTACATCAAAAGATTTATATTATTTTATATTATTTATAGGTTTATTTAGTTTTTTAGTCTTTTTTATACCTAATTATCTTAATCATCCTGATAATTATATTGAAGCTAATCCTTTAGTTACTCCTTTAAGTATACAACCAGAATGGTATTTATTAGTACCATATGCAATATTAAAAATTATACCTAATAAATTAATTGGTGTTATTGCTTTAATTTTATCTATTATTATTTTATTTTTTTTACCTTTTTATTCTTCTTTTAATATTAGATCTAATTATTTACGTTCTTTTGCTAAATTTAATTTTTGGTTATTTGTTGGTTCTTATTTTGTTCTTTTAATTTGTGGTGCTTTACCTATTTCTGAAGAAATTGTTATTATTTCTACTATTGGATCAATTTATTATTTTGCATATTTTTTAATTATTATTCCTTTAAATTTTATTATAGATGCTATAATCGTTCTTTAATCTTTTGTTTTTACACAAGAGCCGCCAACATTCTAATGATGCTGGACGACCACCCGACCTAAAGTTTTTTGCCCCCGCCGCCGCCGCCGCAATGCAAAATATTTTTGGGAGGAGCCAAGTATTAAATTGTAAAAATATGTGTTTTGTGCTAAATGTATATGATTACCAAAAGGCGTGGTGGCCTACAATATTGATCAAAAAAAGATGATGCAAATTCAAATGTATCATAGACGTTTTGTTTGTGATAAGTTGCCATTTTTGTTAAAAATAAATCTAAATGGAGTAATCTAATACATTAACGTTCTTTATTGCAGACACAAAAGTCGGACACGTTTGGGCCCCCGGCGACGGCGGGGCTGCCACTTTTGGTTGACGTTAATATTGTCAACCGACTTTTGTAAATGTATTGTAAAAAAAATTAAAAATTTGTAAATTTGACCAAAGACGTTGATCTAAAATCAACCAAATAAAATATTAAATGCGTGAATCAGCTAAATTAATTGGTGCTGGATTAGCATCATCCGGATTAACAGGAGCAGGAATAGGTATAGGCCTAGTATTTGCCTCATTAATAAGTGGTACAGCACGTAATCCTTCATTAAGATCATCTTTATTTTCATTAACAATTTTAGGTTTTTCTTTAGTAGAAGCAATAGGATTATTTAGTCTTATGCTTTCATTTTTAATATTATATTCATAATTTTGTGTAAATGTAGTATCAAAGGCCCCTGTTGTTGTATTTACAACGGGGGGGCAACATGGTCTTTTGATATCGATTGATCTTGTTAAGATCATGATCACACAAACGTCTTTAAAAATCAACTATTGTTGTCATGATCGGATCCGGATATTTATTATCCGGGATCTTCAACAATCAGCATCTTTGATACTGCATGATCTTGTAAAGTTTATGACAGTCATGACAATGTATTGTTTTTTTCTAAAGAAATGTCTACAATATCGAATATTTTATTGTTTTGTGACGATAATATCAATTGATCCCATGATCATAAAATATAAAAATAAATTAAATTTATTAATTATATGTATTTTCTTTAATAAACATCTTTTATATTGATGATAGAAATATAGGCTGTTTGCGTCTGTTATGAAAAAAATATTTATATGATAGTGTTAAATCCATTTAATCATAGACTTATAAACATCTATTGAAACAGAGAATATATAATTTACAAACAATAGTCATTGGTGTTTTAGATATAGAAACTTTTAATTTAAATGGTATATTATATTATTGGTTTTATATAGTTAAAAATGATTTAAAAAGTTCTAAAATATTATTACATATATATTATACATAAAAGATTTTTATTATGGTAATATAAAATCTGCTTCTTATAATATGATACATAAAAATGTATATTTGATATGGTTTCATTAGTATCTAAAAATAAAATAATTTGGGTAATTTTGATGGGTTCATATTATTTAATGTTTTAGTTATAACAATTTAATGATTTAAAATTTATTGAATTGAAATTTAAAAATTTTATTATTAGAAATAGTTATCATATTTTACCTAATTTTTTATCTAATTTAACAAAATTGGTACCTAATAAATTTATGATAGTGTAACATTAGAAATTATATTAATATCAGATGTTAAATTTATATATTTATATTTGGAAAATGATTTGACCAAATAAAATATTAAATTATAATATATTTTTTTATTTTAAAAAAGATTATTATTCTATTAAATTTACTAGTTTATATAGTATTTACAATATATTATATTAAATTTTATAATAAACAAATATCATGATTTTGTAAAGATCATGTATAATGTTATTAAAAATGTTTATTATGGTGGTAATATAATATCTTCAGTTTATTATGGTAAAACGATTTATATTATTATGGGATGTTAATTTTTTATATCCTTTTGTTATGTTAAATAAAATGTCATTTTTTTATAAAAATTTTTAGTATCATTTCATCATTATCATGATTGTTATGACAACGTTTATCGTTTCATCACCATCATGGTTGTTGTGACAACATTGGCCCAAGGGATTCGGATGACAATGACGATGATGCGATCTATGACCATCATAGGAACCAGGTCATCATGGTTGTTGTGGCAACGTTGATCCAAGGGGGCACATATTTTTATAAAAATATTAGAGATAATATTACTACTTCTGAATTTATTGAAAATGATTTATTTGGTTTTTATTATTGTATTATTTATATACCTTCTAATAAAACTAATTATCATGTCATTAGCAGAATTGATGGTTTATATTTCTCAGAAAAAATTATGTAAAAAAATTTTTAGTTAGTGAAAAATATATTTATAAATTATTATTAAATGGTTTATATGGTCATGATTTTAACAAAAATCATGGGCCACTTTTATGGATAAAAATATAGACATGTTCATGGGTTTTTAGTTGTAGCTCAAAAGTTAAATTGTAGCCACTACATATTTTTTATATGATATATTGTCATAATTTAACACCACATTATGATTTTTTAGATAGTGGTAGTTATATAATGGATGGAATAGTAGGATTAAATGATCATATAATGTATTATGAATTAATTGTATTAGTATTAGTAGTCTGGATGATGATAATAATAATAATAAAATCAAAATATACAAAATTTATATTAAAAGATTTATATCATGGATCTTTAATTGAAATAATATGGACATTATTACCAGGAATTATATTAATATTAATAGCAATACCATCATTTAGATTATTATATTTAATGGATGATTATTTAGATACATCATTATCTATAAAAGTAATAGGTCGTCAATGGTATTGGTCATATTCATATGATAATGAAACTTTTTTTGATTCTTTTATATTACAAGATCTTATACCTGGTTCTTTTAGATTATTAGATACAGATGAACATTTAATTTTACCTTCTAATACTCCTATTCGTTTTCTTATATCTTCAACAGATGTTATACATTCTTGGGCTATACCTGCTTTAGGAATTAAAATGGATGCAATACCAGGCAGATTAAATCAAATTGGTGTTGAAATTTATCGTCCTGGTTTATATTTTGGAATGTGTCAAGAATTATGTGGTATATCACATGCCTTTATGCCTATAACATTAAAAGTGTTATAATTAAAAATGAACGAAAATATTAAAATTATGGCTATAGTTTTTTACATGGCCCCTCTCTTATCTTTAATTGTTTATAATGAGTCTCCCTCATCTTTAATTATTTATAATGAACCTATAAATATTAATTTTGATGATGAAGGTAAATATTATATTAATTTTGATGATGATGAGGTTAAATACTATAATTTAATTTGATTTATGAACAAAATTCATAAAATAATACATGGCTCAGATCGTAAATTATTATTAAAATTTAAAGGTAAGTCAAATATATATATGTGGGTTAATCTTATTAATGGTAAATATTATATTGGTTCAACTAAAAATTTATATGAACATTTGAGATGTTATTATAAAACTAATGATTTAAAAACCCATGATCAAAAATCATGTTTCAAAAATTTTAGTTAAATATGGTCATCATAATTTCATAATTATTATTTTATTTGTATTTTTTTCTTATAATAACGATTTATTATTGGCTAAAAAACAATACAGCTGTTAGTGTTTATAATTCTGCAAATATTAAACGTTCAGAAGAATATAAACAATTAATGAATAAAAGTTTAATGGGTAATAAAAATGTTTTAAATTTTAAACATTTTGAAGAAACTAAATTAAAAATGAATATAATTCATAAAAATAAAGTATTTAGTGAAGAAATTTATATTAAATTAAATAATGTTTTATATGGTAATAAAGAGACAATCATAAAGTTTATATTTATAATGTAAGAGGTAAATTAATTAAGGAATTTAGTTTAATAAAAGAATGTAATACCTTTTTTAATATATCAAATTCAACATTTAATCGTTATTTTAATACAGAAAAAACATTTTTTCATCAAGACCAGTATTATTTTCTAAAATTATTAAATAACATAATTTACGACGTGCGCTGCAGTCTTTTTCACCAGCCTTGGCTGGCCCCCCCATCGCGGCGGTCTAGTGATCGTAACTTATATATTTCCGCCAACGTAGCCTTCTAGCCGCGCGCTGCAACGTTGGTGCAGTGAAATTTGTGGTATAAAAAACATGATTTTTACAAGATCATGGTAAAAGTTGTATAATTTTATTTTTTTTTTACAAATGCAATGTCGATGAGCCCCGACAAGTTTCAGGTCTTTTTTAGATCATCACCCTCATGAGCGCCTTGATCGCCTTTGGACGGTCTGATCAACGAGGCGCCCGCTTGGGCCCCCCCGGGGGCTGCAGCCGCTCTTTAGATCATGCGGAGCACACAAATAGCGGTCTTCTAACGGTTGCCCCCCCCCCAAGGCAAACATCAATTTTAAAATTGTATAAATTATCTTTTAAGGTCATTTATTGTTTGTCATGATCAACACATTGTCGACCTTAAGGTCGGATTGTATAAATGTGTGTTGCAACATATGAAAAATGAAGTTAAATAAAAGAAAAGGGTCTTTTGTTATGAGACATTATTTAACAATTTATTTTAAATTCACATGTAGAAGGTGAGTAAAAGATCAATAAAAATATAATGACCTTTAATTAATAATAAAAAATCACAGAATAATTAAAAAATTCAATTTTATATTACAGCAGTGTGGAAAATTGGACAATCTCAAAAAGAGGATCCAGTAAAATAAAAGAATTTTGATATAATAAATATTAAAATTTAAAATAAATTCTGACTAATATTAGTGCCAGCAGTCGCGGTGAATCTATAAGAATAAGTTAAATAAAAAAATAGGTATAAAAAATATAAAGACAAAAAATAAAATTAATAATAAATAATTAAGAAATTTTTTAAATAATTTAAATATATCAAATAAAAAAAGAATAGAAAAAATTAAAATTATTAAATATGTATAAATATGAAGACTAAAAAAATAAAATAGATTAGATACCTATGTAATTTTAGTTGTAAACAATGAATAAATAAATAAATAATTTATTCTACCTGAAAAGTTAAATAGCAATATTGAAATTCTAATAACAAGAGGGAATTGTTAATATGTCGTGGAGGATCATCTTTAATTGGAAAGTAAACCAATAATCTTACCAATAATTATTTAAACTGCATGATTGTCTTTATTAAAACGTTATATTTAATTATAATTAGGATCAAATCATATGGTTATATTAGTGGGCTAGACTTATCCTATAAAAATAAAAATATTTTTATCAATATAAATTTGAAATAATTTATTGAAAAAAGAATGACTAGTATAAATATTATTATTATTTTGAATTAACCCAACAATTTCTACTAACTGCCAGTCACAGATAAATTAAAATATCTGAAGTCTTAACATGGTGATCTTAGGGGAACCTGAGGTTGATGAGAAAATGAAAAATTAATATGTAATAATCTCCCCCCTTCGGCCTTCGATTTTCATGATGCTTATATAAGATCATGGGCCGGATACATAAGAGCGGCAAAGTGTTCCAGATTGCACAAGCCATGAACTTAGTTTATGGTGTTAATTTTTTGATTTTGGCATGCAATAGATCGATTCTTTAAGACGCTGCAGCACACGTGTTGCCCCGACAAGCACCCGTGTCGGACACGCTTGGCGCGATCACCCTCGTCTTCATCAATACCAAAGGCCAACATGCACATTTTAGAAAAATCATGTGCGACGATGAAGACGATTTTTTTAAATATAACCTGCGTCCGCATCATCCTCATGTCGTGAACGTTGACGTTGTTGCATAGTTCATGATTCTGTTATTATCAAATTTACGAACACATTTGCGGTGTGTCACATACACAATGTTCCTGTTTGTCTGTTGGATGAGGTTGATCAACGAAACACGTCTCCGCTGCAACCATTTTTTGATCATACTTTGTTCATGGACACATAGTTAATGTGTTCCCTTTTTTTAAAAATTATCGTCGTCATGAAAAGTTTTGAATCATCATCATTGTCGCATGTCAGTATTATCAGGAGACGCAAATGCATGATCAGACCGTCCAAAGACGATCATGAGAACATTACTATCAGATTTATAAGGAACTAAAATCGATCTTAAATTTGTCGACCAACAAATATAATCAGTTTCTAGATCAATAATACATAATTTTGAGAGAGAAGATTCGAACTTCTAACTTTATCGTTAACAGCGATATGCTCTACCATTGAGCTACTCTAATTTTATATATTTAATATTTACAATGTTTAAATTATACAATTAAATATGTGAAATCATTTTTTATATGACTACTTTATTAATATTGTTAATATTACTTTTATTATCTAATCAAACATATATATCATATATATTATTTTTATTATCAATGATTATATTAATTTTTAATATTTTAATTATTGGTAATTATTATATAGGATTAATTTATTTAATGATATATATAGGTTCAATAGCTATATTATTTATATATATATTAATGGTATTATCATTAATATCATCATATAAATATGGATATATATTATTTTTATTATTAATTTTATTTTCTATTTATTATTCTTTATTTGGATTTAATATTTTTAGTACTGTTTCTAATTCTTTTAATATTTATAATTTATCTGTTCATTTATATTCTTTATTATTAATTCCTATAGCTTTAATTTTATTTATTGCTATGATTTATTCAATACGTTCTATTTAAATTTCATGATCGTATGACAATTACAAAAACAAATCATGTCCCCCCCCAAAACTAAAATTTACGAACCGAGGCTAACGTTTTACTTCTTCTAGCCGCCAATACAAGCCAAAACTAAAATTTACGAACCGAGGCTAACGTCGTTTTACTTCTAGCCGCCAAAACAAGCTGTTTGTCGGGGGGCCTCACCATGATTATCTAATGAGATCAATTAAAGTAAAAATATAGGAAAAGATAATAAAATTAATAATGAAGAAATAAAATGTGTTAATTGAAAATTATTTGAAATATTATGTATAGAGAAGTTATTATTAATTATAAAAGAACCTAAAATTTTTAAATATATAAAAGAAATTAAAATAAAAGATATAATAAATAAAATAGTTAATAAAATTTTATTATGTAAAATTAATATATATAATGGTATTAATTTTATATAAAATCCCATAAAAGGAGGAATACCAATAAAATTAAATAATAAAAGACTCCAAAATAAAATATAAAAAGGATTAGTAAAAGAATAAAAAATATATTTATAAATAATTAAATATAAAAATATTAAAATCATAAAAGAATAAAATAATATATATATAAAAAAAAAATGAAAATAATTATATTGAATAAATATTAAAATTATTGAATAATTTATTAAAGAAGAATAAATTAAAATATTAAATAAATTATTTTCCATTAATATAATAATAGTACTAACAATAATATTAATTATTATAATAAATTGTAAATTTATAAAAATAGATAAAATTAATTTATATAATAAAAATAATATTAACATTTTTGAAGGAATATCTAAATAAAAAATTAATTTAGGTGATATATTATTATATATTAATGGCATTAATATATGAAATGGTATTAAATTTAATTTCCAAATAAATATAATAATAATAAATGAATATGCTATATAATAACCCATTATTAAATATCCAAATGAAAATATTAATAAAGCAGAAAATAAACCAGAAAATAAATAATATATTATACCTATATTTTTATCTTGTATATAAATATTTATATATATTATATTTATAAATGTTATTAATTCTAATGATATAAAATAACTATATATTGAATTTGTATTAAATACAAATATAGAACCTATTATTATATATAAACTAAATAAATTTGTTGTATTTTCAGAATCAAAAGTTCTAGTTATTGTTGTTAACCAATATATTATTAAAATTATAAACAAAATTTTAATTAAATTATTACCATATGATATATTTAAATAATAAAAATTTAAAATATATAATGAATATAAAGATATTATTTTTTCTTTATCTTCTTTTAATATTGATAATATTAATGATAATAAAAGAGGTAATAATATTATCATATAAATATTGGGGGGTCCAAGTTGATTTTTGATCAACATGATGGGATAATTATTATCAAGGATGGAATTGAACCATCATTGTTAGATTCAAATTCTAAAGTGTTACCATTACACTACTTGATATGTCCGATATTAGAATACCATGATCATAAATATGATCAACTATATTATTTATACAATGTGCCATGATTTTAATAAAATTATGGTCATGATTTTAAAATAAAATCAGGGATAATGAAAATAAAACTAAAGGAAAAAAAATATAAAATTCTCTAATATTTAAATCATTTAATTTTAATAAAGGATTAATAGAAAAAGCTAATCTAGTAAATAAAATAATAGAATAAATTCCTGAAATAAAAACAGTAAACATTAAAGAACAAGAACCAAAAAATTCATAAAAAAGAGCACCATTAATAATATGAAATTCAGACCAAAATGATAATGAAGGTGGAAATCCTGCATTAAATAATAATCCTATTAATAAATATATAGTAAATATTGGCATATTATTAGCTAAACCTCTAAAATAATAAAAATTTCTAGAACCAGTACGAATATATAAAGCACCAATTAATAAAAATAATAAAGAAGAAATTAATCCATGTGATACTAATAAATATATAATACCATTATAACCTATTTCATTTAATGATATTAAACCTATTAAAATTAAACCCATATGTGATATAGAAGAATATGCAATAATTTTTTTTATATCTATATGTCTTAAAGTTGTAATAGAAGCATATATAGATGATAATATACCAATTAAAAATATTAATGGTCTATAATAAAAATAACCATAAGGATATATAGGTATTAACCAACGTAATATACCTATTCCACCTAATTTTAATAATAAAGCTGCTAATATTACAGAACCACTTGTAGGAGATTCACCATGAGTATCCTTTTTTTCTGGGATCTTTCAATTTCACCAGATGGACTATATCTTTCCAGTAACATATTTTGTATTTTAATGGATTATTCGTGTAGTCTCTGAGGATCCTACTTATCTAAAAAGATGTTGGTTTCCTGCTGATTGTCCATTGTTAATGTATGTACAAAGACAAAACATTTGATACTAAAAATTTTCACTTCCATTTACAAAATCAAACGTATTTGGATAAGTATTTTAGTCTTTAGAAGTTTCCAGCATATAGAATAATTATTTTATGAATTTAATTCAAAGGATACCCGAAACTCATAATTTTAGGTAACCATATATGAAAAGGTATAATAGGTAATTTAATTAAATATGATATTAAATGTATAGGAAATAATATAATTTGTATATATATAGAAATATTTGAATTTATTATATAATTATATTGAGATAATGAACCTGTTATTATTATAATTACTATTATATTTATAATTAATAAAAATCCACTTATTAATGTATATATTACAAATCTATAATATGCACGATATTTTGATGATATTGATGATGATCCTTTAGATAATAATATTATCATTGGTATTAATATTATTTCAAATGATATATACCATATTAATATATTTTCTGTTGTAAATGATATCATTAATATTATACTTATTATTTTTATTAAAGTTTTATTTATTTCATTATTTTCATTTATTATTATTACTATTGGAATTATTATACTTAATAATAATACCATCCAATATGTTAAATCTACTGATTGATCTAAAATTAATAATCCTCTTATTGAATAAATTAAATACATATATATTACAATATAAAATTTTGTTATTAACATAAAAAAATCGTCAGCTAAAATTTATGGGGGGTTGACTAAATTTGATCTACGATCGAGATTATTTTTTTAATTATCCAAGGATGGATTCGAACCATCAATGATATTAATCATCTGATTTACAGTCAGATACGATAACCATTACGCGACTTGGATATTAAGATTTTAATTTTTTCATTTTTGTTATATTTACAATTTTAGTTCATGAAAATGATGCGAAAGATGTTGAAATATTCCATGACGACGAGGAAAGATATGATGCACTGCAGTGCCGGCAACGTTGGCAGATAATGAATATCCGATCATGGCCTCGGTATCATCGTCCGCATCATCGCATGACATGATATTCCGATCAGTTGAAGATTTAAAAAAAATTGCAACAACCATGATGATAATGAAACGATGCAATGACAGACATGATCGCCTTTGGTATGCAGCTTATGGCGGTGTTGATCGCCTTTGGACGGTCTGATCAACGTGCGCGTAGCAGTGTCGGGGGGCAACGTAGGCGGATAATGAATATCCGATCATCTTTGTCATCATCCGCATTGTCCTCATCCTCATCATTCTCATCGTCGTCATGGTAAACACGCCAGAAGGCTTGTCCTGCCAAGCGCTGCAGCGCGTTTACGCGCATGACACCGTGCCTTGGGGGGGGGACAATTGCGCCGCTATAATGTGCTGCCATTTATGTCATGAACTTAGTTTATGGTATCGGTATTTATCATTAATGTGGTAATAAAATATCTTGATAATAAGATAAAATTAAAGTAATAAAAACATAACCTTGTAAAATAGCAATTAAAAATTCTAATAAAATAATAGGTGTTAATAAAACTGAAAATAAAGGTACTATATAAAAAACTGAAATTAAAATTTTCATTAAAATATGACCAGCAACCATATTAGCAGATAATCGTAAAGTTAATGAAATAACTCTAACAAAATAAGTAATAAATTCTAATATAGTAATTAAAAATATTAAAAATAAAGGAACACCAGATGGTAATATTAAATAAAATATATTTATACCATGTAATTTAATACCTAATATATTAATACCAATAAATAATGGTAATGATATTGATAATACTACTATAAATTGTGCTGTTAATGTTGATAAAAAAGGAATCATACCTAAAATATTACTTATTACTATAAATAACCAAATAGTAATTAATATAAAAATTTGATTTGATACTATTTTTTTAATTTCTGTATACCACCATTCTATATGAGTTTGTATTAAAAATTCATTTAAATATTTTATTAATATTATCAACACTATTAATATTATTGCATTTATCATTGAAATATTTGACCAATTTATTATAGTAAATGTAGTAAATTGTTCTAATGGAGATAAAATAAACATTCGTAAATGTATGTTTGTGTAGCTAGTTTATTTTTGATCAATTTTATGTCGACATGTTCATAAATTTTAGCGTCTCACGGCTTGATCTTTACAAGATCAAGATGATGAGATTGTGCAAATGTCTTTAAAAATCAACTATCATGTCATGATTATTAAATATAAAAATAATTTAAAATAGATAAATAAAATAAAATAAAAGAAAATATAATAGGTAAAATATAATACCAACATAATTTTATTAAATGATCATAACGAATACGAGGTAAAGATGCTCTAATCCAAATATAATAAAATAAATGAAAAGGTAAAAAAAATAGAGAAGAAGTAAATAAAATAGAAAAAAGAAAAGATAAAAAGATCATATTACTATATTCAGCTAAAAAATATAAAGCAAATATAATACCACTATGTTCTGTCATAAATCCTGATACTAATTCTGATTCTGCTTCTACTTCATCAAAAGGAGCTCTATTAGTTTCAGCTAATAATACTATTAATGTAATTAAATAAATAGGAAAAAATAAAATAATATTAAAAAAAGGTAAAATATAAAAATAATATAATCTAAAAGAACCAATAGAAAAAGCTAATAAAAAATAAATTATAGATAAAATTAATTCATATGATATTAATTGTGATGTTGTTCTTATACTACCTATTAATGTATATTTATTTTGTGATGACCAACCACCTAATAATATACCATATAATTCTAATCCACCAATAGCTAAAATAATTAATAAACCTAAATAAGAATCTAATAATAATGTAAAAAACCATAATAATAATGATAATATAAATGATAATAATGGTGATATACAAAATAATATTATTTTACTTTTTTGAGGTATTATTATTTCTTTTATTAATAATTTTAATCCATCTACTATTGGTTGTAATATTCCATATGGTCCTACTATATTTGGACCTATTCTATGTTGAATTTGTCCTTGTATTTTTCTTTCACTTAATGTATATAACATTATTGATAATAAAAGAGGTATAAATATTATTAATATATTCATTTTTATTAAGACAAATACTAATGTACATACATTTATTGTTGATGAAGACGACCCCCAAAAATCAACTTTGGGGGGGCATGACGATGAAAAATAAATTGATGATTGTCCCCGCGTAAATGTCTTAAAAAACCATCATTATCGTCATGTCCGCGCCAAACGTGCCCTACACGGGGATGATGCGTCGGATGATGCGGCGAAGGAAGATGATGCGAAGGAAGACGATTCGCGCATAGCAGCGGGGGGGGGGCTTGTCGGAGTAACACGTGCGCTGCAGCGTGTGTTAATGCAATCACGACGATCGTCATTGTCATCCAGATCATATTATATATTTTACTAATTATTTATACAATATTATAAATTAAA
>Ga0209668_10000195_pt1 | contig 25824 bp, 19 predicted proteins | sample FrelakmetPLP11PL_FD_187150 | JGI IMG/M metagenome (GOLD analysis project Ga0209668, IMG submission 187150) | Freshwater lake sediment microbial communities from the University of Notre Dame, USA, for methane emissions studies - PLP11 PL (SPAdes)... | ecosystem: Environmental > Aquatic >...
CTACGGGCAGAGCATGCGCTTCGGCTCGTATGGGCGCGGCATCTGGGACTATGCGATTCCCGCTGGCAACGGACCGCAGTGGCAGAGCTACGGCGCGAGCCTGCCGGCTCCGCATGTGCTGACTCTGTCGAGTGGGCAGCTCCCGCGGCTGGGTCAGGAAGCAAGCTTCACGGTGCAGCATCCTGCTCCGGGCGCGCGCACCGGCTGGATCTTCTTCTCATCCAGCCCCGGATCGCAGCCGGTGTTCGGCGGTCATGTGCTGCTCGGTGCCATTCAGGGCCTGCAGCGCGTCGCGCTCAATGCCAGCGGACAGGGCAGCGCGCGCTTCACGTTCCCCAACGACATCGCGCTATTGGACCAGTCGATCTACTTCCAGGCGCTGGTCAACGACTCCGCGCAGGGCGGCGGATACGCCTTCTCGAACGGTCTGCAGGCCGTGCTCGGGCTCTGAGCGTCAGACGATCACGCCCATGATCTGGGCTTCGAACACCAGCTCGCCGCGCACATAGCCTTGCGCGGCGTAGGTGAACATGCGCGAGCGCATGCGCACCGGCTGGGCGGCGAAATACATGCGCACGCCCGGCTCGACGATGCCGCGGAAGCGCACTTCATCGAGACCGCCGAAGCCCAGGAAGGTCTCCGGAGGGCACTGCGAGCGCACCACGTAGTCGTACGTCGACAGCTGCGCCGCCGCTTCGCACATCAGGGCGCCCGGAAAGATCGGCCGGCCGGGGATGTGATCGGCGGCCCACCAGTCATCCGCGCGGATGTCCTTGTAGCCGACGATGCGCGCGGGCTCGAGCTCCTGCAGCACGATGCCGTCGAGCAGCGCGAAACGGCCGCGCTGCTTGATGCGGGAGAGAATCGCGGTTCGGTCCGCGATCAGGGGCAGGGCTTCGAGGCTGGCAGGATCGATCAGCGGGAGTGTCGGCATGGGGGGGCGCATGAGTCTACGCGCCGGCCCGGCCCGGGGCTAGGATCCTGACCCACGCCGCCATGGATGCCACTCTCATCGCCACCAGCATCGATCGAATCAACCGCGAGTACGCGCGCCTGCACACGGCCAAGGAAGATGCCTTCTGGACTGCGTACATGGGGCTCGACGCCGATGCGGGCCGTGCTCGCGCTGCCTTGAGCGAAGCGGAGGTCGCGTTGCATCAGTTTCTCAGTGATCCTGCGCGTCTGGCCTCTGTGCGCGAATGGACGCGTGCGGCCGAGGCACTGTTGGATCTGTCTGACACGCGCGCGCATCCCTCAGAAGAGGATTTCGTGGCGCTCTCGGGCTGGATGGCGACGCTGGAAGCGCATGTGATCGAGAATCCGCAGGCTCGACTGCTGGCAGAGGAACTGATCGAACAGGAAGGGCGGCTGGCGCTGGCGCGCGGAAAGCTGGAATTGTGGAGCGAGGATGCGCACGGAGTTCGTCAACCGGCGAGCTCCGTGCGACTGTCCGCGCTGCTTGCCAACGATCCCTCCGAGCGCGTGCGGCGCAGTGCCTGGCACGGACTGCGCTCGATCGAGCCGCATCTTCTGGAGCACGGTTTTCTCGAGCTGGTGAAACTGCGCAATCGCTTCGGACGGCTGACCGGCGGCGAGGACTGGTACGACTCGAAGGTGCGTCGCGTCGAAGGGCTCACCAAGCAGGAGATCTTCGCGTGGCTGGAGGAACTCGAGCAGCGAACGCGGGTGCGCGCCGAGGCTTCGCTCGAGGAGCTGCGCGCGAAGAAGGGCGCGGAGGCGCTCTTGCCCTGGAACACGCGCTTTGCTTCCAGTGGTGACATCGCGCTGCTGCAGGATCCGCACTTCCCGTTCGGCAAGGCGCTCGAGCGCTGGATGCGATCCTTCGGCGCACTGGGAATCCGTTACCGCGGCGCGACGCTCGTGCTCGATCTGGTCGACCGCCCCGGCAAGTACGAGAACGGCTTCATGCACGGCCCCGTGCCGGCGTGGGTGGATCGGGGCCGGTGGATACCGGCACGCATTCAGTTCACGGCCAACGCGATCCCGGGACTGCCGGGCGCGGGACGGCGCGCGACCGACACCCTGTTCCACGAGGGCGGCCACGCGGCGCACTTCGCCAACATCGTGATGCCCTCGCCCTGTTTTGCGCAGGAATTCGCGCCCATGTCCGTCGGTCACGCTGAGACGCAGTCCATGCTGCTGGAGTCGCTGCTCGAGGATCCGCTGTGGCAGCGGCGCCATGCGCGCACGAACGCCGGCGAGGCCATGAGCGAGGAGCTGATCCTGCAGGGCATCGCGGTGCGCCAGCCGATGGCGGCCTGGAGCCTGCGCTCGATGCTCAGCGTCTGCTTTGCGGAACGCGCGCTGTACGAGATCCCCGATCAGGAGCTGAGTGCCGCACGCGTGCTGGAGGAGCTGCGCGCCGTGGAGCGGCGTCTGCTGCTGCTGGAGCAGGGCTCACCGCGGCCCGTGCTTTCGGTGCCGCACCTCGCTTCGAACGAGTCCTCGGCCTACTACCACGGCTATGTGCTCGCCGACATGGCGCTCGAGCAGACCTCGCAATTCTTCCGCCGCCGCGACGGCTCGCTGGTCGACAACCCGCGCGTGGGACCCGATCTGGCTGAGCACTATTGGCGCAGCGGCAACCAACTGCCGTTCCGGGCGCTGGTGGAGAACCTCACGGGCACGGATCTGGGTGCCGAGGCGCTGGGCTTGCGCGTCTCACGCGACGCCGCACAAGCGCAGGCCGAGGCCCGGGCCGTCCTGCACGATGCGGCGCCTGCCGCGAGCGGGGACTTCCCGGCGCTCGAAGCGCGGATCCGGGTGGTGCACGGCCATGAGACCATCGGCGAGGCGGGAGACGGGGAACTGGACCGGCTCTGCGCGCAGTTCGAGAGTTGGATCGATGCCCGGCAGCGCGGCTGAGCACGCGCGGCTAGCGCGGTGCGGCCGACGTGCGCGGCGTAGCCGATGTGCGCGAGAGCGCGCGCAGGAAGGCCGCCAGATGCGACACCTCGGCGCTGGATAGCTGCAGCGGTTTGAGCTCCTGTGCCAGCCCCGGATTGGCCCCTCCGCCGCGGTTGTAGAACTCCACGACCTCTTCCAGCGTGGCCATCGAACCGTCGTGCATGTACGGAGCGCTCGAGCCGAGCCCGCGCAGCGTCGGCGTCTTGAATCGGCCGGTGTCCTGCGGAGCCTGCGCGAGAGCGCCGATTCCTGTGTTGTGCAGACGCTCATCGCTGAAGTTGGGGCCGGAGTGGCAGCGCCAGCAACCGCCCTTGCTCTCGTAGATCCAAAGTCCCAGCCGCTCTTCGACGCTGAGGGCCTCGAAATCGCCTTCCTGAAAGCGATCGACCGGGCTGTCGCCCATGCGGATCGTGCGCTGGAAGTCGCTCAGTGCGCGCGCCAGCAGTGCACGTGTCGGCGCGCTGGCGTAGGCGCTTTCGAACAGCGCGCGGTACTCCGCGGAGTCGTTGAGCTGCTGTTCCACATCCTCCAGGCGCCTTCCCATCTCGCGCTCGTTGGTCAGCGGCTCCAGCGCCTGCTCCTCGAGCGAGCGCGAGCGTCCATCCCAGAAGAACGAGCTGCCCAGCGCGCGGTTGAGCAGCGTGGGGGAGTGCAGCGTGGACAGTCGCCCGTGGATTCCGACGCTGCGCGGACGAGGGTCGGAGAACGCGTGTTCCGGCAGGTGGCAGGAGGCGCAGGAAACCTTGCCATCCGCCGAGAGCGCCGGGTCGAAGAACAGCTTGCGGCCGAGTCGCGCGCTCTGCGGATCCACCGGCGGCAGCTCGCCCAGCCCGTAGGGCACCTTTGCGCCGAAATCATCCGGCAGCGTGTCCTTGACCGCATGCGGCGTCTGCGTCTGGGTGAGGATCAGGACTGCGCAGAGGAACATGGCGGGATCACTGCTGCGTGCGGGCGAGGCGCAGGACCAGCTCCGCCTGCTCGCCGCTGACCAGTTCCACATCCCCGCGCGCGCTCAGTGCCTCCACCTCATCACGCGCGCTGATGCGCCATGTGCCCGCTTCCATCCAGCGCAGCGTGCATACGCCCTGTTCATCGCACAGGTCTTCGAGGTGGCCGCGCGGGCGGCCGAAGCCGCTGAGCTTCACGCCGCGCGCCGGGCGCCCCAGCAGATCCACGACGCGCACGCTGAGCGTGGTGCTCGGAGGCAGCTGTACCGGGTCCATGCCCATGCGCGGTGCCTGAAAGGCGATCATCCTGTGGTGCAGCAGTGACTGGCCCGCACCCAGGAACTCCAGCTGGTATTCGCCATCGGGCAGCTCCGCGAACTGCCACCGGCCGGAAGGATCCGACCATGACTCGCGCACCTGCTGGTTGACAAGCTGCGTGAGTCGCACGCGCACCTGCTCCGCCGGCAGTCCCTGCGCGTCGATCACCGAGCCTTCCAGGAAGCCCGCCATCGAGAGCTGCGGTTGGGCGAACTGGTCCTCCGCGCCGCGCACCAGCAGCACATCGCAGGCGAAGGAGTTCATGCCCTTGGCCTCCGCGCGCACGGCGTAGCCCGCCAGCGGCAGGTCCTCGACGGTGAAATCCCGCTCGCCCGCGGAGAAGCGCAGCTTGCGGCGCACGGCACGCTCGGAACCCTGCAGGAACGGATGCGGTTCCACGACGAGGTCCCACTCGCGCGGCATGGCCATGCCCGGCGGCAGGGCCACCGAGCCGCGGATGCGACCGCGGCCGTCAAAGGAAGGCACGATCGGCGTGTCCGATGCCTGATTCGCCCGCTGGGACTCGCCCGGCAGCTCGATCCGGACCACGGCATCGCCCGGCACCACGACGACATCGTGCGGTCGCGACTCCGACTGGCGCTCCGGCGCCTGGGGTGGGGCATTTTCGGGTTTCCAGCCGAAAAGCAGCAGCAGGGCGCCGCCCGCCGCGGCAGCCAGAACGATCCAGAGCAGCCAGCGCGTTGACGGCTTCGCTTGCGCTTGCGTACCTTCGCCTGCGTTCATTCCTCCACGATCTTACTCCTCCGCTCTCATCGCCACCAATCGCCGCCCATGCCGAACCGTGTGAGATCCGTGTTGATGTTGCTGCTTCTGGCATGGCTCCTGCCCGTGTGCGCTCCCCTTGCCGCACAGGGTCGCGTCGTGCTGCTGGGCTTTGACGGTGCGGATGCGGCCACCACGCAGCGTCTGATGGACGAAGGCAAGCTGCCCAACCTCAAGGCGCTCGCCGAGCAGGGCAGCTTCCTGCCGCTCGCTTCGACCTGTGCCGCGGAGTCTCCGGTGGCCTGGGCCTCGCTCAACAGCGGTCAGAATCCGGGCAAGACCGGCATCGCCGGCTTCGTGACGCGCCGCTTCGACGGCTCCGGCGAGGCCTACCCCGATGTCGGATTCCAGCGCACCGAAACGCGCGCGCTGAAGGACCTGCCCCTGCCCGTGTGGCAGCGCATGCTCGTGACCTGGCCGACGACGCAGGCCATGTGGATCGGCGGCGCGGCGGTGGCGCTGGTGCTGGCCCTGTTCCTCGGTCTGTTCCTGCGCGTGCGCTGGATGCTCGCGCTGCCGATCGCGGCGCTGGTTGGCGTCGGCGCCGGCATCGCTGTCCAGCGCGGCGCCGCGGCGTTGCCCTCGAAGGTGGAGAACATCGTCGCCAACATCACTGCCGTCGGAGGCTTTTGGGAAGATGCCGCGCGCCATGGCGTGCACTCGGTCGTGATCGACGGTGCGATGACATGGGATCGGCCCGAGGTCGAGAACGCGGCGGTCCTTTCGGGTTTGGGAGTGCCGGATGTGCGCGGTGAATACGGCTCGTGGTGCAAGTACAGCACTGATCCGGCGCTGCTCGCCGTCGGGCGCGCGCCGCAGATGAAGCCCACCGGCTCGGGCGGGCGCATCTTCCGCGTCGACGAGCGCAACGGACGCATCGAGGCGTTCCTCTACGGACCCTACGACCCCATGCGGACCGATGCACTCGAGCGCCGCATCGAGTCCCTGCGCGAGGAGCTGCGCAGCACGCAGCGGCCGCCGGTTGAGGAGCGCATGCTGATGCGTCAGAAGCGCGATCTCGAGGAAGAGCTGGCTGATATCCGTGACACGCAGGCCGGCGGAGAGAGCGATGAATACCGCCTGTTCCTGCCGCTGGTGATTGAGCGCGAAGGCACGCAGGCCGTGCGCGTGACGCTCGACGGCCAGACGCAGACCCTGCGCGAAGGACAGTGGTCCGAGTGGTATCGGCTGCGCTTCGCGGCCTCGAGTCTGTACGCCTTCCACGCCGTCACGCGCCTCAAGGTGCTGCGTCTCAACGAGCCCTTCGAGCTGTTCGTGGACTTCCTGCACCCCGATCCCGCGCATCCCAACCCGCACCAGCCGATCAGCCAACCCGTCTCGTTTGCGGCCGAGCTGGCGCGCGAGATCGGCGGGGACTACGAGACGGTGGGCTGGGCCTGCCTGACGCACGCGCTCAAGGATGATCGCGAGGGTCTGCGGACGATCGACATCCGCACCTTCCTCGAGGACATCGAGTTCACGCATGAATGCCGCCGCAAGCTGGTGCACGCGGCGCTGCAGCGCGAGGACTGGCGACTGCTGGTGGCGATCGAGAGCACGCCCGACCGCGTGCAGCACATCTGCTATCAGTACTCCGACCCGCGCCACCCGCTGTACGACGCGGCGGTCGCGGACTCGACCGTGCGCCTGTTCGGCGAGGAAATCCGCCTGCGAGATGCCATCGAAGCGAGCTACCGCTCGATGGATCGGCTGGTGGGGGAGGTGCGCGCCAAGCTCAAGCCGGAAGACACGCTCCTGATCAGCTCCGACCACGGTTTCGAGAGCTTCCGACGGCAGTGTCACCTCAACAACTGGCTGGCGGAGAAGGGCTACCTGGTGCTGCGCGACGAGCTGACGCTGGCCGATGCGCGCTTCCCCGACTACATCGACTGGAAGAAGACCATAGCCTACGCCATCGGGTTGGGCACGATCTTCCTCAACGTGCAGGGACGCGAGAAGGAAGGCAGCGTCGCGCCGGCGGATGTGCCGGCGCTGCTTGATGCGCTCGAGCGTGATCTGCTCGCCAGCGAAGACAACGGCGTGCGCTGCGTGCGCACAGTCGAACGCATGGCAAGCCTCCACTCGGGTCCCTACACGGGCGAAATGGCCGATCTCATGGTCGGCTTCGAAGAGGGCTACCGCGTCAGCTGGTCGACGAGCTCGGGCGACATCCGGCTTGAGGAGCGCGAGGACGGCAGCGTCGGACTGGCGCCGACATACACCGACAACCGCCTGGCCTGGTCGGGCGATCACGTCTCCGTGAGCGGCGAGCTGGTCCACGGCATCCTGTTCTCCAGCCGCAGGCTCAAGCCGCTGCCGGGCGTGCCCGACCTGCTGCATGTCGCGCCGACCGCGCTGCGTCTGCTGGGCGTGCCGATCCCCGCGAGCTACGACCGGCCGCCGCTGGAGCTCGAGCGCTGAGCCCTCGTCCCATGAGCGGTCCGCAGCGCCTGACTCCGCTGGAATTCGCCCGTCGACGAGCCGCCGGCGAGCGTCTGGAGGTGCTCGATGTGCGCGAACGCTCCGAGCTTGCCATCGCGCCCTTCCCCGGCGCGCGCTGGATTCCGCTGGGCGAATTGCCCCGGCGCGTGGAAGAGCTCGATGCCTCCCTGACCTGGGTCTGTCTGTGCCATCACGGGGTGCGCAGTGCCCAGGCCGCCGCCTTTCTGGCCGCACAGGGCTTCGATCCGGTCTGGAACCTCAGCGGGGGGATCGAGCGCTGGAGCCTCGAGGTCGATCCCGCCATCCCGCGCTATTGAGCCCGCTGGTGCTTGGATCCGGGCAGGCCGCTCTCTAGAATCCCCCGCCTCCCCTCAAACCCTCCCCGGGCGCGCCCGCCAAGCTTCATTCCGCGGACGCAGCGCCCACCCCCGGCACGAGCACCCTGACATCCGGCCGGGCTTCACAACCTGCTTTTCCAGACGAACTGAAGACGACTCGACATGACGCACCCTGATCTGATCGAACGCATCACCCGCTCGCTGGCCTACATGCTGCGCCACCAACCCGAGCAGTTCGACCTGCAGCTCGACGAGTACGGCTGGGCGGACCTCGAGGAGGTCGTGCGCGCGCTGCACGAGCGCCTCGGCGAAACCGTCAGCGCCGAAGACGTCTCCGATGCCGTGCACTCCGGCGATCGCCAGCGCTACGAGATCGACACCAACCGCATTCGCGCGCTGTACGGCCACTCAATCCCGGTCAAGCCCGGCGAACCCGCTCGTCCGCCCGAGCAGCTCTATCTGGGCTTGTCGCGCCGCGATGCCGATCGCGCCGAGCGCCACGGCCTGCGCCCGGCGCGCCGCCAGTTCCTGCACCTGGCGCTGTCGCGCGAGGACGCGCTCGAGAGCGCGCGCCGCAACTTCGATGACTGCGTGCTGATGGAAGTCCAGGCCCTCGACGCTTGGGAGGAGGGCATCAACTTCTACGACCGTCGCGCGCTGTTCCTCTCCGACCCGATTCCGCCGCACCATCTCGTGCGCCTCGAGCCGCGCCAGCAGGTGCAGGCCTCCGCCGAGGAAGCGCAGGAGGAGCACGAGCATTCCGAGCATGAGGAGGGCTTCGAGTCGGAAGCCGACTCCTCCGGCGAGGGGGCAGGCGCGCCGGCGCATGCGGATGAGGGCGGTTCCCGCCGCCGCGGCCGTCGCGGCCGTCGCGGGCGCGGCCGTGGTCGTGATCGCGAACCGCAGGGCGGCGGCGATCGTCCGGCTTTCCGCGAAGACCGTCCGCGTCACGACGATCGTCCTGCGCGCCGTGAGGAACCCCGCCGTGAGGACTCGCGCCGCGATGAGCCGCGCCGCGATGAGCCGCGCCGCGATGAGCCGCGCCGCGATGAGCGCCCGGCCTACCGCGACGAGCGGCCGGCCTACCGTGACGAACCGCGCCGTGAAGACTCGCGCCGTGACGAGCGTCCCGCGTATCGCGACGAGCGTCCGTCGTACCGCGACGAACGCCCCGCCTACCGCGAGGAATCGCGCCGCGAGGATCGCCCCCGCCGTGAGGACTCACGCCGGGATGAACCCCGCCGCGAGGATCGCTCCTTCCGTCGTGACGAACCGCGCCGTGAAGACTATCGCCGTGACGAGCCGCGCCGTGACGAGCCGCGCCGTGACGAGCCGCGCCGTGACGAGCGTCCCGCCTATCGCGAAGATCGCCCGCGTCGCGAGGATCGTCCTCGCCGCGACGATGACCGTCCCCGCCGCGATGACCACCCGCGCCGCGAAGAGCGCCCGGCCCGCGCCCCGGCCCGCGCACAGAGCGATGACGGCTTCGGCGAGGGTCTGCACGAGGAAAGCGCGCCGCCGCGCCGCGAGCCCGTCCGCTCCGCACCGCCTCCGCCGGCTCCGCGCACTCCTCCGCCGCCGCGCGCGGTAGAACCTGAGGAGGACAATTTCGGCGCCGGTCTGTGACCGCCCGAGCGGACTCTGCCCGCATGAACCCGCGGCCCGCGCGCCTTCCGGAGGGCTTTGCCCGAGAGGTGCGCGGGCCGTCGTATTGCCTGCGTGCGCTTGAGCTGGATTCGTTTCTTGCGGAGCAGGGCTACACGCTCGCCGGCGAAGTGCGCACGCGCCGAAGTTCGCTCACGGGACGCAAGCCGCTGGAGGAACTCGACACGCCTCAGGGCGTGCTGGTGCTGCGCCGCTTCACGCACGGCGGCTGGCTGCGCGCGCTGAGCGGCCGTCGCTTTCTCGATCCGCTGCGCCCGCTGCGCGAGCTGGAATTGTGCGAGGCACTGCGTGCGCGCGGAATCGGCGTGCCGCGCATCGTCGGCGCGCGCGCGCGGCGCCTGTTTCCGCTGGGATTTGCGCTCGATCTCTTGAGCGTGCGCATCCCCGCCGCGCGCGATCTCGACGCGCTGCGCGCTGATCCAAGCGTTCCGCTGCGCCCGCTGGCGCGCGAGCTCGGGGCGTTCGTGCGCCGCATGCACGCCGCGGGGCTGTACCACGCCGATCTGACCACCAAGAACCTGCTCGCGACTCGGGAGGGGCTCGTGGCGATCGATCTCGACCGCTCGCGATTGGAGCCGTCGGCGCTGGATCGCGCGGACCGCGTGCGCAATCTGGAGCGCCTGGCGCGCTTCGTGCTGCGCCGTGAGCAGCGCGAGGGCGGCCGGCTGAGCCTGCGCGATCAGCTGGCCTTCCTGCGCGCCTACGAGCCGGAGCGCAGCGCGAGGCGAGAGCTTTTCCGCGCCCTGCGCGCGCGGCGCGGCCGCAGCCTGTGGTGGCACCGGCTGGGCTGGTGGCTGGAGCGGCGTGTCGCGGCACCGCGCTAGCGGGTTGCAGGCCTGAAGAACTGCGAAAACCGCGCCGGATTCGGCTAGGCTAGCGGCCATGGCCGATCTGCTCTTCGTGGACAACGATCCGCGCCTGCTCGAGTTGTTTGCTCTGTTTCTGCGCCGGCGCGGGCATGTGGTGCGCACAGCGGCAAGCTTCAGCGCGGCGCGCGAGGAGCTCGCGCAGCGCCGGCCGGATCTGCTGCTCTCCGATCTGGAGCTGGGCGCGGAGCGCGGCGATGAAGAGCTCGCGCGGCTGTGCAGTGACGGCCACCTGCCGCCGACGCTGGTGGTCTCCGGCTACCTCGACGCGGCGCTCTCCGAGCGGCTGCTGCGCCTGCCCGGCATTGTCGGCACGCTCGCCAAGCCCTTTGATCTCGCGACGCTGGAAGCGCGCATCGGGGAAGCGCTCGCCGTTGCCCAAGACCGCGCAGAGGACCGCGCGCAGGCAGGCTCACCGTGACGCGCCTGCGCTGGAATACTGCGGGAGAATCGCACGGGCCGGCGCTGCTCGGCATTCTCGAGGGTCTGCCCGCCGGACTGGAACTCGACTGGGAGCGCGTGCAGCGCGAGCTGACGCGCCGACAGGGCGGCTACGGACGCGGGGGCCGCATGCGCATCGAGCAGGACCAGGTCGAGGTGCTGAGCGGAGTGCGCGCAGGGCGCACGCTGGGCTCACCGCTCGCGCTGCGCATCGCCAACAAGGACGCCACCATCGAGCGCCTGCCCGTGCCTGACAATCCTCGTCCGGGCCACGCCGATCTGGCGGGTTGCCAGAAGTATGCTCATCAGGATCCGCGCGCCGTGCTCGAACGCGCCAGCGCGCGCGAGACCGCGATGCGTGTCGCCATCGCGGCCTGCGCGCGGCAGGTGCTGGAGCGCTTTTCCATCGAGGTCTTCGGCTGCGTGCGCGCGCTGGGTGGGATCGAGAGCAGCAGCGAGCGCTTCGAGCGTGCCTTCGCCGCCTCTCGTACGGAGCGCGAAGCCGTGCGCGCGGGCAATGAGTTCTATCTGCTGGATGCGACGCTGGAACCGGCCCTGCGCGAGCGCGTCGATGCCGCGAAGGCGGCCGGAGACACACTGGGGGGCATCGTCGAGGTGCGCGCCTTCGGTCTGCCGCCCGGGCTGGGCAGCTACCAGAGCGCCCCCGAGCGACTCAGCGCCCGGCTGGGTGCCGCCCTGTTTTCGATCCCGGCCATCAAGGGCGTCGAGATCGGACACGGCTTTGCGCTCGCCGGCCTGCCCGGGTCCAAGGCCCACGATCCGATCCGCGCTGCGGCAGGGGGGGAGGAAGGTCCCGGCCGCTACCGCCGTGAGTCCAACCGGGCGGGGGGGCTGGAGGGGGGCATGAGCACGGGCGAGCCGCTGGTCCTGCGCGCCGCCATGAAGCCCATTCCGACGCTGCGGGACGGATTGGGCAGTGTGCGCTTCAAGGATCTTTCACCAGTAAAAGCAACCTACCAGCGCTCCGATGTCACTTCCGTCCCAGCCGTCTCGGTGATCGCTGAGGCCATGGTGGCACTGGAGCTCACGGCGGCCTTTCTGGAGAGCTTCGGAGGCGACTCCCTGGAGGCGGTCGAGGCCTCCTATCAGGGCCACCTTGAACGCCTCCGTCGGGTCTGAGCCCTTTTTTTGCTCCCGACCCTTGACGGGGGGTGCTTCTTCCGTATCCTGTCACGCTCACTTCGCCGGGCGGGGTCACTCCTGCCCGGTCACAGAAGTGCCGAAAAGCACGAGTGTCGACAGGCTAGATGGTTCACGCCAGCGTAGCTCAGTTGGCAGAGCACCTGATTTGTAATCAGGCGGTCGTGGGTTCGAATCCCACCGCTGGCTCCAGGCACCTCGAAGTCGCTCCTTACAACGAGAACAACGGCAGATGAATCAGGGAGCAGCCGCGAGCTGCGCCGTCACGGCGCAGGCAGTCGCGCTGCGTCAGGACCAGACATCGCGTCGTCGGGGGTGCCAGTGCTGGCCTTGCTTCCTGAGGAAGCCGGACCGCGATCTCTGGACCCTCCAAGGTAGGGGAGATGCCGGAGTGGCCAATCGGACCAGACTGTAAATCTGGCGGCTCAGCCTTCGGGGGTTCGAATCCCTCTCTCCCCACCATCCTTGTCGACGAGCGCTCCCCTCAAAACCCCACTCCGGCGCTCGCTGCGACTCTCGTTGTCGTGCCGGCCCGAGTCTTCTGGGTTTCGATATTTCGGGTTCCGGTCCTGCTGCTGGCTGGCAGCGGCCTCTTGTACCGTTACGCCGATCCTGTGTTGACGCAGACCCTGCGTTTGCGCCGTATCACCGCGGGCGTAGTTCAATGGTAGAACGGCAGCCTTCCAAGCTGCACACGAGGGTTCGATTCCCTTCGCCCGCTCCACCTCTCCTCCTGCCGTTCCCCGACCATGATCCTGCGCGGTTTTCGCGTGGGTTCATGCTGGTGTAGCTCAGTGGTAGAGCACCCCCTTGGTAAGGGGGAGGCCATGGGTTCAATCCCCATCACCAGCTCCATCTCAAACCTCTTTTCCACCTCCAACCGAAACAACGCCCTCCTCACCGGGGGCGTGACCGCCATCCGCCCGGGCTTGTCCGGGCGGGCTGCGGAGCAACAACCCCAACAACAACCGGGCGACGCGCCCGAGACAGAAAACAGAAACGCCATGGCAAAGGAAGTCTTTCAGCGGACGAAGCCACACGTGAACGTGGGCACGATCGGCCACATCGACCACGGCAAGAGCACGCTGACCGCGGCGCTCGCGGCGCGTTCCGCAGCCGTTCACAAGACCAAGGCCAAGAGCTACGCGGAAATCACCAAGGGTGGCACCGTGCGCTCGACGGACAAGACCGTGACCATCGCGGCCTCGCACACCGAGTACGAGTCCAAGAAGCGTCACTACGCTCACGTCGACTGCCCCGGACACGCCGACTTCGTGAAGAACATGATCACCGGTGCCGCCCAGATGGACGGCGCCATCCTGGTCGTGTCGGCTGCCGACGGCCCGATGCCGCAGACCCGCGAGCACGTGCTGCTGGCCCGTCAGGTGAACGTGCCCTACATCGTGGTCTTCCTCAACAAGGTCGACCTCGTTGACGACGCGGAGCTGCTCGACCTCGTCGAGATGGAAATCCGCGAGCTGCTCAACAAGTACAAGTTCCCGGGCGACACCACCCCGATCATCCGCGGCCAGGCCAAGAAGGCGCTGGAGTCCAACGGTGCCAACGATGCCGACAACAAGTGCATCGATGACCTGCTCGACGCCCTCGACAGCCACATCCCCGAGCCCGAGCGCGCCAAGGACAAGCCGTTCCTGATGTGCGTGGAAGACGTCTTCTCGATCTCCGGTCGCGGCACCGTCGCCACCGGCCGTATCGACAAGGGCGTGATCAAGGTCGGTGAAGCGGTCGAGATCGTCGGCCTGCGCGAAGAGGTCATGAAGTCGACCTGCACCGGCGTCGAGATGTTCCAGAAGACCCTCGATCAGGGCGAAGCCGGCGACAACGTCGGTCTGCTCCTGCGCGGCGTCGAAAAGAAGGACATCGAGCGCGGCATGGTCGTGTGCAAGCCCGGCTCCATCACCGCTCACATCAAGTTCGAGGCCGAGGTGTACGTGCTCTCCAAGGAAGAGGGCGGCCGTCACACCCCGTTCTTCTCGAACTACCGTCCCCAGTTCTACTTCCGTACCACGGACGTGACCGGCTCGGTCAAGCTGCTCGGCGGCGCCGAGATGTGCATGCCCGGTGACAACGTCAAGATCGAAGTCGAACTGCTGACCCCCGTCGCCATGGAAGACCAGCTGCGCTTCGCCATCCGCGAAGGCGGCCGTACGGTCGGCGCCGGCGTCGTCACCAAGATTCTGAAGTGATTCCACGGACGGCGGCCGGAGCGTGAACGCGCTCCGGCCGCGACGTCCTGTCCCCGGAAGTTCCTCCCATGAAGGTCAAAGAACGCTACTGCTTCCTCGAGTGCACCGTGTGCGGCAACCGCAACTACACGACGCACAAGCGCCTGAAGGCGACGTACAAGCTCGAGAAGTCGAAGTACTGCCGCTTCTGCAAGAAGCACGAGCCTCACAAGGAGAAGAAGCTCTGATCCGCGCGGGTTGACCGCACTGCGATCCACAAGAGCCCCTCTTCGTTCCATCCTCTCACCGACGGAGTTCCCGACATGGCCTACAAAGCAGAACAAGGAAGAATCGTGCGACTGGTCGCCTTCTGGGCGCTGGCGCTGCTGATCTTCTACGGGTGCGTGTCGCTCAAGACCTCGCTCGAGAACTGGGGCTGGTCCTCAGGCACCGCCAAGCCGCTGGCCGCCGGAATGCCGCGCCTGCCGGTGCTCGGTTGGAACTTCAATGCAGCACTGCTGATCGCGGGCCTGGTGTTCGCGACCAGCATCTGGCTGCTCTACCGCTGGCAGAACTCGCCCAAGGTGGCCGATCTCTTGATCGACACCGAGAGCGAGCTCGGCAAGGTGACCTGGCCGACCATGTCGGACGCGGTCAACTCCTCGCTGGTCGTGATGGGTGTCGTCGTCTTCCTGATGGCCTTCATGGCCGGAGCGGACATTCTGCTCGGCTGGTGGACCAAGTCCCTCCTGATCGGATGAACCAAGGCTCCAACATGGCTCTCAAGTGGTACTTCGTGCGCTGCCAGTCGGGTCGGGAAGACTCGATCGCGCGCAATGCGATCACCCGCCTCAAGGTGGCGGGCGTCTCGGACCTGGTGCCGCAGGTGCTGGTGCCCTTCGAGCGCGTCACCGACCTCAAGAGCGGCAAGAAGCGCGTGGTCAACCGCAAGCTCTATCCCGGCTACCTGATGGTGCAGGCCGAGCTGGACGCTGCCGAAGACCGCCGCGGCAAGCTGCGCAACACGCTGCGCGAGATCGAGGGTCTGCGCGACTTCATCGGAAGCCATGGCGAGCCCACGGCACTCACCGAGGTGGAAGTCAGCGGCATCCTCGCACGCATGTCGGACACCGAGTCGCGTCCGCAGGTCACGATCGGCCTGCACAAGGGCGACATGGTCAAGATCAAGTCGGGCGCCTTCGACGGTTTCGACGGGACCGTGGAGGAGATCAACCCCGAGAAGGGCACCGTGAAGGTCGTCGTCACGATCTTCGGGCGTCCCACCCCCGTGGAACTCGAATACTGGGAGGTCGAGTCGGTCTAGTCCGACGCGACAACCCAAGCCGCCTCGCGGGACTTTTCCCGTGAACGGCAAGGAACGTAAGCATGGCCAAGGAAATCACAGCCAAAGTCAAACTGCAGTGCCCCGCGGGTCAGGCGACGCCTGCACCGCCGGTCGGTCCTGCCCTCGGCGCCCACGGCGTGAACATCGCCGCGTTCGTCAAGGAGTTCAACGACAAGACCCGCGAGCAGAAGGGACTCATCATTCCGGTCGAGATCACGGTCTACAAGGACCGCACCTTCTCGCTGGTCTTCAAGTCTCCGCCTGCTTCGGTGCTCCTGATCAAGGCCGCTGGCATTGAGAAGGGCGCCGGTGAGGTCGGCAAGGTCACCGCCGGAAAGGTGACCCGCAAGCAAGTCGAGGAGATCGCCAAGTTGAAGCTCAAGGACCTCAACGCGCGCGACCTCGCGGCTGCCGTGAAAATCGTCGAAGGAACCGCGCGTTCCTCGGGCATCAAGGTGGAGGGCTGAGCCGCCATGCAGAAGCACAGCAAGCGTTACAACCAGGCTGCGGCGAAGGTCGACTCGACCCGCGTCTACGATCTGCGCGAAGCCATCACGCTGATCAAGAGCCTCCCCGCCGCCAAGTTCGATGAGTCCATCGAAGTGGCGATCCACCTCGGCATCGACCCCAAGAAGAGCGACCAGCTCGTGCGCGGCGCGGTGTCGCTGCCCAAGGGACTGGGCAAGACCGTCAAGGTCGTCGTCTTCGCCGAAGGCGAGAAGGCCGATGCCGCTCGCGCCGCTGGCGCGGATCTGGTCGGGGCCGCCGAGCTCGCCGACAAGATCATGGCCGGCTGGACGGACTTCGACATCGTCATCACCAGCCCCGACATGATGAAGCACGTCGGCAAGCTGGGTAAGGTGCTCGGTCCGCAGGGCAAGATGCCCTCGCCGAAGTCCGGCACCGTGACCCCGGATGTCGCCGCCGCCGTGAAGGAATTCAAGGCGGGCAAGGTTGAGTTCCGCACCGACGCCGGCGGCAATGTGCACGCCGCGCTCGGCAAGCGCTCGTTCTCGGTCGATGACCTGCAGGCCAACCTGCAGGCCTTCCTCGAGCATGTCGCCAACATGCGCCCGGCCTCGGCCAAGGGCACTTTCTTCCGTCGAGTCAGCGTTTCCAGCACGATGGGCCCCGGCCTCGCCGTGCGCTGGGAGGTCGCCAGTGCCTAATTTCATCAACAAGCTTGTCGTCGAGGAAATGCGCCGTGAGTTCAAGGAGGCCGCCGGAATGGTGGTCGTGAGCTACGGCGGAGTGAACACCAAGGAAAACGAGTCGCTGCGCAACCAGCTCGCGGCCAAGGGCGTCAAGTTCGCCCTGGTTCGCAACTCGCTGGCCCAGCACGCGCTCAAGGAGCGCGGCCTGGACTTCCCCGAGGGCAGCTTCTCGGGCGTGACGGCCATCGCTTACGGCACAGCGGAAGCGGCGATCCACACGGCCAAGATCCTCGGCGACGCCGAGATCAAGAAGGCCGGCAAGATCACGATCCGCGTCGGCATGCTCGAGGGCAAGGTGCTCGGTCCCAAGGACACGGAGGCTCTCGCCAACGTGCCCGACCGCCGCACGCTCAACGGCAAGCTGGTGTCGCTGCTGTCCGCTCCCGGACGCGGTCTGGTCACCGTGCTCAACGCCAACAACTCCGCCGTGGCCCGCGTCCTGCAGGCCCGCGCCGATGCCATGGGCGGCTCCTCCGAGAAGCCGGCCGAAGGCTGATCCCGATCCCATCCACGGGCGCGGCGCGAGCTGCTCCCGACACAACCGAAACCAACCTCTTCTTCTCCCCTTTACCACTAGAGACCTCTCATGTCCGACACCACCGTTGAGCTCGACTCGAAGCTCCAGAACCTCGTCAAGGAACTGGACAGCCTCTCCCTCCTCGAGGCTTCCAAGATCGTCAAGTACCTCGAGGGACACTGGGGCGTCAGCGCTGCCGCACCGGTCGCCGTTGCCGCTGCTCCGGCCGCGGGTGGCGGAGCTGCTGCTCCCGCCGCTGAAGAGAAGACCTCCTTCGACGTGATCCTCGAGGCCGTCCCGGACGCCGCCAAGAAGATCTCCGTGATCAAGGAAGTCCGCGCCATTGCGGGCCTGGGCCTGGCGGAAGCCAAGGCGCTGGTCGAAGGCGCTCCCAAGACCGTCAAGGCCGGCGCGTCCAAGGACGAGGCCGCTGCCTTCAAGAAGCAACTCGAAGACGCTGGCGGCAAGGTCAAGCTCGGTTGAGCCTGACCGGGCCTGCAAGCCCGAGCACAAGAATCGCCCCCGGGGGTTGCAAAGGCGACCTCTGGGAGCGATCCTGTACGCTTGGCACAAGGCTTGCAGTCCCTTGATTCCACCCCCGCCCCGCGTGCCCCGAGCTGCCATTGCTCGGGCATGTTCACCGCACCCCAAGTTCGATCTGGCAGGATCGGGCTTGGCTTCGTAGCTATCCGAAGTCCCCTCCGCGCGCGGAAGGTCTTCGGACTCTCGCCGCACAGCACCGCGTTCCTCTCCAAGCCCCGAGTGAGCAGACTCCGCGCATCCGCCTCTTGACCGGGATCCTGATCCAGCGATCCGGCAGGCGTGCGCGCATCTCCAACTGGCGCCCATGACCCACTCCAACCTCACCGTCCGCAAGTTCGGCAGCTACCCCCCGATCATCGACTTGCCCGATCTCGTCGAGGTCCAAACGAAGGCCTGGAAGGAGTTTCTGGCCTCGGATGTGCCGGCCTCGCAACGCGTGGACCAAGGCCTCGAAACGCTGCTGCGTGAGGTCTTCCCGATCTACTCGTACGACAAGACCCTCTGCCTGGAGTACGTTGGCTACGACCTCGGTCGTCCGCGCTACACGATCGATGAGTGCCGCAAGCTGCGCCTCACCTTCGGTTTCCCGTTCAAGGTGCGCCTGCGCCTGATCAAGCCCGAGCCGATCGAAGAGGAGGTCTATCTGGGCGAGATCCCGATCATGATCGGGGGCGGCGAGTTCATCATCAACGGCTCCGAGCGCGTCATCGTCAGCCAGCTCCACCGCTCGCCCGGTGTCGACTTCAACCTCGATCAGGCGACGCCCGGCGACAACCGCAAGCTGCACTCGGCGTGGATCATCCCCGAGCGCGGTTCGTGGGTTGAGCTCAACGTCACCAAGAAGGAAACGCTCTCCGTTCGCATCGACCAGTCGGGCAAGTTCTCGGCCGTGACGCTGCTGCGCGCGCTGACCGATTCGCTCTCGACCGACCGCGACATCCTGCGCGCGTTCTACACGACGACGCTGGTCAAGAAAGGCAAGAGCCAGACACAGAGCGCCTTCGCCAAGCTGATCACCGACAAGGTGGCGGTGGGTGACATCGTGGCGCTCAAGACCGGCGAAGTGCTCGTGCCCAGCGGCATGCCGATCCCCGAGACGGCGGCACTGGAAATCGCGGCGAGCGATCTGGGCGAGGTGGAGGTCGTTGAGGGCGAGACCAAGGACCTCGACATGCTGATCATCAACTCGCTGCACGAGGACCCGACCAAGAGCCACGAGGAGGCCCTGCTCAAGATCTACGGCCGTCTCCGCCCGGGCAACCCGCTGCAGCTGGAGAAGGCCCGCGAGCTGGTGCACGAGAAGTTCTTCGACGCCCAGCGCTACCGCCTCGGTCGCGTCGGCCGCTTCCGTCTCAACCGCAAGTTCAACCTCACGACGGGCCTCGACGTGCAGGTGCTCGAGCCGCAGGACATCGTTCACACGATCAAGTACCTGCTCGATCTGCGCGCGGGCAAGGGTGATGTCGACGACATCGACAACCTCGGCAACCGCCGCGTTCGCACCATCGCCGAGCTGGCCGCGGACGAGTTCCGCAAGGGCCTGCTCAAGCTGCGCCGCACGGCGCAGGAGCGCATGAACCTCGAGAACCCGGAGACCGTCAGCCCCCGCACGCTGATCAACTCCAAGACCTTCTCGAGCGCGGTCGAATACTTCTTCGGCCGCAGCGAGCTCTCGCAGGTCGTCGACCAGGCGAACCCGCTTTCGCAGCTGGCGCACGAGCGCCGTCTGTCGGCGCTGGGCCCGGGCGGTCTCAACCGCAAGCGCGCCGGCTTCGACGTGCGCGATGTGCACCTCTCGCACTACGGTCGACTCTGCCCGATCGAGACGCCGGAAGGCGCCAACATCGGTCTGATCAGCTCGCTGGCGCTGTTCGCGCGCGTGGATGAGTACGGCTTCCTGTCGGCTCCCTACCGCCGCGTCAAGAACGGCAAGCTGACCGACGAGGTCGCATTCCTGCGCGCCGACGAAGAGGCCGGCAAGATCATGGCTCCGGCCGACCTCGAGATCGATGCCAAGGGCATGATCACCAACGAGCGCGTGCTCGCGCGTCGCGATGGCGACAACATCGAGTGCGCGCCTGCTGAAGTCGACTACGTCGACGTCGCACCCAACCAGATCATCGGTGTTTCCGCCGCGCTGATCCCGTTCCTCGAGCACGACGACGCCAACCGCGCGCTGATGGGCTCGAACATGCAGCGCCAGGCCGTGCCGCTCCTGCGGCCTCAGGCTCCGGTGGTCGGCACCGGCATGGAAGGGGTCGTGGCGCGCAACTCCAACTTCCCGATCTTCGCGGAGAAGGACGGCGTGGTTCGCTACGTCGACGGCCGCGTGATCAAGGTCGACGAGCTGGAGTACCCGCTCACCAAGTTCCAGAAGCTCAACGAGCGCACGACCCAGAACCACCGTCCGGTGGTGAAGGAAGGCGATGCGGTCAAGAAGGGCCAGCTGCTGGCTGACGGCGCCTCGACCGAAGCGGGCGAGCTGGCGCTGGGCAAGAACCTGCTGGTCGCCTTCATGTCCTGGGACGGCTTCAACTACGAGGACGCCATCCTCGTCAGCGAGCGCCTGATGCAGGACGACACGTTCACCTCGATCCACATCGAGGAGTACGAGGTCGAGATCCGCGAAACGAAGCTCGGCAAGGAGGAGTTCACGCGCGACATCCCGAACGTCGGCGAGAAGGCCCTCTCCAACCTCGATGACTCGGGCATCGTGCGCATCGGCACCTTCGTCGATGCCGGCGACATCCTGGTCGGCAAGGTCGCGCCCAAGTCCAAGAGTGAGCTGACTCCGGAAGAGAAGCTGCTGCACGCGATCTTCGGCAAGGCCGGCGTCGACGTGAAGAACGCTTCGCTGACGATGCCTCCGGGCACGCGCGGCGTCGTGATCGACGCGCAGAAGTTCAGCCGCAAGGTCAACCTCACCGATGCCGAGCGCAACAAGGCGCTGGGCGTCATCCGCGATGCGGAGAAGGACTTCCTGCGCGCGCTGCGCGAGTTCTCGGCGGCCATGCTGCGCGACGTCAAGCTGGCGCTCGGCGGCGAGGTCACCGACGACCTCACCGGCAAGCCGATCACGCTCGATGACACCGCCACCTTCGACGAGCTGCGCCGCGTGCGCCTGCTCTGCACCCAGTCGGCGGAAAACTGCTCCGACAAGGCCAAGGGCAAGAAGGCCGTCGCGATCATCAACGACTACCAGTCGAAGATCGACAACAAGGAAGCCGACAAGAACAAGGTCGTGAACCGCCTGTCGCGCGGAGACGAGCTGCCGACCGGCGTGCTCGAGATGGTCAAGGTCTACGTCGCCACCAAGCGCAACCTCTCGGTGGGGGACAAGATGGCCGGCCGCCACGGCAACAAGGGCGTGATCTCCAAGATCTGCCCCGTCGAGGACATGCCGTACCTCGAAGACGGCACCCCGGTCGACATCGTGCTCAACCCGCTGGGCGTGCCCAGCCGCATGAACGTCGGTCAGATCCTCGAGACGCACCTGGGCCTTGCGGCCCGCAAGCTGGGTCTGCGCGCGCACACTCCGGCCTTCGACGGCGCGAGCGAGGACGAGATCGAGAAACTGCTGGTCGAGGCGGGTCTGCCCTCCTCGGGCAAGTTCACGCTCTATGACGGCCGCACCGGCGTCTCCTTCGAACAGCAGGTCACGGTCGGCGTGATGTACATGCTGAAGCTGCACCACCTCGTCGACGAGAAGGTGCACGCCCGCGCCACGGGTCCCTACAGCCTCATCACGCAGCAGCCGCTGGGCGGCAAGGCGCGCTTCGGCGGCCAGCGCTTCGGAGAGATGGAAGTGTGGGCGCTGGAAGCGTACGGCGCCGCGGCGATCTTGCAGGAATTGCTCACCGTGAAGTCCGACGACGTCGACGGACGCACAAAGATCTACGAGTCCATGGTCAAGGGACAGAACATCCTCGAACCCGGCACGCCGGTCTCGTTCGAGGTGCTCTGCAATGAAATCAAGGGCCTGGCCCTCAACATCGAACTGCACAAGAAGGCGGTGGTGTGATGACTGACAACATCTACACGCGGGTCAACGATTACGGTTCCGTCACGATCAACCTGGCCTCGCCGGAAGACATCCGGTCCTGGAGCCACGGCGAGGTCAAGAAGCCCGAGACGATCAACTACCGCACCTATCGCCCCGAGCGCGATGGCCTGTTCTGCGAGCGCATCTTCGGTCCGGAGAAGGACTGGGAATGCTTCTGCGGCAAGTACAAGGGCATCAAGCACAAGGGCATCATCTGCGACAAGTGCGGCGTGATGATCACGCACTCGCGCGTGCGCCGCAAGCGCATGGGCCACATCAACCTGGCCGCGCCGATCGTGCACATCTGGTTCTTCAAGGCGATGCCTTCGCGTCTGGGCAACCTGCTCGGAATCAAGGTCTCGTACCTTGAGCGCATCATCTACTTCCAGGACTACGTGGTCGTCGATCCGGGCGATACCCCGCTCTCGGAGCACCAACTGCTGACCGAGGAGGAGTACCGCCAGTCGCGCGCCAAGTACGGCAGCGAGTTTGACGCCGACATGGGGGCCGAAGCCGTGCGCAAGATGCTGCGCCGTCTCGACCTGCTGAAGCTGTCGCAGGAACTGCGCGAGGAGCTGCTCGCCACCCGCTCGAAGCAGCGGATGAAGGACATCATCAAGCGCCTGCGCACGGTGGAGATGCTGCGCGACTCCGCGCAGAACTCCGAGCACATCTGCCTCGATGTGATCCCGGTCATTCCGCCGGATCTGCGTCCGCTGGTGCTGCTGGACTCGGGCAACTTTGCCACGAGCGATCTCAACGACCTCTACCGTCGTCTGATCAACCGCAACAACCGTCTCAAGAAGCTGCTCGACCTCAATGCGCCCGAGGTCATCATCCGCAACGAAAAGCGCATGCTGCAGCAGTCAGTCGACGCGCTGTTCGACAACGGCCGCTGCCGTCGTCCGGTGCTCGGCTCGTCCAACCGCCCGCTCAAGTCGCTGACCGACATGATCAAGGGCAAGCAGGGTCGCTTCCGCGAAAACCTGCTCGGCAAGCGCGTCGACTACTCGGCCCGTTCGGTGATCGTCGTCGGGCCTGAGCTGCGCCTGCACCAGTGTGGTCTGCCCAAGAAGGTCGCGCTGGAACTCTTCCAGCCCTTCATCATCCGCCGCCTCAAGGAACTGGGGCTCGCGGACACGATCAAGTCGGCCAAGAAGATGCTGGAGCGCCGCGACGAGGAGGTCTGGGACATCCTCGAAGAGGTGATCCGCGACCACCCCGTGCTGCTCAACCGCGCACCGACGCTGCACCGCATGGGCATCCAGGCCTTCGAGCCGGTGCTGATCGAGGGCAACGCGATCCGTCTGCACCCGCTGGTTTGCGGCGGCTTCAACGCCGACTTCGACGGCGACCAGATGGCCGTGCACCTGCCGCTGTCCTTCGAGGCGCAGATCGAGGCGAGCACGCTGATGCTCTCCACGAACAACGTGTTCTCGCCGGCCAACGGCTCGCCGATCATTTCGCCTTCGCAGGACATGGTGCTCGGCATCTTCTACCTGTCGAAGGAACCGGTCGAGAAGCCGGCCAAGCTGCGCCGCTTCGCGTCGCTCTCGGAGCTGTTCCTCGCCTACGGGCAGGGTGGCGCGCGCACGCACCGTCCGGTGCAGGTCAAGATGGAGCCCGGTCGCCAGATCAAGCTTCAGAGCGGCCATGCTCCGGTCACCGTGGGCGATGACGGCAAGCTCGAAGTCGGCGGCAAGCGCGTCTATCTGACGACGACCAGCGGTCGTGCTCTGTTCAACGACATCCTTCCGCCGGGCATGCCGTTCTACAACTACGAGCTCTCCAAGCGCGGCATTCAGGACCTGATCTCGGACTGCCACCGCCTGCTGGGCCGCGATGCGACGCTCAAGCTGCTCGATGACCTCAAGGATCTTGGCTTCAAGGCCGCGACTCGCGCGGGTCTGTCCTTCGGCAAGGATGACATCCGCGTTCCGGACACCAAGCCCAAGATCCTCACGGAAACCCAGAAGCAGGTCGATCAGGTCGAGAAGGCCTTCCAGAAGGGCGTCATCACCGACGGTGAGCGCTATCTGAAGATCGTCGACTACTGGACGCACGCGCGCGAGAAGGTCGGTGAAGACCTGATGAGCGTGCTGAAGCTCGACTTCAACGAGAAGACCGGCTACGTCAACCCGATCTTCTGCATGGTGACCTCGGGCGCGCGCGGTTCGATCGACCAGGTGCGTCAGCTCGGCGGAATGCGCGGTCTGATGGCCAAGCCCTCGGGCAAGATCATCGAAACCCCGATTCGCGCCAACTTCCGCGAAGGCCTCAAGGTTCTGGAGTACTTCTCCTCGACCCACGGCGCGCGCAAGGGCTTGGCCGACACCGCGCTCAAGACCGCGGATGCCGGCTACCTGACGCGCAAGCTGACGGACGTCGCCCAGAACGTCGTGATCACCAGCGAAGACTGCGGCACGCCCAACGGCGTCACGAAGTCGGTCGTCTACAAGGGTGACAAGGTCGCGGTGAGCCTCGCGAAGGGTATCCGCGGCCGCGTAGCCCGCGACACGATCGTCGACCACCTGACCGACGAGGTCGTGGTGCGTGACGGCGAGCTGATCACCGAGGAAATCGCAGCGCGCATCGAGGCCCTGGGCCACGAGAAGATCCGCGTTCGCAGCCCGCTGACCTGCGAGGCGTCTCTGGGCGTCTGCGCCGGTTGCTACGGCATGGATCTCGCGCGGGGCTCCAAGGCCGAGCGCGGTCTGGCGGTCGGCATCATCGCCGCCCAGTCGATCGGCGAACCCGGCACGCAGCTGACGATGCGTACCTTCCACATCGGCGGTACGGCCAGCCGCTCCGTCGAAGAGTCCGAGCGCAAGCTCAAGCGCGAAGGCCGCGTGGTCTACACCAACCTCAAGGTCGTGACCAACGCAGCCGGCCAGACCGTTGTGCTCAACCGCAACGGCGAGGTCGCGCTGTTCGATGACCGCGACCGCGAAATCGATCGCTACTCGGTGCCGATCGGCGCCGAGATCAAGATCAAGGACGGCAGCAAGGCCGCCGTGGGCACCGTGCTGTGCACGTGGGACCCGCACAACGTGCCGATCCTGTCCGAGTTCGGCGGACGCATCCGCTTCGAGGACCTGATCGAGGGCAAGACGATGAAGAGCGAGCGCGATGCGCGTCGCTCAGCCCTGCGCAAGCAGGTCATCGAGCACAAGGGCGACCTGCACCCCCAGCTCGTGCTGGAGGACAAGAACGGTCAGCCGCTTGCGCTGTATCCGCTGCCGGAGCGGGCCTACATCGAGGTCGAAGACGGCCAGACGATCGGACCGGGCGAGCTGCTGGCGAAGAGCTCGCGCGAAGCCGCGGGCACGCAGGACATCACCGGTGGTCTGCCCCGCGTCACGGAGCTGTTCGAAGCGCGTCGTCCCAAGGATCCGGCCGTCATGGCCGAGATCGACGGCGTCGTCGAACTGGGTGACAAGAAGCGCGGCAAGCGCACCATCATCATCCGCGCGCTCGGCGGCAAGGGCGAAGTGCTGGAGGAAATGCAGCACTCCGTGCCGCAGGGCAAGCACCTGCGCGTCCACAAGGGTGACGAGATCCGTGCCGGCGAGCCCCTGGTCGACGGACCGCTCGACCCGCACGATCTGGTCCGCATCCGCGGCGAAGAGGAAGTGCTCGGTTACCTGCTGCGCGAAATTCAGGGCGTTTACCGCTCGCAGTCGGTGACCATCGATGACAAGCACATCGAAATCATCCTCTCGCAGATGATGCGCAAGGTGCAGGTGACCGATCCTGGCAACAGCGAGTTCCTCCCCGGCGCAGTGGTGGACAAGTTCCGCTTCCGCCGCGAGAACGACCGCCTGCGCAAGGAGAAGAAGAAGCCGGCCAGCGGCACCACGCTGCTGCTCGGTGTCACCAAGGCCTCGCTGTCTTCGGAGTCGTTCATCTCCGCCGCGAGCTTCCAGGAGACGACCAAGGTGCTCACGGAGGCGGCACTCGCTGGCCGCCGCGACTCGCTGGTCGGCCTCAAGGAGAACGTCATCCTCGGCCACATGGTGCCGACGGGCACCGGCTTCCGCGATCACTACCGCACCCGGGTCAAGAAGAACATCGACTTCGGCGATCTG
>Ga0209668_10000196_pt1 | contig 25736 bp, 16 predicted proteins | sample FrelakmetPLP11PL_FD_187150 | JGI IMG/M metagenome (GOLD analysis project Ga0209668, IMG submission 187150) | Freshwater lake sediment microbial communities from the University of Notre Dame, USA, for methane emissions studies - PLP11 PL (SPAdes)... | ecosystem: Environmental > Aquatic >...
GAGTGGCAGATTCGCGGCATGGTGCTGCATTGCGTGCGCCGCGCGGCGAGTGGCGGGGAGAACCGTCTGATGGATCACGAGATGGCTTATCTGCTGCTTCGTGATGAATCTCCGGAATACATTCATGCGTTGATGCAGCCTGACGCTATGGTCATTCCGGAACGCGTGGACGAGAAGGATGGCGTGCGCCCGGCGCAGGGTGGGCCGGTGTTTTCGCTCGATGGGAACGGCAACCTGCACATGCGCTATACCGCGCGCACCCGCAGCATCGCCTGGAAGCAGGATGCGGCCACCCTAGCTGCCGTCGCTGCGTTGGAACGCCTGTTGAATCAGGACGGCACACCGCACGTCTTTCAAGCGCAGCTCGAGCCTGGCATGGGCTTGCTCTGCAACAACGTTCTGCATGACCGCGCAGCCTTCAGCGATGATCCCACACGACCGCGCTTGCTCTACCGGGCGCGCTATCTGGACCGAATCGCCTGAAATCTGCATTGCTGCACCCCGAGGGTACTTGCTGCGTGGCGCGGTCGACCGCAAATTCAGGGCAAAAATAAAGCCCCCTCCTTGCGGAGCGGGCTTTTCAATGCTCAGGCTTTGCTGATCAGCTTAGAACTTCCATCCGTAGGCCACGCCGAAGCTGTTTTGGTACATCGTGAGATTGGCTTCGCCACCGCCAAAATTCATCGGAATCGAGCCGGAGCCGTTGACCGTGTTCTCGAAGGCATGGATGTAGTTGAAGCTCAGTTCCCCGGTCTTGCTGGTGGCCCAGGTGGCGCCCAGCGACAGGTGGTTCTGAACGACGCCCGGTGCCAGAATGTTCAGGAAGGTCTGGCTTTGCGGAATCGGCTGGGTCACATAGGTGTAGCCACCACGCAAGGTCCAGGCACCGATCTCGTATGCTGCGCCCAGTTTGTACACATTGACATCATCCCAACCGAAACCGGGACCGTTATTGGAGCCAAAAAGATTGCCGGTGAAAAGAGTGTCAAGCGGATTGGCAATCGATTTCACGCCGCTGTACTGGATACGCTGATAGTCGAAGGCCAGGGTCAGTGCGGGAATTGCCTTCCAGGCCACACCAAGGCCCCAGTTTGCGGGAATGTCGAAACTGCCCTGCTCGGCGAACAGACCCTGGTATTTGTCGAAACTTCCCATATAGGTCTTGGTGGCATACGTTGCGCCGATGGTCAGTTCAGGCGTGATCTTCCCGGTGTAGCCGATGCGGCCACCCCAACCCCATGAGGAGTCGTAGCCGTTATCGCTCACATTGGTCGGCGATTCTGAAAAACCTTGAAATGCGATGGGGATCCCATAGGCCTTGAAGCGCTGGTAGGCGATGTTCACCGCGATGCCGATCGAATGATCCGGAGCGACCTTGTAGGCCAGCGACGGGGAAATGAACAGTTGTGACAGGTCCACGCCGGCATTGCCGGTGCCACCAAAAGCGCGGTACGGGTTGGTTGCATAATCGCTATTCATGCCGCCATTGCCGTAAATTGCAACGCCGCCGGACAGTTGCGGAGAAAACTGCTTGACGTAGCCGAGTTCAGGAATGAAGAAATTCCTTTTGTCGTTGCCGTCATAGTCGCCGTTGGCGAACGGGGCCATGCTCCCGGTTATTTCAGCGCTGCGGTTCGGCATGAACCAAGTCAGGCCGAGATCGACGCGGTCACCGACAAAGGCTGTGCCGGCCGGGTTGGTCGCGGCAGCCAGGCCGTCTTGCGGCAGAGCGATGCCGACACCGCCCATGCCTGCTGATTTGACACCGTAGCCGGTTGCGAAGTAACCGCTGGTGGCCAGCGCCAAGCCGGGCAAAAACACCAAGGGCAGGACTGCAGCATGAACTAATGGACGAATTTTCATATTTTTTCCCCTCCGAAATTTATGTGAAAACCGCCAAGTCAATGGCGGTTGTTGTTACGTATTTCCTAAACCACGATGTTAAATTACACGAAAAGACAGATGTCCGTCTCTCCGGCAAAGCCAAAAAACATCGCTGCGCCGCCGTATTCAACATTTTCGATGAATTCACTCTTGTCGAACTCGAACAGGTCGACAGTCATCTGGCACGCGATGAACTTGACATCGGCTTCCAGGCACAGATCGCGCAACTCTTCCAGAGAAGCGACACCGTGCTTCTTGAGCTTCTGCTTCATCATCATGGTGGCCATGCTTTCCATGCCCGGCAGCATCTGCACCATCACCGGCATCGGAATCGGCATCGGCATCGCCGGATTGGCCAGCGGGCTGATCATCACATCGGACAGGTCCTTGCGCAGCAACTGCAGGCCATAGAAGGTGAAGAAAATCTGGACATCATAGCCGAGCGCAGCAGCGGTCGAGGCCAGGATGAATGGCGGATAGGCCATATCCAGCGTACCTTTGGTGGCAATAATCGCCAATTTTTTGGTGGTCATGAATTTTCCTTTGGTGTCGGATTCAGAAATTGTTTATTTCTTCTGCATGAAGAAGATGTATTCGCCATTTTGCTCGGCGGTTGAAAGCAGCGTGTTGCCGGTCTGGTCGGCGAACGCCTGCATGTCCTTGACGGCGCCGACGTCGGTCGCGGTTACCTTGAGCACCTGGCCGGAAGTCATGTCAGCCAGCGCCTTCTTGGTTTTGACGATGGGCAACGGGCAAGAAAGGTTGCGTGCATCGAGTTCTTTATCAAAGTTCATTATTTATCTCCCACGGGTTAATAAAAATCTGTTTAGCGGACTAAGCTATCACAAAATTAAATTGCTGGCGCGCAATTAGGAACGCATCGCCGCATTCCGTCCATACCCACCTCGGGTGGAGTGGGTAGCCCGTTGGTGTTATATTTAGAGAATGCTTATATGGTTCCGGTCTTTCATCAGGAAACCGTGTCCACATCCTCCTCCTCCGTCGTTTGGAGAGGAGGCGCTGTATTGCAGCCGAAGCAAGGGATGGCTTGAAGTAATATTATAAATATCTGATACTTCGCGCATTAACCTTGACCAGAACGACGCCATGTCCACCACCCTGAAAAGAATTTTCCCGTTTCTACGCTGGTTTCCTCTCAATGGGGAGGTGTTCCGGGCTGATCTAATGGCGGGCATTACGGTGGCGTTAGTGCTGATTCCGCAATCAATGGCCTATGCACAACTGGCCGGATTGCCTGCTTATTATGGTTTGTACGCGGCCTTCCTGCCGGTCGCGGTGGCGTCACTGTGGGGTAGTTCGCACCAGCTTGGTACCGGACCGGTAGCGGTGGTATCGCTGCTCACGGCGTCGTCGCTGGCGGTGCTGGCAGCGCCGGGATCCGACCAATTTATTGCACTGGCGATCATGCTGGCGCTGCTGGTCGGCGTCATTCAGCTGGCACTTGGGGTATTCAAACTGGGGGTGATCGTCAATTTTCTGTCGCACCCGGTCATTGTCGGCTTTACCAATGCCGCTGCCATCATCATCGCGCTGTCACAGTTGTCGAAGTTGTTTGGCGTACCGATGGGGCGCAGCGAGCATTTTATCAACGACATCATCGGCGTGATCAAATTGATCGGCGATACCCATATGCCGACTTTGGCGATAGGGGCGCTGGCCATTGCCATCATGTGGGGTCTCAGGAAATACGCGCCAAAGATGCCTGGCGTACTGATTGCAGTGGTGGTGACGACGCTGCTTTCATGGGCGGTCGGTTTCGAGCGGAACGCTGCTGGTGCGCCCGAGCAAATCGCTGATCCTGAACTGCTCGCCGTAGTGCAACAGAGCATGGCCGCAGCGAAGCGTGTGGATGACCTGAATACGCAGATTGCCGAGAAATCCGCTGCGCTGAAATCCGCTCGAAAATCCTCCGATGAGGAAAGCGTCCACGTCGTGCAAATGGAGGCTGAACTGGGATTGGCGCGCATTGAAGTTCGTGCCGCCGAAGATGCGTTTTCCAAGGAGAAGGCCGCGCTACGGCACCTTCAGGTGGTTCGTAACACTGACGCCAACGGCGCGACCCAGGCGATCTATCGGGCTGATCAGGCGCCGCAGGGAGTAACGCTGGATGAGACCCGTTACCGCCTGCGCAAGCTCAATGCCAAAGGCTTTACGCTGGTCGGCGGTGGCGAGGTGGTGGGCGTGATTCCCGCTGGCCTGCCCAGTATCAAGATGCCAACGTTCAATCTGGATGCGCTGGGTTCATTGCTGTCTGCGGCGCTGGTGATCTCGCTGGTGGGCTTCATGGAGGCCATCTCGATTGCCAAGGCCATCGCGGCAAAGACAAGGCAGCGACTCGACCCAAACCAGGAGCTCATCGGTCAGGGGCTGGCCAACGTAGTCGGCAGCCTCACCCAGGCCTTCCCGGTATCCGGATCGTTCTCGCGTTCCGCGGTCAACATGAATTCCGGGGCCAAAACGGGCATGAGTTCGGTGATCACGGCGCTGATTGTTTTGGTGGCGCTGCTGTTTCTCACTCCGCTGCTTTACCACCTGCCGCAGGCGGTGCTGGCTGCCATCATCATCATGGCGGTGATCGGATTGGTAAATTTCCAAGCGGTGAAACATGCCTGGCAGGCGAGCAGGCATGACGGCATCGCTGCGGGGGTGACTTTTTTCGCCACGCTGGCTTTTGCGCCGCATCTTGATAAAGGCATCATGGTTGGCGCCGGCCTGGCGCTCGGTTTGTATCTGTATCGCACCATGACGCCGCGCGTCGCCATCCTCGGTCGCTACAAGGACGGTACCCTGCGCGACATTCGTGTAAATCCCGACCTGCCGACCAGCAAGCATATGGTGGCGATCCGCTTCGACGGCTCGTTGTACTTCGCGAACGTTGCCTATTTTGAAGATGCGGTTCTCGAGGCAGTGGCCAATCATCCGGATGCCAAATACGTGCTGGTGGTAGGAGATGGCATCAACCAACTGGATGCGTCCGGCGAAGAGGTCATTCATCATCTGGTCGAACGCCTGCACAGTATTGGCATTACGCTGGTATTCAGCGGCCTGAAAAAACAGGTGCTGGATGTGATGCACGCTACCGGCCTGTTTGACATGATTGGTCAGAACAAGCTGTTTGCCACTGAAGAACTGGCAATTGCAGCGATATACGAGCAATTGGGCGAGAGCGGGGCTGACGATCTTTTCTATATGATCAAAACAGCTCGGTGATGAACTGGGTTATGGTTCGCCGCCCTCTGGTGTGCATGTCGTTGCTGTGTCGGGTCGATGAAACCCGATCGGGGCGTTCAGAGAATGGCTAGCCGGCAGCGTTCAAGCCGGTCTGCGCAGTTTCCCCAACTAGCAGCACCGGCACCCCGGCGCCGCGGATCACCTCATCACCGACGCTGCCAAGTAGCTTGCGACTCAAGCCGCCACGTGTGTGGCGGTAGAGAACGATGAGGTCGGCGCCGGTATCGCGCGCGGCATTGAGAATGCCCTCGGCGATGTTACCGTTACCTACCAACAGCTCTCCCGTCAGACCGTCGAGTTTCAGCTCGGCAATCGACAATTGCGCTGCATCCTCGATATCGGACGGCAGCTGTCCTGAGCTATCAGTGATGGAAAAGAGCGTGATCGGCAACTGACGCGGCTTTGCCAATTGGGCGGCCAGTTCGGTCGCACTGCGCGCCGCATCACTGCCATCGAACGCTACCAGTACGCGGCGAGACCAGAGCCGGCTATCCGGTGCCACGACCAGCACTGCACAGGGGGCGGCAGTGAGAATACGCTGCGCCACCGGGCCGATCTCCGTCGCTCCGGGAATCAGGCGGCGCCCGATTACCAGCAGTTGAGTATTTGCCGCGAGCGCTGCGGAGCGTATCTCGTCGGCGGGATCATTGCCGTGACGAATCGTTGACTCGCAGGTGACATCCGCCACCGCAGCCTCGTCTTGCACCGCCGCCACGCGTGCCGCGACATTTTCGTCGTTGCCAACGGCGACGATATCGAGACGAACACCCAGTTCGCGCGCCAGTGCGATCGCGACACCGCGCGTAGTGGCTGCCATCTCGCTGGTATCGGCAGCCAGCATCAGCCGCAGTCGGCGATCACCGTCGGGCAGGTGGCCACTGTTGCAATTGGCGAAGATGCGCGCCTTGCAGTTGCGACAGACGTTGGGGTCGAGCGTCCAGTAGACTGCGTCGGTCGGGTTTGTTTTGACCGGAAAGAAGGCGCCTTCGCCTATTTCATGAACGTAATTGCCCTGGCGCAGCAATTGATAAGCCGTATCTTTCATGCGATAGAAATACAGGCCGCCGCCCAGGCGCCGCCGGCGCCGCGCTTCCTGCGCGAACATCTCCGCACCGGCGACGTCGATGAAATTCATGCCCAGAGAAACGATCAGCACCGACTTCTGCCGCGGGTTGTCGACGTCGATCTGTTGCAGCGCGTTCTGGATGTGATCGACTGCGCCAAAATAGGCTGAGCCATTGATGCGCACGATGCGCAGTTGCGGACACTCGGGCTTGCCACGCGCGTCAACGAAATGGTAGCCACGGGCGTCCGTCACCGGGACCAGCGGTTCGATGCTGGGGCGGGAGGTGCGATTGAGATACAGCAGCAGCGAGAGCAGAACGCCCGTGACAATGCCGGCCTCAAGGTTCATCAGCGTGCCGATGATGGTGGCCCAGAGGATCACCGACTCTGACTTGCTGGTCTTCCAGATTGCGGCGATGTGGTGGAAGTCGATCAGACCCCAAGCCACCAGGAACAGGATCCCGGCCATTGCCGCGTTCGGCAAATAGGCTGCGAGCGGTGCAACCACGAGCAGGATAATGACCAAGAAGATCGACGCGAACACGGTTGCCAGAGGAGTGCGCGCGCCGGCTTCGTAATTCACGCCAGAGCGGTTGAACGAACCCGATGATGCATACCCGGAGAAGAAGGCGCCGACTATGTTGGACAGGCCCTGGCCGATGAATTCCTGGTTGCCATCGATGCGCTGCTCAGAACGCACGGCGATGGCGCGCGCGATTGATACGGCTTCGGTCAGCGCCAGCATGGTGATCACCAGCGCCGGGCCGAAGGTCTTCTTCAGTGCAGCAAAGGAGAAGTCAGGCAGCGAAATTGGCGGCAGGCCGGCGGGCAGCGCACCGACCGTCTTGATGCCGGTTTCGGCCTGGCCGATCAGGGTATTGAGCAAGTAGGCCACGCCGCCGCCGACCAGCATTGCCGCGATCATGTAAGGGAATTTTTTCCAATAGCGTTTGGTCAGCATGCCGGCGATCAGTGTGGCCATGCCGACTCCCATTACCCAGGGATTGATACGGTCTAATTGGACGAAGAACTGGTGCAGGATCTCGTAGAAAGGCACGCCACGTGGAATCTCGATGCCGAAGAAGCTGCGGATCTGGCTTGCGGCGATCAGCACGGCCGCGCCGCTGGTGAAGCCGATCACTACCGTGTGTGAAATGAAGTTTACTACCGCGCCCATGCGCGCCAGCCCCAGAGCCAGTTGGAAAATGCCAACCTGCAGTGTGAGCGTAAGTACCAGACCGACATATTCCGGTGTGCCCGGTTCGGCCAAATGATGAATCGCCGCGTAAAGCGCTATCGATATCGCGGTGGTCGGACCCGATACGAGATGCCAGGACGAACCGAACAACGCAGCTACGATGGCTGGCACCATCGCCGCGTACAGGCCGTATTGGGGCGGCAGGCCGGCGATGGTTGCAAAGGCTACGCCCTGGGGCAGCACGATCAGGGCGCCGGTAAACCCGGCTAGCAGATCGTCACGGAGATTGGCGCGCGTGACCAGTGGCCACCAGGCAAGGAAGGGAAGAAGCCGGCGCACTACCAGCTTAAGTTTTCGAGATTTCGGCATATTAGTAGTTAATTATCGCACCACTGCAATATCATGCGTATGCCTGCCACCCTAGAAATTTCCCATGGCGACTGAACGGTCTTATCTAAGACACTGTGGATTTTGTTCTTCGCCGGCAGGGCAGCAACATCGAATATCGCCTTGGCATATAAATATCCTCGCGTTCTCGTCGGTTACTTGGCGAGAATACAAGCGATGGCATCGGGCCAGGGTTCAGGTTTACGCTCCATGACACGGCAGGTAGTATGTCAGGCTTGCCCTGGGAGACAGCATGGACATCCACAAAAAACCAATTGCACAGCGCATCGACTGGCTTTTTGATCTCGCCAATCGCCATGGGATGAACTACCGCAGCGCTGAGGCCTGGCTGGCGCGCGAACGTTATCTGGCGGAGCATCCGACCGCCATCGCGGTGTTCAAGTGCATGGACGGACGGGTGAATCTGCCCGTTGTCACCAATACGCCTGCGGGTATCCTGATGCCCTTCCGCAATCTGGGCGGTATGTTCGATTTGGGCTGGCCTCATCTGGGCGAGGTGGTGGCTCACCATGTGCAGCGCATGGTGCGCACCGGGCGCAGCGTGTTGTTCCTCGTCACCTACCACTGGTCGAAGGGCGATCCGGCGCGCGGGTGCGCCGGCTTTAATTACGACACGGCGGCGGCCGTGGCCCATACGCTGGAAATCAAGGCCCAGGTGGAGCATATCTTTGGTCGCGGTCATGGCACTGTCTATCCGTTGGTCTGTGGCCTGGAGACCGATGAGGACGCCATGTCCATCCATGGCACTAATGGCCAACGCCTGGATCTCGCGACGCTGACAGAGACCGATGAGGCCAGTCTTGAACGGCGGTTGGCTGAATTGTTGCCCGACATGTCGGTGCAGATGCGCGCTGATCTGCTGCCGCTTCTGATCGGCAATCTACGCCACATCGCCGATGTGCGCGAGCAGGCGGCGCGGCGCGAGCGGGAGCTGAACATCGAGCACCGCGAATGGATGATTTGCCTCGGGCGCGGCTTCGACTTTCTGCACACGCCGAATGTCGCGCTGATCATCGGCCCCTACAGCCCCAGCCTCGACGTGCCGATCCGCAAGGCTGCGGGAATCATCCAGGCTAACATGCAGGCTGGGCGCATCCCTGATGACGGCCTGCTGCTGCTGGCGTCCGTGCCCTACGAAGAGATCGGCGTAGATCGCGCCCGCGCCGAGTTGAAGTCGCGCTTCCTCGCGCGCTTCGCCGCCGAGGTGATCGGCGCCGAGTTCCCCGAACTCGCGAGCAAAATGGCGATGCGTACCGCCGTGCTCGACTGGCGCTCGCGGCAACTGGAGAGGCTTGACGGCACTACCTGAGAGTAACAGGAAGATGGAAACGACTGCGCCGCGACTGGCCAAGTCTTACCAGCCGAGGGCGGTCGTTGCATTCAGTTGGTGATGAATGTGGCCGGTGGCGCCAACCAGGCCTCAAGCGCCGGTCGCATCAGATCCAGCAGCAACCCCGGCCACAGGCCAAACAGGATTATCAGCAGCGCAAAGGCTAGTGCCAGCCAAAACTCGCGTGGGCGCAGGTCTTCTGCGGCAAGTACTGCCGGCTGGGTCGACGGACCGAAAAAGGCGCGACGATAGATGCCGAGAAAATAGGCGGCGCCAAGCGCCATGCCGACCAGTGCTGCCAGCCCGGCACCCGCATGGCGCTCAAAGGTCGACATCAGGATTAACAATTCTGCTGGGAAGCCCGATGTTCCGGGCAGACCCATGCCGGCCAGTCCGTAGAGCAGGAAAAAACTAGCCAGCCATGGCATGGTGCGGGCGGCACCGCCGAGGTTGGCGATGTCGGTCGAACCGATGCGGTGATGCAGGTGGGCGGTCAGCAGGAACAGCCCGCCGGCGGCAAGGGTGAAGTTGAGCAATTGCAGCACCGCGCCCTGCATTCCTTGCAGGTTGAATGAGGCAATGCCCAGCACGACTAGGCCGACATGCGAAAGGCTGGCGTAGGCGAGCATGCGGCGCAGGTTGGTCTGCGCCAACGCGGCAGCTGCGCCGTAGAGGATAGTCACCACGCCAAGCAAGGCGAGTAGCCAGTGCAACTCCCGCGCGGCGGTCGGCGCCAGCGGTACGGCGAAGCGGATCAGGCCGTAGGCGCCGAGTTTCATTCCGGTGAGTAGCGCAGCCACCGAGGCAGGCCCTTCCATTGCGATCAACGGCAGCCAGGTATGCAACGGGAACACAGGAATCTTGACGCCGAAACCGATCAGCAACAGTAGGAACACGACGTATTGGGTACCGATGGGTAGTGGCGTTTTCAGCAGTGTTGGAAGGTCGAATACCAATGGGCCGCCGCTGGACGCGCCGAAGGCGAGGAGCAGGATGCCGAAAAGTAGCGGCACACCGCCGGCCAGCATGACCAGCGTGTACTTCATTGCCGCATGGCGGCGGTTGGGGCCGATACCCCACAGGCTGACGAGGAAATAGAGCGGGATCAGCGTGAACTCCCAGAACAGGAAGAACAGCACCGAGTCGAGCGCGCAGAAGACGCCGAGGGTTGCCGTCTCGAGTAGCATCAGCAGGCTGTAGTAGAGCCGTGGCAGCGTATGTACGCTGTTCCACGAGGCGAGGATGACGCCGATGAAGAGCAGCACCGCAGCCGGAAGGAAAAGGATCGAAATGCCGTCGACGCCAACCAGGTAGTGGATGTTCAGGCTGGGGATCCAGTCGTGTCTTTCGAGCAGTTGAAAGCCAGGCGTGTTCGGGTCGAAGACGAACAGCGCGACAAGCGCAATGACGAGGTCAATCAGCGCGCAGACCAGGGCGATCACGCGGGCCGACTCAGGGCGCGGCATTAGCCAGGCGAGCGCCGCGCCGACAGGTAGTGTGAGGAACAACAGGGAGAGCAGAGGGATGTTGTCCATCAGCCGTGATGTCCAAAACGATTTGCCAGCGCGTTGAGGGCCGGTTCGATCAGATTGAGCCAAGGCTCGGAGTGGAAGCCGACGATCAGCAGTACCAGAACGGCGATGCCGCTGACGACGTACTCCATCCGCAGGGTGCGTTCGATCTTGGCAGTACCTTCCGGTGCAGGTGACAGAAAGGCACGTTGGAAGGCGTAGAGCAGGAAACCGGCTGCAGCCACGTTGCCCAGCGCAGCAGCGACGGTCGGTAGCGCGCCGAAGCGTTCCATCGCGGCTTCGAGCACGAGATGGGAAGCATCAAAGCCCGGGGTGCCGGGCATGCCGACAATTGAAAGGCCGCCAACGAGAAAGCACACGGCGAGAAACGGGATTCGTTCGAACAGGCCGCCGAGTTTAGCCAAGTCTGTCGAATGCGTGCGACGAAAGACGAAACCAACGACGAACAGCATCACGGTCGCCGCCAGGCCAAAATTGACCGACAGCAATACGGCGCCAATGAGCCCAGCCGGATGCAGGGTAAACAACCCAATCACGATCAATCCGGTATGGCTGATGACGGCGAAGGAGAGCAGGCGGCGCAGGTTGGACTGGAGAAAGGCGAGGATGGCGGCGTAGAAGACCCCGGTGATGGCAAAGGCGACGATCAGGTTTTGCCACTCCAGTACTCCTTCCGCAGTCAGGGGTAGCAGGAAGCGCAGCATGCCGTAGATGCCGACCTTGATGCCGAGCAGCAACGACGGGGCGACGGCCACCATGCCCCGATGGGCCACGTGCGGTAGCCAGCCGTGCAGAGGGAACAGAGGTGTGCGCACCGCCAGGCCGTAGAACAGCAGGAAGAAGGCGGCAGTCTGGAATTTGCCTTGTGCCGGGTGCTGGATAAGGTCGAACAGGTCGAAGCTCCAGCGGCCAGTGACATCTGCATGGCCCCAGGCCAGGATGATCATGCCGCCCGCCAGCATCAGAACCCCAACACCCTGAAACTGCAGGAAGCGAGTCATCGCCAGGCTGCGATTTTCCTCGGTCGAGGTCGACCAGTGGCCGATCAGATAGCCGGCCACGGCGAGTTCCAATACCGAGAATAGTGCGAACCAGAGCAGGTTCATGGTGACCAGCATCACCATCAGCGCAGCCTCGGCCAATAGGATCAGCGCCATTAGCCGGCCGGGCGCTGCCAGTCTCCGCACCATGCCGTAGAGCATCATCAGCACTGCGATTAGCGCCGCCAGCAGCACGAACAGTGCCGTCACGCCGTCGGCAGCGGCATGGTAGCCGAATCCGTCGAGCCTTTCGGCCAGTTGCAGCGCCGGGGAGGCAGCGTCGATATGGCGATAGAGCGCGAAAGCTAGCACCAACTGGGCGAGTGCGACGATGCGGCCAAGCGCCAAGGCAGCGGTACGTTCGCCCAGAGCGAAGACGGCTGCTGCCCCGAGTAACGGCAGTAGTTGCAGTACCGCGAGTATCGGCCAGCTTGCTTGGGCGGTCCAGTGGATCTCGGTCATTACAAAATCACCACGAATATTGCCATTACGGCAAGAACGAGGTAACGCGGACGTTCGAGCAAGGTCTCGAACACCATCAGATAATCGCCGACGCGGCGCATAATACGCGAGACGGGTCCTCCGCTCTGCTGCATCACCAGGTTTGACTCGAAACGCTGCAGGTGCCCGGCTGACCATGCCAGAAAGGCACCTGCGAGGCCGTGTCCGCGGATCACCCTGTCCTCGTTGTTAGTGAGTAGCTCGCCACCGCGGTGGCGCTCGGGCATGCCGACAAGATACGAGAGTACATTGTCGTCGAAGTCTCGCATGTCGTGCCCCATAGCCTTCGTCGGCCGGATCAGTGCGCTCTGGGCGAAATGCTCAAACCAGAAGCGCTGCAGTGATGCAGTGTATAACCATTGCCGCCCCGCCAGCCAGACTGGTACCGGTTTGGCTTTTTCATTCACCAGGTGCATGTAGGACGGCGCCAACAGGAACTGGTAGGCACGCCATGCGGAGTGCAGGCCCATGTGCCATGCGGCAAGTTCGAACCAACCCAGGCCGCTGGCGAGGAACATCAGGCCGACCTGAGTCGTCGTGGCAAAAATCAGCGACGATTTCACGTCCGTTTGCACCAGTCCGACAAGCCAGCCGTAGAGTGCGGTCAGCCCACCGATGATGGCGATATAGAGCATGACGTCAGGCACTCGCAGCAATACCGGCTCGAGACGGATTACCAGGTAGACGCCGGCGTGCACCATCAGGGCGCCGTAGAAGATTGCCGAGGAAGGCGTCGGCCCCTCAAGTGCGCGGGCGATCCATGAGGCGAATGGCAATTGCGCCGACTTGGCCAGCGCGGCGATCAGGAAACCGACGAGGACAAGGCGCGCAGTGATCTTGTCGAAGGCGCCGGTATTGGCCGCCCAGTCAGCCAGACCTGACCATTCGACGGTTCCGAGCCACCAGGCGGAGAGACTGATGCCGAGAATGAAACCGGCATCGCCGATGCGGTTGGTGATGAAGGCCCATAGCGCGTTGCCCGTAGCGGTTGGCCGGTCGTAGGCGTAGCCGATCAGCAGCCAGGAACTGACACCGGCCAGTTCCCAGCCGACGAAGGTCAGCACGGCGTTGCCGGAGAGCACGATCAGCAGCATGCCGGCTAGGAATAGCGACATGAAAATGAAGAAGCGGTGAAAACCTGTTTCGCGATGCAGATAGTTGCGCGAGAAGCGCAGGGTCAAGACGCCAATCAGTGCAACCAGCGTGGCGTAGGCGAGCGAGAGTCCGTCGAGCATGAAGGAGATCGGGACGTTAAACTGGCCGCTGGCAAACCAGCTACCGACCGTGAAGTGGCCCGGCGCCCCCTCGTAGAGCGACAGTCCGTCCAGCATCAGCAGTCCTAACAGCGCCAGCCACGCCCCGCCCTCGGCGAGTCGTGCGGTCGGCGGTTCGCCATCGTCGCCGACGGCTTGGCCCGAAATGACATAAGTCGCAATGCCGCCAGCCGCCAGCAGTGGCAGTATTGGGATAAGCATAACGAGTGTGAACAGGCAGTTCACGTCGCACACTCCAGCGGCCGTTCCAGTAATACCGGTGGCAACGGTTCGCGATTCCCGGCGAACCAGTCGACTGACTTCCTGACTGTTTTCAGGGCTGCATTGCCCGACCAGGGTACCCAACCATTGGCTGGGTCGAAGAGGTGGATGGCGCCTGACTCGGGATCTTTGGCGGAGAGGATTACCCAGCCGTTGCCGACCAGTTCCTGCAGCGGTAGCTGGCGCTGGTATACTGCAGCAATGATGTCCAGATCTTGCTCGACTACAACCAGCAGGCGCATCGCCTCGTGGATCTCGATCATCTGCTTGGGCAGGCCGGTGCGAAGGTCGGAACCGGCGCCCTGCATCACACCGAAATAGCCGGCGACGTTGTGCATGATCTTGCTGCCGCAACCAAAAGTTTCATTGTTGACTGTCGAGAAGAAATACTCGAGGTTGATGCCGGCGCCGACCGCGCCGTTGATCAGCAGGTGTCGTTCCAGTACCTTGCCTTCGGGGTCTTGCGTCGGATCGTAGGAAATGAGGAAGGCGCGGCGATCGAAGAAGGCGCCGCGGGTCATTGCGCGGCGGCCGAAGAAAGCACAGGCGTTGGTGACGTGACCAAGTTCGGGCCGTGGTTGCGAAAAGTCGTTGCGGCGGCCCCAGACGTGGCTGAGCGCGTTGGCCTTGCCGATATCTAGCGGCGCCGAGTAAAGCCGTCGGCAGCGTTCCTGCGCATGCGCTAGCGCTGCATCCGCCAGGTTGCGATCGAGTTGCTCGAAAGTTGGCAGTAGCGCCACGTCCAGATCCTCGATGTCGTACCAGGTGATCCGGTCGTCGGCAGTGTTGTGCTCGGCACCAAGGAAGCGGGTCGACTCTGGAATGTCGATGCCACGTTCGCGTAGCAATGCGCGTACCTCGGCCCGGTTGGCCATGGCGCAGAATAGCCGTGCGTTTGGGCCGGAATGACGGCCCGAGCAGGCGCCGCAGTCGTAGGCTGCCATATGCGGGTTATTGATGCTGCTGGAGCCATGGCCCATGATCACCACAAGTGGTGCGAAGTCACGGATGAGGCCGAGGCTGACAAGAAAGCCGGCGATACGCTCGGCCTGCTCGGCGTCAGTGAAGCCTTGGCGGGGCGCGTCGGGTGTGGCGGGTACGGCATCAGCAGGAGCATTGTGGGCAAGTCGCGTCGGGACGACCAGATCGAAGGCTTCGCGTAGCGTTACATTGAGACGACCGAGCGCGCCGGGCGCCAGCGATCGCAGCAGCAGGTTGGCCAAGGCCAGCGGCGCGCCGAGCACAGTGAGTACGGTGCCGCCGACGAGGTTTAGGCGCGTGCTTTGGTGTAGACGATTCTGCCAGCTCCTGCGGCGGGCATGGCGCTGGCGGTGTTCAGCCGCCGTTCCTTCAGTGCTGGCTCTCGGGATCTCATGCACGTTGTGCGAGGGGATGATGACCGTTGGCACCACCGGGCATAGCGCTGTCGGCTCGTGGTCATCAAGGCCGTAATAGTTCTGAAATACGGCGAAATGCGCCGCGCCGCCCAAGGTCTCGAGCTGCGGATTGATTTCCTCAAGGTGACGGCGCATTCCCTCCTCGCGGTCGTCCATGCAGAACACCAACTGAGAAGTCGGGCCGCCGACGTGACCTTTCCAGCGGCCGTGGTTGGCAGCGAGGCCAGCGAAAATCTGCTCGCGGTAGTGGTGCTCGTAGGCATTGAGCCAGACGAAACCGCGCTGGTTTTCGTCGAGCATGCCGAGGCAGCCGAGCAGGGCTTCAGCGCCACTGCGGCCGAGTGAGCGCAGCTCACTGGCAGAGAGACCAAGGTGTTGTGTCAGGCGAAACAAGGGCCAGGCCGAGCGGGTCAGGTCGTGGTTAGCTGTCTGCTCGGCAGTCGGTGTTTCGCGCCAGGCCTCGATGTGCCCGGCCAGCCATTCCCACAGTCCGGGCGCCTGCGGTAGTGCGGCGTCGCCGGTCGCCGGTAGGTGGGGTTCGATCAGGTCGAGCAGGTACTCCGGGAGATCACCGCCGTGGAAAGCATGGCGCACCCACAGCTCGGCTGGGTGGCAATGGAAGTATTCACTGATGGCGGCGAGGCTGAAGTCGATATTCCAGTGGCGGCGCACGCAATCTGCTGCGACCAGACGCTCGAGCACCAGGCGGACGGCGAGGTAATCCATCATCGCCACCGGCACGTCCTTGGTGTTGGCATAGCCCGGGTGGTTGTGACGCCAGAGGAACATGCCCGACCAACCCGGCAGTTCCAGCGCCAGGCGTTCAAGATACGCAGGCCAGCGATCTTCCGGTAGACCCAGCCAAGTCAGTTCGACCAGGACGGTGTCGATCGCGTCGTTCGGTAACTGCGACACTTCAAGACGTGCGCCTGGCAGGGAATCCATGGCCCAGCCTATATCGTGGGCCACGCTCTGTCGCCACGCTGCATAGAAACCCAGCGGGCGGGCCGGATTGTGCCAGGGCGACAGCCCTTGGTCGAGGTGCGAGGCGAGGTGGCGGATTAGTAGCGGGCGCACGGCATCGAGCATGTCCTCGTCGGTGAGTGACTTGAGCAGTGCTCCGGCCGTGCCGCCAGCGCCGACTTTTGCCTCGAGCTCGGTCCACAGCGCTGCGGCACGTTCGGCGAAAATTCGGTGCGCATCGGAGGTGGTGGCGTAGCCCTCATTCTCGCGCGCCGACACCTCAAGCAGTTCCTCGGGATGGGCGAAGGCGTGGTCGATGCCGAGCACATCAAGGCAGGTATCCCAGAGAGTGCTGACTGCAACCGCTTCGTTGCCACCCGAGGAGGTCAGCAGGCGATTCCGCGACGCCATAGGAGTCTCGTCGTCGATACGCGAGAGTACTTGCTTTTCCTCAATGCGCCACTTGAGCTGTGCCAGTGGGATCGGACCTAGCGCGTGTACCAGACCAGCGCGCAGGACGTCGCGGCGGCGCAGCGAAATTTTCACTGTGGAAGCCAGCACGTAGTCCAGATCCAGCTGCCAGGCTGCGTTAAGTTGTGTCAGTGCTGCATCGATGTCAGTGTCGTCGATACGGCCATTGCGATAGAAGATACGAGAGCTTTCCTCAGGCAGCCAGGCTGGTTCGCCTGAAAGCCGGCTGGCCGCCGCCAGAGCCTCGGGGAAAGGCAGGTGCTGGAATCCGTGCAGGGTGTTGTGATGGACGAAGTCCTTGATCGAGGCCTGGCTTGGCAGCACGTGCTCGAGATGGCGCACGCAATCATGTAGCCGGCTGCGGATGTCTGTGGCGGTACTGGTATGGTGGTCGCTCACGTCAGGCTCCGAAAAGCTGCGCCAGCCGGGCAACCGAAGCGCTGATCAGCGCCAGCGCCGGCACCGGGTAGAAACCGATGGCCAGGATGCCGAAGGAAAGCACTCCGGCCGCGGCCATCTCGCCACGATCCAGATCCGGCACGCTTTTCATCGTCTCGCCCACCGGTCCGGTGAATAGCCGACCAACGGTGCGGAAGGCATAGGCTGCGCTGATCAGGAGGGAGATCGATAGCAACACCATCCAGCCGCTCCAGCGCGCGAAGCCGCCGACCAGCACATGAAGTTCGGCGATAAAACCGGCTGTCCCGGGCAGGCCGACCGCGGCGGTGAGTGCCAGTACCATGAAGAAAGCGAAGCGTGGCATGGTGCGTACCAGGGAGGAATAGTCGCCGATATCGCGGGTGTGCGTGCGGGCGTGCAGCAGGCCAACCAGCAGGAACAGCGTACCGGCGACCAAGCCGTGCGCCACCATCTGCATCATCGCACCCGTGAGCCCTGCGGTATTTAACGCAGCTATCCCCAGCAGCACTACCCCCATGTGCGAAATCGACGAATAGGCCAGCATTACGATCAGGTCGCGCTGGCGCCAGGCAAGGATACCGCCGTAAAGCAACGTGACGAAAGCCGAGACGGCCAGCCAGTCGCGTAGTGCCCAGGCAGCCCCGGGCAGCGTCTCGACGGCACGAATTAGGCCATAGCCGCCCATCTTTAGAAGGATTCCGGAGGAGATTAGTGGTACGGCGCTGGGCGCCTCAGCATAGACCAGCGGTGCCCAGCCGTGCATGGGGAACACCGCCATTTTGACGCCGAAGCCGATGAAGAGGCCTGCGAATATCCACACTTGAGTTGTCAGCGGCAACCCGCGCGCGGCCTCTGCGATGGCGCTCATGCTGAAGCTGTGCGTGGGCACTGCATCGTAGAGTAGTAACAGGGCGATCAGTATGAATACCGAGCCCCCCATGGTGTAGATGACGAAGTTGAGCGCTGCCTTCTGGCGCCTCTGTCGATTTTGCCCACCAAGCCTGTCGATGAGGAAGAACAGGGGGAGTAGCGTCAATTCCCAGAATACGTAGAACAGCGACCAGTCGCGTGCCATGAAGACGCCGAGCATCGCAGATTCCAGCAACAGGAGCAGTGAGAAATAGAGCTTGGCGCCGGTTTTGACGCCGCCCGACGCGACCACGGCGACGGGCATCAGCAGCGTGGCGAGCAGAACCAGCGGGAAAGAAAAGCCATCGATACCGAGCGAAAAACTGGTACCCAGTCGATCATGCCAGACGTGAGTCTCGTAAATCTGAATGCCGGCGTTGGCCGGGTCGAAATGACCCAGCAGTGACCAAGCGAAAACTAGAGTCACGCCCGTCGCCACGAGGGCAGCGCGCCTGACCAGCGTAGGGTTACGCGCCGAAAGCATCGCTACAAGGATGGCGCCAAAAAGGGGAAGGAGGAGCAATACGCGCAGCATTTAACCCAAATATTCCATTCGCCGTTTTATGCTGGCAATTTGCTTGGCAGCTATCGCGACATGAAACCTTGTATTTTCACATTGGGCGTCATTGCTTATTCTCGCGATTCGCGCCTCGCTAGCCACGCAAATCCAGCGTTTATATCAAGTCGCCATAATTACAAAACAGGGTACTAGCCTATTGTTTGATAGTAAAGATTCTGCGGGTGGTTGGCTTGCGCAAAGAAAAACCAGCGTTCGGCCAACAAGCCGAGGTATTGCAGTACGAACGCGCTACCAAGTAGCGCGGGGTTGGAGGTAAACGATGCCAGCAGGATGAGTGGTGCCACGAACGCAAAAATCAGGAAAGCAGGTTTGACCGTACGCAGGAATGCCTCGCTTTTGCCGTGGAAAAACTCGCGCGTATTGAACGAGCCACCCATCGACCCCATGGAGCGCTGCACGATGTATGGATGCTTCATGCCGATTGCGGTCTGTATCGTCGATTTCGGCTTGAGGCGTGCGTTGCGCGCCAGTGATGCGCTACGTCCGGCAAATGCCAGGAAGGTGATGATAATTGCCCAGCTGACGAAGAAGTTTGTTTGCGACGGTGCTGCCAGGGCGGCATAAAAAGCTGCCAATGTGAAGCCGGACGCACCGCCCATCAGGATGTAGTTCACCACGGTGAGCGGCGAATGCCATTCGCGCAGGAAACGCAGACAGGCATAGATCATGGCTGTACAGACGAACAAAGCAAAGGCCAGCATCGTGCCAACGACGCCTAGTACGACCGAGAGATCGATGACCAGGCCACCGCGCAGTGTCAGTATCTCCGGCCGGTACCCCGCCAGATGCGATACGCCAAAAAGGAACACCACGCCCATGAAGGCGGGCAGCACGATCACTTCGCGCGACAACCACGAGGTGCGCCATTGGGTAGCTGAACGCCAGGCGCGTTCAGGGCGCCCCAGATGGAAGAAAGATGCGATCAGGCCACCCACCAGGAGCGACAAGGCCAAGGCACTGCCGTAGCCATAGAAGGGATCGGACTGCATCGGCAACAATCCGAACAAGGCATACGATTGATGGGTGAATAGGGCAAGAAACAAACCTTGACCTGCGCCGATGAGGGTAGTCAGAAAAATGACGGAAAAAGCTGGTTTCATAATTCGCCGTTCTTAAGGTAGTTTCTTCATCACCACGCCGAAACGTCGTCCATCGACGAGTCACCCTTGCTCGGCTTGGGTAGCTGGCCATCCACTTTGAGCGGATTGTCGGCACGCTCCAGTTCATCCTTGTGGATTTTGAGCTTGGTCTTGCGCCGTGGCAGATAGTGGTTGGCGGGGTGCGTACCCCATTCCGGCATCAGCGCGTAGCCGCCGTCTTCGCGTATCGCCAGCGACACCTCGGATTCCGGATCGTGGATATCGCCGAACAGGCGCGCGCTGGTCGGGCAAGCTTTGACGCAGGCGGGCTTGCGGTCGATCTCGGCCAGAGACTGGTCGTAGATGCGATCGACGCACAGGGTGCATTTCTTCATTACCTTCTGTTTTTCGTCGAATTCCCGTGCGCCGTATGGGCAAGCCCAGGAGCAGTACTTACAGCCAATACATTTGTCATAGTCCACCAGGACGATGCCGTCTTCCTTGCGCTTGTAGGATGCGCCTGTCGGGCATACAGGCACGCAGGGTGGGTCTTCGCAATGCAGGCATGATTTGGGGAAATGCAAGGTTTCGCTGTTGGGATATTTTCCCATCTCGAAAGTTTGCACGCGATTGAAGAAAGTGCCGGTCGGGTTGGCGTCGTAGGGCCGTTCGTCGAAGAGCGGCCCCGCGGAGCCCGAGGTATTCCATTCCTTGCAGCTGGTCACGCAGGCGTGGCAGCCGACGCACACATTGAGGTCGATTACCAGGGCGAGCTGAGTCATTTTGCACCCCCCTTCTTTGTGCTGCCGCCCAGGTAACTGAGCCACTTCGGGCGTTCATTCATGCCGGGGTATTTCTTCATGGGTTCAAACTGGGGAGAGGTTTGTTCTGGCTCGGCCTCTTCGGCTTTGTAGATGCGCACCCGCACGTCGTACCATGCCGCTTGCCCGGTGACCGGATCGGAGTTGGAAAAACGTTTGCCGTCCGCCTGGGGCGGCAACTCTTCGGAGATCACATGGTTGAGCAGGAAACCCTGCTGGGATTCGTTCGCATCCGGTGACAGGTTCCAGGCGCCGGCGGCTTTGCCGACAGCATTCCAAGTCCATACTGTGCCGGGTTCAAGCGCCTCGCTGTAACGCGCCATGCATCGCACCTTGCCCCATTGCGACTCGACCCATATCCAGTCGCCGTCTGCGATACCGGCATTCTTGGCGGTGCGTGCATTGACATAGAGATAGTTGTGCGCATGGATCTGGCGCAACCACGCGTTCTGCGAATCCCACGAGTGGTACATCGCCATCGGACGTTGTGTCAGGGCCGACAGCGGATATTTGTGCTTGTCGCTGGTTTGGCTTTCCAGGGGCTCATAGTAGAAAGGCAGCGGATCGAAGTAGGTTTCGACGCGCTTTGCCAGATGCGCTGGCGGCTGACGTGTAATGCTCTTGCCCTGCGCAGCCAGCCGGAATTTCTGCAGCACCTCGGAATAGAGATGAATCAGGATTGGTTCGGCGTATCGCGTAATACCGCTGCGTTGAGACCATTCCAGATAGCCCTTGTTCCAGTTGCGCATGAATTGGTAAGAGCGCGGCAACTCATAGTGATGCACGCAATCGTTCTTGGCGTACATTTCCCACTGGTTCGGGTTCGGTTCGCCGCGTATGGATTTTTCACCCCCCTTGCCGCGCCAACCCGACAGGAAGCCGATGCCGGAACCTGGGGCGGTTTCCCAGTTGACGATGAAATCAGGATAGTCGCGGTACTTGCGTTGCCCATCGGCGCTCACGAAAGCCGGCAATTTCAAACGCGTGCCAAGTTCGATCAACACTTCCTGAAACGGCTTGCATTCTCCGGTTGGCGGAATCACGGGGATACGTACCGAGTCCACCGGGCCGTCGAATTCCGAGATCGGACGGTCGAGCATGGACATGACGTCGTGGCGCTCGAGATAAGTTGTATCCGGCAGTATCAAGTCGGCGAAAGCTGTGGTTTCAGAGTGAAAGGCGTCGCACACCACGATGAAGGGTATCTTGTATTCGCCGTCCTCTTCCTTGTCGACGAGCATCTTGCGGACTTCGCTGGTGTTCATGCTCGAGTTCCACGCCATGTTGGCCATGAACAGCAACAAGGTATCAATCTTGTAAGGATCTCCACGCCAGGCATTGGTGATCACGTTGTGCATCAAGCCGTGCACCGACAGCGGATATTCCCAAGAGAAGGCTTTGTCGATACGGACCGGACTGCCGTCTGCGTTTACGAACAGATCATCCGGGTCGGATGGCCAACCCAGCGCCATCCCATCCAGTGGCGAGTTCGGCTGCACCGCACGCGGGTCGTTCGGCGTCCGGGCGCAAGGAGGTATCGGCCGTGGGAACGGTGGCTTGTGACGGAAGCCGCCGGGCCGGTCGATGGTGCCCAATAGCGTCATCAGGATGGATAGCGCGCGGATCGACTGGAAGCCGTTGGAGTGGGCCGCCAATCCGCGCATCGCATGGAAAGAAACCGGATTGCCGGTGACCGTGTCATGCTCCTTGCCCCAGGAGTCGGTCCACGCGATCGGCAACTCGATCTTCTGGTCGCGCGCCGTGATACCCATTTCGTGCGCGAGGCGGCGGATGGTCTCGGCCGAAATGCCGGTAATCTGTTCCGCCCATTCCGGCGTGTAATCCTGGACACGTTCCTGAAGCAGCTGGAACGCCGGTTTGACCACAGTGCCGTCAGCCAGCGCGAACTCGCCAAGCAGGTAGGGGTCTGCGCCATCGCTGTGCGTAATTACCGCCTTGTTGGTATTGCGATCCCACCACAACTTGTTCTGCGGGTCGTAGCAACCTTCTTCTTTCGCTACTTCGGTGCGCACGAACATGCCGAACTCGTCGTGCTTATCGTCAAGATTTACCAGTTGACCGGAGTTGGTGTAACGCACCAGAAACTCACGGTCGTACAGACCGAGCGCAATGATTTCGTGGATCAGCGCCAGCATCAGCGCGCCGTCGGTACCGGGGCGGATCGGTACCCATTCGTCAGCGATGGCCGAATAACCGGTACGTACCGGGTTGATTGAAATGAAACGCCCGCCCTCTCGCTTGAATTTCGACAAGGCGATCTTCATCGGATTGGAGTGATGGTCTTCTGCGGTGCCAATCATGATGAACAGCTTGGAGCGCTCCAGGTCGGGGCCGCCGAATTCCCAGAAAGATCCACCGATGGTGTAGATCATGCCTGCAGCGAGGTTCACGGAGCAGAAACCGCCGTGTGCTGCATAGTTGGGGGTGCCGAACTGGCGAGCGAAAAGGCCGGTCAGCGCCTGCATCTGATCCCGTCCGGTAAACAGTGCGAATTTCTTGGGATCGGTTGCGCGTAGCTTGCCCAAGCGCTCAGCCAGGATGGAGAAGGTTTCTTCCCAACTGATCTCCTCGAATTCACCCGCACCACGTTCGGTTCCCGTCTTGCGACGCAACGGCTTGGTCAGGCGCGCAGGGGAGTATTGCTTCATGATGCCGGACGAACCTTTGGCGCAGATCACACCGTTGTTGAGCGGATGGTCCGGATTGCCATCGATGTAGCGCACCTGCCCATTGCGGAGATGGACCCTGATGCCGCAGCGACAAGCGCACATGTAGCAGGTGGTTGTCTTGACCTCGATCTCCGCGTCGGGCAGGGGCGATTTGAATGGATCGTGTATCGGTGAGGACATGTCTTTATCTTGCCTGAGATTGGTTTTGCGTCGATAAATTGCCGGAACAGTGCGGTCGCGCAAGGCTTTTGCCAACCGAGCATTAAACTAAATTCGTGCTGCAGGTGTCTATAGCCTCATTGGGCAGGGATGGACATAACCCAAATGGGCGTAGGATTTCCCTTTTTGCATTTAGGTTGTTGATATTTCTACGGATTCGGCTTAACCTCCGAACCTTTTCCCGCAAAGAGTGGTGAGTTTGAAGCCAGCAAAAACGACTTCTGCATCCGAAACCGATCACACTGGATTTTCCTGGGTACGTGATCCGGAGTTCATGCCTTTCGGCAACGATGATGCTCGTTTTGCCGAATGCCTGAGGCACGAGTTGGTCTCGCCACGGGCGGGCGAACTCAAGACATTGCTGAAGACCTTTCTTGAGACCATCATCGGCACGACCCATGCCGCAGCGGGCGTGGTGCGATTGCTCTCACCCGATGGCCATACGTTGCAAATCATGTGTTCTGCAGGCCTGTCGAACGAATTGCAAAAAGCGGCAGAGAGCTTTGTCGATATCGATTGTGAGCCTGACAATATTGCGACGCTTGAGCCGGGTGCCTGCGCTACCTATATCCGGACTTTCGACACGCGGCAGGGCTGCCGCCATGAAAGCAGCAGCTTTCAGTCCCTGGTTACGGCGTCGCTTGAAGCGCCAGATCATCCGGGTACTTCACTTGGAGTTCTGAGCCTTTTCTTTGAAGCGCCGCGTGAAGTGGCAAGCGGCACTATGAATTCCGTCCCTGCATTGGCGGCGATGATGGGAGCGGCCATAGAATACACGCGCATCAACCGCGAGTCCCATCGCACAGAGCTGCTGGCCGAACGCCGGGTGATTGCCAATGATATCCATGATTCACTTGCACAGACATTGACTTTCGCCCGTATGCGAATAAGTCTGTTGCTGGAGGCGATACGTACTGGCAATGAGTTGGCGGCGACGAAATATACGAGAGATATCGACGAGGCCTTGGAAATAAGTCAGAAGAGCGCGCGTGAGCTGATTACCGATTTCCGCTCCGAGTTGAATCCCGGAGGTTTGCTCGCTTCACTTGAGGATCTTGTCGTACAGTTTCGTGAACGCAACAGTATCGTGCTCGAATACCAGAATCGTCTGGTTGATTTGGCTTTGCCGATCGAGCATGAGATTCAGGTATATAACATTTTGCGCGAGGCGCTGACCAATATTGGCCGGCATTCCGGAGCGACGCATGCGCGTCTGTTTGTCGATGCAAATTTTGGTTACTATATTTTCACTGTCGAAGATAACGGGGTTGGCGCGCACACTTTCGCCCCGGTGGAAGGGCATTTCGGCGTAATGATCATGCGCGAGCGAGCACATCGTATAGGCGGTGAAATCAAGGTGGAAAGTGCGATAGGGCTCGGAACGCAAGTGCAATTGTTCTTTCCGGAGCCGTCGCCCGACTGGAGATCTGCGAGTGAGTGACAAGTTGAGAGTGGTTCTGGTCGACGACCAGTGTTTGTGCCGACGAGGTCTGAGTGAACTGCTGGCCAACAGCTACGACTTTGATGTGCTTGGCGCGACCGGTAGCATCGATGAGTTGCGAACCATGTGTCTGGCCAAGCCCGACCTGTTGATCGTCGATCTTCGCATGAAGCCAATGGACGGCATTTCTCTGGTTACGCAATTGCGCAGCGAGGGGAACACCATTCCTGTAGTCATGCTGACGATGAGCGATTCCGACACCGATCTGGCGAACGCCATCCGCGCTGGTGTGCGCGGCTATCTGCTCAAGGACATGTCACCTGAAGATGTAGTGGACTCAATCCGTCGTGTGGCTGCTGGTGAATTGGTCGTCGCCCCCGCCATGACAGTCAAGATGATTGACCTGTTGCGTGGTGACCAGTCCGGCCAGGAGCCCAAAAACTCACTCAAGTTGTTGACGGAAAGGGAGCGCGAGATCATCCAGTTGCTGGCTCGCGGCGAGAGTAACAAGGCCATCGCGCAGAATCTGTCGATTAGTTACGATACGGTCAAACAGCATGTCCGGCATATCCTCACCAAGCTCAATCTGTCATCGCGGGTCAAGGCTGCTGTCTTGTTTGCCAAGGAGGGCGGGACGGGCAACGAGGATTCGTCGACTCGTCTTTAGCACTCAATAGCGAGCTTGCATTCTGTTTCTGGTGGCGGCAGCCAGCGTGATCGTTTATTCCTGGATGTAATTTGGTGGCCAACTGCTGTTTTTGCCCCTGGTTCATCGGCTGCGAAATGAGTGATATCAAACCGGGCGTGTTGCCGGGGCGGCAATATTCCGCGCCTGATATCATCCTTGACACCCGCGGGAACGATTGTGTCTAATGGTCTCACTCGGAAAAGCACCCTTGCCAGCATGGTTTTCGTGCCCCTGAGAGGTGGCGTTATCCAAAACAATTCGAAGGAGAAAACATGGCACATATCGTAATTTTGGGGGCGGGACTCGGCGGGAT
>Ga0209668_10000197_pt1 | contig 25637 bp, 15 predicted proteins | sample FrelakmetPLP11PL_FD_187150 | JGI IMG/M metagenome (GOLD analysis project Ga0209668, IMG submission 187150) | Freshwater lake sediment microbial communities from the University of Notre Dame, USA, for methane emissions studies - PLP11 PL (SPAdes)... | ecosystem: Environmental > Aquatic >...
ATCGGAAAGCATTACCTGACGTTTTCCCTGGTTTTCTCAGTAGCGCTTGTTCTCTTCGTCCTCTACACCGTCCTCGCCCCGGAACAAACCCACTTTAACTTTTCACCTTTTCCCACTGTTTCCCCAAAAGACCTTCCCGACAATAAAATCGCGGGCAACTCCTGCTACGACACCCTGACCCAGTGCGACGCAATGGGCGGCTGCAGCAAATGCACCAGTGAATTTAGCTGCACCCGGGTCGAGGAAGGAGGCCAGCGCTACGTCTTTAACAATTTACCTGTCCCCGCCGGAGACTTCTGTCTCCCCTCGATTTCCCAGGACACTGGAACCTGCAATGTCTACACGGGCCAGTGGCTCTGGACGAGCGGAGCCGATAAGCAGAAGTGGGAGTGTGACTGTCTCTACCCTTCGGTTTACAGTGGCTCTGACTGCGGAACGCAAGTGGCCTGTCAAAACCAGTTTATTGAAAGATTTCGGCCAAACGCGCAAAGTCCACAGCTACTGGCAAACAGTACCCTCAAGAGCACTGCAGACATTCCCGGGACCAATATTAAAAAGGGCACCGAGTGGAATCCCTACGCTCAAGGGGCCGATGCTGCCGAAGTCCTGAAAATTAATCCATTGTCGGTGCTACCCGACGGTTCCCCGATGTTTGCCTGCGACTGCGACTCCCAGAATGCCTCTGGCGTCGATAATTTCGTTCCAACCTTGAAACTCCCCAATGACCCGTACAATTGCCACTTGGACCCCTGCTTGACTCTCCAGGGCAATGCCTACTCAGCACCCAACTGTTTACAGAGCGAGTGCAAGGACAAGCAGGAAGTGACGAAGCCGTCTTGCTCGTGCGCCGACGTCAATCAAAAGGCGGCGGACCCAAACACTCCGGCCAGCGGTCTTTGCTTTGCCCCTAGCTTGTTCTGCAACTTGCAGTACGATGACGGGACTTATCACATGGGAAATTATAATTCTGATACTAAAAAGTGTAACTGCGCCGACACTTCGGGTACAATATTTGGCACATCGCGAGACTGCACGACCGATCCAACCAAAGTAACTGGCACGCTTCCGCTTTGCAGTGTGAGCACTAACCTACTTGGCCAAGAATGCTACTCGCCCTGTGGCGACTACTCTTACCGGAACCCCAATGACGGCCAACAGGCTTGTGGCCCCTGTCACTTTACGAAAAACACTTGTTTCTACACGGACCCGTCAAAAGGCCAGGACAGCTACTGGTGCGGCGGTGCTCCAACGTCTACTCCGCCTCCGACTACGGATTATATTGGCTGTTGTGGCACCGTGGGTCCTACAATTGATGATGCAATTGGCCTGGCTCAAACAACAACCCTTGGCGGCATCGAACAAAATTGCACGAAACCGTACTACCCCAAAGATAGCGTGGTGATGTTCCAGCTAAACGATAATCCCGATGCCATTTTCTGTGATTCTAAAGATAAGAAAGATTTTAGTACCAGTATGATAAGAAATTCAGTCTATGCTACTGGCACGGTTGATTTTAGTCATATAGATAGCAACAATTACGATGCCGTTTCGGGTGTAGTTAAAAAAGCTTTTAATATAAATTGGGATGAAAATGCAACGATAGGTCCAAGAGATGCAAACAGTCCCTGCCAAGGAACCTTGACGCTAGAGAGTCAAACTCACGGAACTGACAGTTTTTCTTGGGGATTATACTGTAGCGACGGTGGAGCGGCACCAAATCAAAGCGTGAAGGATAACCTTGGGGATAACACAAATGACGGTCACTGGGGAGGATTCAATATGTTTAAATGTAAAAGCGGCCCAGACTAAATTTTAGTTTGGAATACAAACAGCTCCACTGCTGCCGAAATTACAGTGACCAGAACAATGGTACCCCGTCTTACAACCATCTCCGCCAGGCCCTACATTGCAAACACAAGGACCGCCCCATCCGGACAATTTAGTTTGGCAGTATTTGTCCCCATTGGCGTTTGTGTAATTTTCATTGCAAATACATGCTTGCTCATTATTGATCACGGTACAAGTCCCTCGGTCTCCGCAGTTAAATGTTATGCCATTCGTTATGCCTTTCGCGGGGTCGTTGCACATGTCGATGCAAGTTTTGCCGATTGGATTATTCGTGGAAATGACTCCAATTGTTGAATTTTTGACCGGGTCTGTAACGTTACACGTCGGGTTTCCCCCGCCAAAGCTAAGTGAACAGTACTGTGAATTACAGGGGTTGTCAATACACTTGGGCGATGTGTCGCACTGCAGCCGATTGATGTACCAGTAGTCCGGGTTGTCGACGGGAACCGGGCTGTAAAAGTAGCTGCGGGTGCTTGCGTCGCAATTCATAAATTCGGCCGGGTCGCACGTACAGCCCTTGGAGTCGTTGGCGTGGCATTTCCCGGGGTCACACTTGGGGTTGGCGCACGAGTCTGTCACACATTCCTTCACATAGTTTGACGGATCCGAGTTCTGCGAAATCGATGTTTTTCCGGCCGGGCAAAGACATTCGCCGTCCATTGGATTGGTATTTTTGTTGAGCAACCAGTCTTCGAAGCAGAACCCGTTTATACACTTTTCACCTTTGCTCGTGTCGCAATCACTGTCCCCGTGAATACAAGCCTTTCCAGCCGCCGTCAGTGACATTAGCTTTCCTCCGCTGGCCGTTCCATCGTAGCCACAGGCCAGTTCCTGATAGCAGTCTCCGTTTGGATTCTTCGTAAACATATCTTCGTTGTTGCAGTGGCAGTCCCAGGAGTACACTGTTTTTCCACCGTCCCCGATCGTTTGCGTAAGCACTGATGTGGAAGTAAACTGATTGCAATCCTTTTGCTGCACATCGGGCAAGCACCAGCCCATCCCCGGGGCGCTCAGAGGGACATCGACAACACTAGAGCCCTGGGTCCACTTGAAAGGATTTGGCAGCTCTACAATGCTAAAGGCCGCGGGGATTTCTTTGGAAACTTCCGGCGGAATAATGACGAGCTGATCGTTGAGCTTGTAGCCTGTGCCGGGAACCTTGATTGTTATTGTTTTAACATTCCTAAAATTAATGTCCTGGGTTACATCGACTTTCATTCCGGTGCCGGTTCCAGTCGCCGTAGAATTTGCGTAGCCAACGGAAAGATTCTGCATTGTGCTCCAATTAGTAATATCGGGTCCCCCGTTGGTTACCTGTACCCGGCCTGCGGTAACCTTGCGACACAGGAACGGGGGCTGGTTAATACAGGCGTTGGCGCAAAAATTGACGGCTGATGGATCACAGGCCAGCAAGTTTTCCGGGGGACTGATGTCGCACGTCTTTTCCAGACCTGGGACGCAAATTGAACCCCCGTAGTCGCGATCGTACTGGCAAGACTGGGACTGGGGACAGTCGAAGTCATTGCGGCAAAAATCAGAGTACACCGACGCAAACCTGTTCCGAAGGTAGCTGAGCGTCCACAAAATAAAGAATATGGCTAAACTCACCAGCACAATTTTAAATAACAATAACATTTTTTATTACAAAGGGATTTTTATTTATTCAAAACTCGACTCATATTTAAAACTCCATTGTCCTGTAATTTGTTCAAAGCGGCGCGTACATCGAATTTAGCAGTGTCGGCCCGGACGTAGATATTTTCCGCCTGTATGCCTTTTTTATCGTAGAAGCTGCGAACCGTTGCCAGTGCCAACAGACACTTAAATCCAGTCGGCAACCCAGTCGATATGTTGACTTCATAGGCCGGCTCGTACTGGATTCCATCGAGAGCTTGGCAGCTGAACTGCTGCGAAAGCTGGGTACCGTAAGTGAACGCCGTTTGACCGTCAAAGAAAATCCAGTAACCAGTGGGCTGCATTGAGATGAGCGCGGTGTTCTTGTAGCTCCAGTACTGGATCCAGACACAGTCATTTGTATTGACCAGGCACATGCTGTCCAGCACAACCGGCTTCATTAAATACTCGTTCGCAACAAAAGCACAGATGATTGCCAGGACAACGACACAAAGCCTTGTTATATGTTCGTTCATTTTTTTTATATATATAAAAATGTCTTCCGTGTTCTTTTACATTTCGTTTGTAGTCATATTAGTATTAGTCTCGCTGGCCACTACTGGCATCTTTATCAAACCCAACTCCAGCGACTTCATCACAATTACGCCGACCGGCGACAGTGACTTCAAAAAGAATTGCAGCGCCTCGCAAACCCTGTGCAAGACAAACGACGACTGTTATCAACTCTGCGGCGGCGAGGTTGAAATGACCTGCCAGACCCTGAGCAGTGGAAATGGCAGCATAATTCCGAGCACCAAAGCTTGTGCCCCGGCTTCCTCGACTCCCGATGGCTGCGATTTGAAGAAGGGCGGCGTTCCTACTTGGAAGGGCTGGTCAGATCTCGGTCAGCAGGGCTGGGACTGTGTCTGTGGATTTCCGGAGTACGCCTCAGTTACCCTGAACAATGTACAGTGCAGCGGCTTCAATGCCGACATTTGCTCCGGCGGAACCTTCCAGTGGGACATCGATACGGGAGAACCGCCGTCTGCAAAGCATTGCAGTTGCCCCGAAAACACCGTTAAAATGATTTCACGCGACGGCCAAAAACCAATTTGCGCTCCTAAGGAATTTGCATTTGCCGATAGCACAAAGGGTCCTAATTGGTACACGAATTATTATGACTTTGCGTCCTTGTAAAATCCAACGCCTGGCTCGACTGTTGCGATGTAGTCCGATTTAAGAAGAGAACGTTGGGTTGTGCTTTTAAAAATTAGTGTACAGAATATTTTTTGTGAGTCTGGCATAAAAACTATTGTAGGATTTTTTTCGTCTGCACTGGTTGGCTGTAAAAGCGTTGGTAGCTGAACAATCGGGCTCATCGGAATATTACTGTTTTTTATCTGATCTGCAGTGTACGGTAAATTAAAAGCGTAGGCTACGCCGTACATTTTTTTTTGTGTTTTAAATTTTATAAAAAATTTTAAATTTATTTATTTTTTTTGAGGCAATGTATCGCGTTAAAGCTGATCAGAGCGCCACAACTTACCTCTGGCTTTCTAATATGTTTTTGGAAAGCTTTCCAACGATTCGTGGCGGCGGCGGAATTAAAGTTTACCAGTCTGATGGAGTAATGTATGGCGCAACGCACGTCGGCCAACATTCAAGTCATCGCCCAAGATTTTCTGACGCCAAATTAATTTTCAAAGGCAAAAATGTTGAATTTGTAAAATTGCTGAATGTCGAAGACTGCTCTGAAAATTTAGGCCAAGACTCGGATATTTCAAGCCTGTTGTCGCATTTTCGTGCTCTAGGGTGCCTTGTTTAAAAATAAAAAACTAATATATTAAATAAATATTCAATAAATATTTAATAAATGAATAATACCATTAATATTTTTACCGATGGGTCTTGCCTGGGAAATCCAGGGCCAGGGGGATGGGCTTTTTTAATTGATGGGCTGCCGGGACACTCGGGTGTTTTTGAAAAAAGCGGATCAACCGCTTCAGGAAACTCCACAAATAATAGAATGGAACTGACAGCATGCATCGAGGCTCTTTTGCATTTAAAAAACTACTCTGCAACTTTGTGCATTAACTCCGACAGTCGCTATGTCATTGATGGCGCAACAAAATGGATCCACAATTGGAAAAACACCGGCTGGAAAACAGCGTCAAAAACTCCAGTTAAAAATTATGACCTTTGGAAAATCCTAGGCGACCTTCTTGACTTACCCCAGTTTCAATCAATTGAGTTCAAGTGGGTGCCAGCTCACGCCGGCGTTCCCTATAACGAACGTGTCGATACCTTGGCCAAAATTGCCTCAAATCAAAAAATATAAAAATTTTATTACTGCAATTTCGCAGTGCAATGCAAATCAAGAACTTCTGGACGTGGCGGGCTCGGTTTAGCCGAACAATTTGCAGCACAGGCTTCCATGTTTGTGTAGAGGCCCTTTGATTCATTGGGGACATCTTTTACTAAGTGACAGCCCAGGTCAGGACTGCAGCCATAAGAGAACGGGCTTGGGCTAGTCGAACAATTTGCCGCACAGGCTTCCATGTTTGAGTAGAGGCCCTTGGATTCGCTGGGGGCTTCTTTCACTAAGTGACAGCCTAGATACGGACTGCAGCCGTACGAAAATGCTCCATAATCGGGTCCTGGGCTACTGCAGGCTTCGGTACAGGACTGTCTGGTAGGATAAAGTCCAGCTTTTTCGTTTGGTGCTACTTTCATTATGTGACACCCGAGATTAGGGGAGCACATGTATGAAACATTTTTGTCGCACACCGCCTCGCACTCCTTTTGGGACCCGTAGGCCGATACTGCTTCGCACTCGTTTGCAGACGAACAAACAAAACTTTTTTTTATTGACATTTTTTATTAAAATATAAAATTATTAAAAATATTTTTTTCAATGTTAGCGTTTATATGCATATGCTGCTCAGATTCTCTATATAAATTACTGTCGAACCTGTGCTGTTGCTGTGCCAAACATGATCCAGAAATAAATACTAAAAATATATTGGAAGAAAACCCAGTCGGCAAACCATTAGTTGCCCGAAATTACACATAGGGCAATCCTCCGTCATCGACCGGTGCATCCTGGAAACACTCTGTACCAGGACCGCAATTTCCCATATTGCTACAGGACGCATTGCAATTGTCGACGCTCTCGTACAAATAGTAGGATTTGGGAAGACCAGTGGAGCTTGCGCCGGGCGGACAATTCTGAAGTGGCAAGCACGTTCCAGTATTGGTTGAATCGCAGTAGACCCAAGGAGTTCCGGCGAGACTCAGGTCTTCCTTAGGCTGAAGTGGTCGGCTGCAGTCGTAAAAGGAACCGCGTTCGGGCCCCGGCCCTGGCTGTTGCTGCTGCGCGCAGTCGTTCAACATAGCGTCGAGATAAGCATTGACTTCCGGCATCCGCTGGTCATTGGCAAGGCAATTTTGCTTGTTCTGTGTCTGGGCACAGGCCATGCCCGCGTACTTACAGCTATCCTGGACAATAGGCATTCTGGTGTCGTTGGCCAGACACTGGAGCATTTGCAGGTCACCACCCACTCTCGCCGAAAGGTTAATACCGCACATTGAAAGGTCCGTGTTGGTTTGCTGACCAGTTGGAGTATAGATGGAGCCGCCGCCGCCGCTGCCACCGTTATCGTAGCCTCCGCCACCGCCGCCACCGCCGCTCATGCATTGATTAATTAAATTTCCCATGCTCTGACTGGACACAATATTATTTACACAATTTTTAAAGTCGGTGCTTGACGCACAATCTCGGTTCATCGACTGGTAGTAGTTTATCGCGCACTGCAGTGCATTTAGGTTTGCCATTTTTTATTAATGCCTTTTTGAAAAATTCTATAATTTAGATAATTTAAATTAAAAATGGCAGTGTGGGATGGCACAATAAAATCTTTGAACATTGTGAAAAACAAAGCGGCCGGAACAACCTTAATTCCAGGACTGCAGGGCGTTTTCACTTTTTCCAATCCAAATAAAAATGGCAAAGACGCAAAAGGAATATTTTGGGTTTGCTCAACAGGGTCAATCGAGGGCTGGAAAATAAGGCTTCCAGGAAGCGGATTCACTACAAAAGACTTGAATAGCGTCGTTGCCACGCTTTCTGGCCCTGCGGTTCCGCCGGGATATTTGCCGGAAAATGCAGCGGAGCTTATATATGCGGCAGATGAGCTTTGTCAAAATACAATAGGAAAAAACCTAAAAGCCGGTAGAAGCCGCGGAACTTGCTCAAATGGGGTTGTTACCGGGCTTTTGGACTGCTTTTTTTTAGATTGCTCTAAAATAAATTGCTTTTATTTGGATTGTCCAACTCTAGTTAAAAATCCAGACGATATTTATAATGGAAATGATGATTTTTTTCAAAAAGCTGAAAGCTGCACTCTTGATTGTAATAAATATCTAACTGATATATTTACAAATAGTGTTAATAATAGATGCAATTTTATAAATAACGATACTCCTTATACTCCGTTAGATGCATGGAGTATAAATCCAACAGTAACAACCGAATTAATTAAAAATTTAATACCTGTTTCCGTTCCGCCATTGGACGGCAACGGCTACTATGATCCAGTTTTAAAAACAACCACATGCCCCTTTCCGGAAAACTATGCTTCTCCTACATGCACCGCTTGCTCTCAAAACTATTCATTGGATACCGATGGCCTTTGTACTATATACAAATGTACACAACCCAGTGACTGCCTAAATGGCGGAACCTGTTCGGACAAAGGTACTTGTAACTGTCCGTTTGCTTGGACTGGCGACAATTGTTCGATAAAAAAAAATTGCATAATTGACAGCGACTGCACAGCAACTGACCCGGCGGCAGTTTGCCATAGTGGTGTTTGCTTCGAATGTTTTAAAGACGCTGATTGCGGCGTTAATGGAACGTGCAGCGCTGGTAAATGCGTCTGTAATGCCGACTACTACGGTAATGTTTGTCAGTACAATTGCACCGGAGCAAAAACCTGCAACAATAGTGGGGCCTGTACACCATCGCCAAATGACGCTCCGCCAACATGCACTTGCATCCCCAATTGTTCTGGTGCAAATTGCGAAAAATGTTGTCCCATCGACTCTAAGGGTAATGTTTGCTCAAACAATGGCACTTGTAAAGATTCGGCCACCTGCACGTGTAATCTCGGGTTTTCCGGTAATGCTTGCCAGTACGCTTGTCCAAAAGATTCTGCTGGAAACATTTGCGCAGGCCACGGCACCTGCAGTAAGCAATGCACCGATACCCAATGCAAGTGCGACTGCGATGCTGGCTATGGACCGCCCGAGAGCTGTGCACAGCAGTGCCCGGCGGGATGCAGTTCTCCGGGCGGAACCTGTGATTTTACAAAAACACCAGCAACGTGTATTTGCTCGGCCGGCTACAGAGGAATTAATTGCACAATAAAGTGTCCTACAGATTCCTCCGGAAATATTTGTTCTAATCACGGAACTTGTGACACTAATGGCCAATGCCAATGTAATTCAGGCTTTTCCGGGAGTGACTGTAGCCAGACAGGGGGTTGTCCAAACAAATGCAATACGCCAAACGGCAAATGCGTAGATAATAAATGCGTGTGTACTGACGGGTATTTTGGGGATGACTGTAGCCTTTTTTGTCCCAAAGTTAATGGACAAGTGTGTTCGGGACATGGGACTTGTCAAGCTGGGGTTTGTATTTGCGATCAATATTGGCTTGCGCCGGACTGCTCCAAGTGCTCGGACTCTAAGGCCTGTGGTCCCAGAAAAAGTTGTAATGAAGGAACTTGTGGTTGTGCCGTTGGGTTTTCAGGCGACGACTGCTACTTTGATGGCACTCTAAAATCTTTCAATATTATTAACAACGCAAGCTGCACTGGAAAATGCGTCAGCGTTGCAATCAACTCAACAGGAACTTTTATTGTGACTCCAAAAAACGGCAGTCCGGCTTCTGGGATTTTTACTACTTCCGCTAGCGCTGAAGATAGTAATATTGGCGTTATTTCAAATTATTCATTCACTAATTATGGAAAGGGCTTTACATTGGATGAATTAAATTCGGGGAAGACAGAAGCTGTTTTATCAGGCCCGGCAACAAATCAACCCAATTGGACCAAATCAGAATACACAAAAATGAACAGTTTAGTGGCGTCGCTTTGTCCGTCTCTCAGTTTTTTGCCTTGTTCTGGAAACGGTAGCTGTGCAAAAGGAATTTGTACCTGCTCGTCGGGTTTCACCGGAAATGATTGTTCAATTGCCCCGAGTCCACAGGCGCCGGCTTCTTCGAACTGGTATTGGTACTTGGCTGGAATTTTTGTAATCGGCTTAATTTGCTTTTTTATTTTTTATGAAAAAATAAATGCTCCTTGAAATTTTTGGCTTCATTGTTGTTTGTTTTGTCATTAGCCTTGTCATTTACTACCTAAATAAAAGTCCCGAGGGTCCCGACGTTTCCAATGTCCCGATTCCCCCGGACCTTACGGTATCACTTGCCACGATTCCCGATGACCGATTCCCGACTCCAAATTCTCCTTCCCCGTGGCAGTTCTTTACATGCTACACTGCCGCTTACTTTCCCGCTGGATTTCCCGACTCGATTGGAAAAATGTCCAATCCATTGTACGTCCAAAGCTCTAGTTTAACTAATCCAACCATCGGGTTTACAATGAACCAGGGGTTCGGTATTAGGCTTTTTGTTTCACGGGCCAGTAAGTACGGAGATAAACCCGATCCCCCTTATCAATTGTCCCAGGCAATTGCAGTGTTCAACACCACCGATCACCAGGTTAGTTACACCGATACAAATAACCCCTACAAAAGACCTTCGATTTTCCCTAGCCTGTCTATTACCCCTAGTACTAAAAAAACAATGCTTCCGTTCCGCTACACGACGTACTACCGTCTATGTTACGTTGACAATTCAAATACTAAAGAACCGATTTATAGCGTAGCCAGTACAATTTCATACCAAAGCTTTATTGACAACAATCCCAAAATATCTTGGAAACCTACACAAACGCCGGAACCGACACTTGTGATTTATACGTCCAATAGTGCGGATAATAATTTTACTGACAATACTAAAAATTTTACAGTTTCAAATAGTAGTTTTACTGATGATAAAAATTTTTACTACACTGCTGCCCAAATACCTCAAATTGATACAATTGCAAATGGTCTATCCTGGAATCAGACCGCTAGCGACTGTACTGTTTCGGATTGGGGTTACGCTACATCATATGGCTTTTGTGTTGTGGATAGTGGATTTGATAATTCTCTTTCCGGGCTAATAAGCGCTCAAGCGCTAACACAATTTAATGGCTCTCCATTTGCCAAATCAAATTTAAATGATTCAAAAAAATTCTCGTATCCTACTATTAGTTTTAAAATATCTCCACTTACAACTGACTATACATCTTATGATTTACTTGTTTACAGGACCGACGGTTCGCAAACATCCATTGGGCCTTATGATAAAAATGGAAATGTAATAGTGAATTCTACCGTAGCAAAAATAACGGAAAATTTAACAAACATTATTGTGCCGATTAGCAGTATCAATAATTTAAGTTTTTCTGATAAAGCCAATCCTTTTGATGGTATCCTTTCGGCTTTAACATTAAGTAAATGGAATACCGATGTAAGTCTTCCTCCCTATAATATTCTTATTTATTGCCGAATTACACTAGGGTTTCAACCCTTTAACATTTTTAATTTTAAAGTTATAAGCTTGTTTGACATTAGCAATAATAATCCTGTAATTTCATTTACTGTCAAACCCAATGACTACTTCAATAGCCTTGGGTTTGCACGAGATAAAAATTCCATTGGAAAATACATCAGTGTTGACTACTCGACGGATATGTCCTTTTGCGACACCACAAAAAATAAATTAGCCAAAGTTACCTGGAATGATCCTATTACATCACCTGACAAAAGTACAATAAATTTATCTTTTACTCTTACTGAAAATTTAATTTTTCTGCCTGTTCCTAATTACACTGGAAAACTGGGCTGCTCCGTTTGGGACAATGGAACTTCCTGTAACATAGACTGTTCTCCCGGAACTTCTAATGTAGACGGAACCTGCAGTTGCCCGTCAGGAATTCCAAATTATAATTGCGGTCCGAATACTAATTGCAAAAACCCTTTGAATTACTACGGCTATGAATGTAATGACTTTTGTGAAAAAAATACTAATATTTGTAATGGTGGTGCTTGTTCTAATTTAAGCACACCAGCAGGCGTAGAAAAAAAGTATAGTTGCGCCTGTAATTTTACTGGAAAAGACTGTCGTGCAACAAATAGTACTCAACAGTGTATTTCACAAGGAAGCAATACAATAAATTATACAAGAGATGGGTACAATTGCGAGGGAATTGCAGTTTTACCACACAATACTGTAACTCATTTATTTTACGATGGCAATAGTTCCGATATAGGAATATCATTCACTTGTAGAAATTCAGATGGGTCAAGACCTGCAAATAATGAACCCAATACAAGGCAAATGGGAAACAGCGCATGTAACGGAAGGGACAATAAAGGACTAAGTTGTTTTGCTTGTGGAGACGGCAGCACAGACAATCATCAAACAACAAATATTTGTGGCGTAAATAGACCATCATGGGATTGTCCTTAAGAATAGAAGCGCTGAAGCCGCTTCATTGTTTCTGGGACGGTGTTGACGTCACAAGCCCGGCGGACCACGGCGTTTAAAACCATTGGGGGTAGTCGCTGGTACTGTTGCAGAACCCGGTCAACCAAACGGCCTTTTCGGTTTCGCACGAGCATACCTAACAGTTTTTTAATTGCTGGATATTTTAGGCGATTTCGCTCCGGATACTGCTCAAGCATATCAATAATTCTGACGAGATAGTACTCATCGACTTGCAAAAAAGTCACTGCAAATTGGATAAGACTTGCTAGAGAATTTGCACAAAGCCTAGACGATGAAAGCAAATAGAGCATGATATGCAGCTTGGTCGCCGCCCATTTGTAGTAATTTTGCATAAAAAACCCGTAACCAAGCAGGCTCCAAAAATGCTCCGGTTTTTTGGCAATGTCTCTGGTAATCCAGTGGTTTCCAAATCTTGGCAAAGTCTGGGGCAGTAAATAAATCATCAGTTTTTTGCGATCGCTCTGCACTGCATTGAAGAAAAGGTTTGTCCGGCGTGCTATAGGTAATTGAATAAGTACTGAAAATCGTGAATTTGCTTTGGCTGACAGCAAAAAAAAATATTTATCCAAATCTTCCATTTGTAAAAAAACATATTGCTGCAAATCATCAGGCAGAGACAGAAAATTAAAATTGCAAAAGACACGACTTGTTGTTATCAAGGACATTTTTTTTTGCTAAATTTTTTAAAAAATAGTGCGTATTTATTTTTTTAAAAAAAAACTTTTAATAAAAATGGAAAAATGGAAAAAAGGGCTGATAGTTGCTGCAGTTTTAGTTGTAATAGCAGTGATTGTATATTTTGCAGTTTTTTATAACAGCGGAAGTGGCGGCAATAACAAGCCAACAGGAAACACTCCTGCCTATGGAACTCTCGGAAGCGGGGTCCTCCAGAAACTCAAGGACAGCGAAAGCCCCTGGAGAATTTGCACAAAATACACAGTGGCCTACATAGATACAATTGGCAATGGGGTTCACGATGGTAAAACAGATTACAGTGCCAGCCTTCATGGAAAAATGAGTAATGTCGTTCCGGTACAGTCAAACACAGAAACAAACCCTACATTCACGATAGTGCCAAAGGAAAATTACAATATTCTGGTGTTTCGTACGAAAGGAAAGGACGAAGATACTTTGGTAAAAGATGTTCCTGATCCGACCGGCGACTATGATAAAGAAGGAGTTGCCGTAATAACTTTTAAATCAGGAGCAACGACTTACCAAGATACAAATAATCCATTCAATGGTCCTCCGGCGGTTTCAAATTTACAGTTTACTGGCAATTGGACGAGTAAAGACGGCGCAAAATTGCCTTTTCGAGTAGAGACTTTTTATCAAGTGAATCTAACGACTCCAGACGGAAAAACATCTGGCCCACCATCAGTAACAGCCAAAGGAGCTAAGAGTTTAACTTTAAACGAGTACGGGCCCATAGTCACAATTAGTGGAACACTCGGAGCCAATAATACAATTAACAACTACCCTATTATTGTGTCTTCCGGACCGGCTAGTGGGCCCTTTACTGTACTATCTGGGGTAACGATTTCGCAACAGTCGCCAGGCATAATTCAAATCGTGGACAACCAGAATTTGCTTTACACCGGACCACCGGCACTGTCTACTCTTACATTTGCTTCATTTACTCCCATTTCAACGACAGCGCCCTGTAATGTACCGTGGGGCTACTCGACGAGCTACGTCGCAGCACTTTGCGACTACGCGTCAACCAGCAATATAGATCTTATTGGCCCAGTCAATGCAACGCCCGTAACCATTGGCCCATCGAAGATCACCGAATCGTGCCCGATATTAACGTTTACCGTGCCAAGCGGAGTAGATATGACAACATATTTTCTGATTCTTTTCCGGTCAGATAATAGCAGTCTTCCTTCAAAACCACCTTCTCCCGTTTCAAAGACCGCCTCTTTAATGCTGGCAAGTACTTCCTTTATAGTTGATAGAACCGGTTTAAAAGTAACGGATAATGGTAACCCCTACGAGGGAGTTTCCACCGCAGTATTTAGCGACCCGATCTGGGCAGCAACTGATTTAACAAAATTACCTTTCAAAACCCCAATGACGGTTATTGCAACGCTCACGGATGTCAATAACACTTATATCGGTGCCCCCGGAAATACCAAATCTCCGGTTGCATCGATCAGCAGTAGTGTACCGACACTGCCCGTGACGCTTAGTAACCCGAAACAGCAATGGGCTCAGTACTTTGCTAAACCGGATTTGCCGACCGCAACCGAGCTACAGCTGAAGTACTACACGACCGATGCAACAAATACTACAGCGTTCAGTAATTCCGATGTTACTTTGTCCATTACTGGAGCTACGCTTAGCATTGTGGTTTTGAAAAACCCCTATTCGGCAATAGACTATGGACAATTTTCTTGCACGGCTTGGAAGAGTGGCGATTTATGCGACGATACTTGTCCGACAACATGCGCCCCGGGAACCTGTTGTAAAGGAAATGTGTGTGTGACTACGCCGGTCGGATACTTGCGCAACAAGGACGGCACGTGCTCAGAGGCTCTGACTACACAAAAGTACACAGTGGCTGACTTTAAGAAGGGAAATGTGTGCGCTGCTCAAAAGCATCCTTATAATAATCATTTTTTATTGACAAATATTGACGATTCCAGCGATGATGCGGCAAAGGCAACATACGACGGATACTGCGCATCGGCTTGTCCGCTTAACTGGACGGCAGGTAATAATGCGGGACAGTACGCAGACTTTTTGTGCACTGCACTAGATCCCGAAACTTACAATAATGGCTGCACGGAAGGAAATACAAATCAAACTTTTGAACTAAACTGTTTTGGAAAAGGCTGTTCTACTGTTACTGCGGACGCACAGTATTGCTCTGCATCAACTCTTGGATCAGCACCTCCCCCAGCAACCTGGAATGCGGGGTTAAAATGCGATCCCGCATTTACTGATACGACGATACCAATGGATTACCGAGGAAGATCAGAAGATAATGTTCCTACAAATAATGGATTTGTTTGTAGTAATTATTTATAAATTTAAGAAAACACAAAAAAATATTAATTAATTAATATTATGTATTAATTAATTAAAAAAACACAAACAAAAAAATGTTAACATATTCTTGTCCAGTTCCAGAGCTTTGGGAAGGTCAGGCATGTGGCCCATATCCTCAGACAGGTAAACCAAGTAACCTATGTTGCGGTGGTGATGCTACTCCGGGAGATACTAGCACATATAGCTATTCGAAATGCGATATGTCTAGTGGCAGTCAAGTGTGTTCGCCCGATTTGCGTTCTTGTTCTGAAAAGTATACTAATCGAGCAATTTGTGCCGATGGACTTGATTCTAATCAAAAAGCTTGCATTGATTGCGTTTTCAAGGGTTGTAATTCAAATTTTTACAATGTTTTTCCGCTTGATGCAAAAGGAGACCCTGTTGTTCCTCTGGACAGAAGTCCACATGAAACCTGCCAAATAATTACTGATTTTACCAGCGTTGGAAACCTGATCGGCCACTGGACAAATCCTGGTATTTTTTCAAAAAACACTCCAGCTGACATCACAGTTAATTGTTGCCACACCGGTGAAGATAAATACAACTCAGCGGCGATTGCATGCGCCGACCTTGCCAATGATCCCCGCGTCATCAATTCTTCAACATCAAAAGTTGGGCTGTGGGAGACAACTCGGTGTTCCCCAGGAATGCGAATTAAAATTGGGGCGAATAATTTAAACATCGGTGCATTTTCAGCTCAGCCCGAAGCCAAATGGAATTCACCCAATACCGAATCCTCGCTTTGGAATTATATTAAAGATAGATTTGGAAACGATCGTAACCTGGATGCGCATTGGAATAACCCGAACTTTACACTAACCAGAGCTGCGGGTTGTGGCGATGGAAATTGCGAATAAAAATTAAAAATTAAAAATTTTTTATTTTTTCGATTTTAGCATCTTTTTTTTTGTTGTTCTTTTAGACACGTTTTCTTGAAGAATTTTTTCTTTTATTTTCAAAAAATTTAAATACAATGAAAAACACAAAAAAAATATTTAAGTAAAAATGAATGGAAATGTGGCAAAAGATTTTTCCGCCACGTCTATTTTTTCGAATCGATACGCACCCATTAAATTGTTTCCGCAAACAGGGCCCACTGGACCCACGGGGGCGCAAGGCGCCACAGGAACCACCGGGGCCATCGGGGCCACCGGCCAGAACGGCGCAGCATCGCTTACTGGGGCCACTGGACCAACGGGGGCGCAAGGCGCCACAGGAACCACTGGGGCGATGGGTTCCTCTGGAACCGCAGGAACCACTGGGGCGACGGGGGCGCAAGGCGCCACAGGAACCACCGGGGCCATCGGGGCCACCGGCCAGAACGGCGCAGCATCGCTTACTGGGGCCACTGGAATCACTGGACCAACGGGGGCGACGGGGGCGCAAGGCGCCGCAGGAACCTCTGGAACCGCAGGCACCACAGGACCCACTGGCGCCGCAGGAACCACTGGGGCGACCGGCGCCATTGGCGCCACAGGAACCGCAGGAACCGCAGGAACCACAGGAACCACTGGGGCGACGGGGGCGCAAGGCGCCGCAGGAGCCACTGGGGCGATGGGTTCCTCTGGAACCGCAGGAACCACAGGACCCTCTGGGGCGACGGGGGCGCAAGGCGCCACAGGAGCCACTGGGGCGATGGGTTCCTCTGGAACCGCAGGAACCACTGGGGCGACGGGGGCGCAAGGCGCCGCAGGAGCCACTGGAACCGCAGGAACCACTGGGGCGACGGGGGCGCAAGGCGCCGCAGGAGCCACTGGGACGACGGGAGCGACGGGTTCCTCTGGAACCGCAGGACCCGCTGGGGCGACGGGGGCGACGGGGGCGCAAGGCGCCGCAGGAACCACAGGAACAACTGGAGCGACGGGGGCACAAGGCGCCGCAGGAACCGCAGGAACCGCAGGAGCCACTGGACCAACGGGGGCGCAAGGCGCCGCAGGAACCGCAGGAGCCACTGGACCAACGGGGGCGCAAGGCGCCACAGGAACCACTGGAGCGACGGGGGCGCAAGGCGCCGCAGGAACCACTGGAGCGACGGGGGCGACGGGGGCGACGGGGGCGCAAGGCGCCGCAGGAACCACAGGAACTACCGGAGCGACGGGACCCACCGGAGCGCCTTCAACTGTTATTGGACCCACCGGAGCGACGGGGGCGCAAGGCGCCATCGGAACCACAGGAACCACTGGACCAACGGGGGCGCAAGGCGCCGCAGGAACCACTGGACCAACGGGGGCGCAAGGCGCCACAGGAACCATCGGAGCCACCGGAGAGACGGGGGCGACGGGGGCGCAAGGCGCCGCAGGAACCACAGGAACCACCGGAGCCACTGGAGACACTGGGGCGACGGGGGCGCAAGGCGCCACAGGACCCACCGGCGCAACGGGGGCGCAAGGCGCCGCAGGACCCACCGGCGCAACGGGGGCGCAAGGCGCCACAGGAACCATTGGACCAACGGGGGAACAAGGCGCCGCTGGAACCACCGGAGTCACTGGTAGCACTGGCGCGACCGGTCCTACTGGCGCCCAGGGACCCCAGGGCGCTAGCTCCGGACTTGTTTTGTACATGAATTACAACGCCGAATTTATCCCCACGACGCCGTTGTTTGCGGCGGCATTGGTTCCGCCACTTGGAACGCTTGTTCCCTCAAATAATTCTCCCCCGCCTCCTTCGGGTAATATTCCCGTATTGTCGAGCACAGAAACCATAATTTCAAATCCTGCTTTGACCGAAGTTCTTGCGGTTTTTACCTCGAACACCGACACTTACCTTATCTTCCAATTTGCCTGCAATCCTCTTCTGGATCTGGGAACTCCCCAAACCGTCATTCCTCCCGGAATCTGGGACATGAATATATTTGCCTGGGCTTCTGCACAAAATCGCATTACACTTTTCTTTAATATATACATTTTGGATACCAGTGACAATTCTCTGGCGCTCATCAACACGTCTTCCACTGCACTCGTTTCAAATTCAGGTCTCCCGGCGCAGTACACGTTCAGCTGCAACGTCCCTCTCATTTCACTAACGGCCACCCAGTGTGTCTTCGTTGCGGTAAATGCGTACAAAATAACCGGGAGCGATGTCACGCTTCATTGTTTTTTCCAGGATGCTAGCTTCTACTCGCACATGCACACCACCTGGTCAACGCCAGGCAATACCGGCCCAACGGGCGCCACCGGGGCGACGGGTTCCTCTGGAACCCCCGGAACCCCCGGAACCCCCGGAACCACCGGAGCCACTGGGGCGACGGGTTCCTCTGGAACCACTGGAGCGACGGGGGCGCAAGGCTCCACAGGAACAACCGGAGCGACGGGGGCGCAAGGCGCCGAAGGAGCCACTGGCGCCACTGGCGCCACTGGCGCGACGGGTTCCTCAGGAACCCCCGGAGCCATTGGAGCCACTGGCGCCACGGGCGAAGGAAGTGCAGTTAATACAGGCGCAACGGGGGCGCAAGGCGCCGCAGGAGCCACTGGCGCCACGGGCGCCATTGGCGCCACGGGCCAAGGAAGTGCAGTTAATACCGGAGCGACGGGTCCCACGGGTTCCACAGGAACCCCCGGAGCCACGGGTCCTACCGGCCAAGGAAGTGCAGTTAACACAGGCGCGACGGGACCCACGGGACCCACCGGAGTCACTGGTCCCACGGGCCAAGGAAGTGCAGTCAATACAGGCGCAACGGGACCCACTGGCGCCATTGGCGCCACGGGTCCTACTGGCCAAGGAACTGCAGTTAATACAGGAGCAACGGGACCCGCTGGACCACCCTCTCCCAGTGGAATAAACTGGGGCGATTATCAATACTGGAATAACAATTCCAGTGTCTGGGCAGTAGGTAATATACAAATTAGTATCGGAGCCGGAGCAGGACAGGTTTCGCAGGGATTTGGTTCAGTGTCAATTGGAAATAATGCTGGCAATACTACGCAAGCTAGTGGATGTGTAGCAATTGGACAATTAGCCGGCTCAGTCAATCAAGGAGTATCAAGTGTTGCGATTGGATATGGTGCTGGCAGAACCTTTCAAGGAGGTTCAGCAGTGGCCATCGGAGATTCTGCTGGAGCTAAGACGCAAGGAGTCAATGCAATAGCAATAGGCAACGTTGCCGGTGTTTCTGGACAGAAATCTGGGGCAATCGCTATTGGTAGTAATGCGGGATTTAACAACCAGGGAGCCAATTCAATAGCAATTGGACTTAATTCAGGACAAACAAATTTACCAGCAGGGGCTATTCAACTTAATGCAAGCGGATTAGACCTCAGCCCGCAAGCGGCTAATGCAGGATTTTATGTAAAGCCCGTCAGAAATTCAGCACCTACTACGAATGCAGTGTACTTCGATACCTCTACAAATGAAATCACATATGGAACGAGTAGCGCAACGGGAGCCACTGGCGCAACGGGGGCACAAGGCGCCACCGGCTCCAATGGCGCAACGGGAGCCACCGGTGCTAATAGAATCAATGCGGGCATGGCGTTTATGCCCATGAGTTTTATCACGGGCACTGTCGCGGCTGGGAACAAGAATTATTTTTTTATATCGATGGTGCCGCTCAATACCGAGATTACCGGCATTAAAGCGTATATCAATACCCCGGGCTCGGATTTCATTAACTGTGCAGTATATCGCGGCAAAACCTTAACGGCGGGCTCGACTCTGGTGATGACGTCCGGGCGGATTTCCGTTTTATCTACGGTCGATGCCAGTAACTACATGACGCTGCCGTTAGCGTTGCAGGCGGGACAAAGCAGGGCCTTCACAGCCGGCGAGTATGTCACGATTGCTTTCCATTCCTCGGGCACTACTACCGTTTACTACACATTCACTTCGTCCCCGGCCAATCTCGGCATATCCTACAATTCTTCGGTGTGCTATGCGTCAGGTGTGACACCTGTGTTTCCTGCCAATCTGTCATTGATCTCGCAAAACGGGACGAACGTTATCCGGACGAACTTCGATTTCTATTGAAGCTTCCAGGTAGCGCTGCAGGAAATTTAAGGTAACTTCCCTACTATAAATAATAAAATCGAATTGAATTTTCTTTTAATAATTTTTTATTTTTACAAAAGATCCAGTCGCTCTTTTAATTTGTTTACCTGCTCCAACAAGTTTTCTTTTGCGTCGCGCAATTTACGCACCTCTTCCAGCAAGAAAACCGTGATGCAATTATAGTCGATGCCTACCGGTGCGCCCCCGGGCTCATTGTAGCCCGCAAAGCGCTGATGAATTGCCGCTGCCTCCTCTGCAATAAATCCTATATGCCTTCCGCTCGCGGGGTCGCTGTTGTACAGGAAACTTCTTGGCTGCAATCCATATACTACCCGGGTATCTTCTTCCAGCGGCAAAATACTATTCTTGGTAGTTGCGCTGCTAGTGCCATACGTGATTTCATTTGTAGTGGTATTGTAGTACACTACATTTGCAGTTGGTGCTGGATTTCTGACGGGCTTTACATAAAATCCTACATCGGCCGCCGGCGTGCCGAGATTAGCTCCTGAAGCGTTAATTTGAATAGCCCCTGCTGGAAAATTTATTGTTCCTGCATTTGATCCAACTATTATTGAATTAGCTCCCTGATTAACTAAACCCGCATTTGTGCCAATAGCAATTGCCCCAGCTTGCTGTCCAGAAACACCGGCACTGTTGCCTATTGCTACGGCACTGGCTCCTTGATTGGTTCGTCCAGCCTGTACACCAATGGCCACTGCACTTGCTCCTTGTGAAGCATTACCAGCACTTTGTCCAATCGCAACCGAATTACTTCCCTGCGAAACCTGCCCTGCTCCGCCTCCGATAGACACTTGTGAACTACCTACTGCCCAGGCACTGGTAGTGCTATTCCAGTATAGATAATCGGCCCAGCTTGTTCCACTGGGAGTTGGTCCAGTGGCTCCCGTTGCGCCAGTGGCTCCTGTTGCGCTACCTGTTCCATACGTGATTTCATTTGTAGATGAATTGTAGTACACTACGGTTGCAGTTGGTGCTGAATTTCTGACGGGCTTTACATAAAATCCTGCATCGGCCGCCGGCGTGCCGAGATTAGCTCCCGAAGCGTTAATTTGAATAGCCCCTGCTGGAAAATTAATTGTTCCTGCATTTGATCCAACTATTATTGAATTAGCTCCCTGATTAACTAAACCCGCATTTGTGCCAATAGCAATTGCCCCAGCTTGCTGTCCGGAAACCCCAGCACCGTTGCCTATTGCTACGGCACTGGCTCCTTGATTGGTTCGTCCAGCCTGTACACCAATGGCCACTGCACTTGCTCCTTGTGAAGCATTACCAGCACTAAGTCCAATCGCAACTGAATTACTTCCCTGTGAAACCTGCCCTGCTCCGCCTCCGATAGACACTTGTGAACTACCTACTGCCCAGGCACTGGTAGTGCTATTCCAGTATAGATAATCGGCCCAGTTTGTTCCACTGGGAGAGGGTGGTCCAGTCGCCCCCGTCGCGCCTGTGTTAACTGCAGTTCCTTGGCCAGTAGGACCCGTGGCGCCAATAACGCCAGTGGGTCCCGTTGCGCCTGTATTGACTGCACTTCCTTGGCCCGTGGCGCCAATGGCGCCCGTGGCGCCAGTCGCCCCGGAGGTTCCAATGGCGCCTTGCGCCCCCGTCGCTCCAGTCGCCCCGGAGGTTCCAATGGCGCCTTGCGCCCCCGTCGCGCCAGTGGAACCCGTTGCGCTATTTGTTCCATATGTGAGTTCATTTGTAGTGGTATTGTAGTACACTACATTTGCAGTTGGTGCTGAATTTCTTACGGGCTTTACATAAAATCCTACATCGGCCGCCGGCGGGCTGAGGTCTAATCCGCTTGCATTAAGTTGAATAGCCCCTGCTGGAAAATTAATTGTTCCTGCATATTGTCCAACTATTATTGAATTAGCTCCCTGATTAACTAAACCCGCATTTGTGCCAATAGCAATTGCCCCAGCTTGCTGTCCGGAAAGACCGGCACTACTGCCTATTGCTACGGCACTGGCTCCTTGATTGGTTCGTCCAGCCTGTACACCAATGGCCACTGCACTTGCTCCTTGTGAAGCATTACCAGCACTTTGTCCAATCGCAACCGAATTACTTCCCTGCGAAACCTGCCCTGCTCCGCCTCCGATAGACACTTGTGAACTACCTACTGCCCAGGCACTGGTAGTGCTATTCCAGTATAGATAATCGGCCCAGTTTGTTCCACTGGGAGTTGGTCCAGTCGCCCCAGGGCTGCCAGTCGCCCCCGTCGCGCCTGTGTTAACTGCACTTCCTTGGCCGGTAGGTCCCGTGGCGCCGGGGGTTCCAGAGGAACCCGTGGGTCCCGTTGCTCCGGTATTAACTGCACTTCCTTGGCCGGTAGGACCAGTGGCGCCAGTGGCTCCTGCGGCGCCTTGCGCCCCCGTTGCGCCTGTATTAACTGCACTTCCTTGGCCCGTGGCGCCAATTGCGCCTGTGGCTCCAATTGCGCCTGTGGCTCCCGTTGCGCCGGGGGTTCCAATGGCGCCTTGCGCTCCCGTCGCGCCAGTGACGCCAATGGCGCCCGTGGCGCCAGTCGCCCCAGGGCTGCCATTGAATCCTGTGGCGCCAGTGGTTCCTGCGGCGCCTTGCGCCCCCGTCGCGCCAGTGGCTCCCGTTGCGCTATTTGTTCCATATGTGATTTCATTTGTAGAGGTATTGTAGTACACTGCATTCGCAGTAGGTGCTGAATTTCTGACGGGGTTTACATAAAATCCTACATCGGCCGCCGGCGTGCCGAGGTCTAATCCGCTTGCATTAAGTTGAATAGCCCCTGCTGGAAAATTTAATTGTCCTGCATTTGATCCAACTATTATTGAATTAGCTCCCTGACTAATTCTACCCGCATTTTTACCAATAGCAATTGCATTGGTTTTCTGTCCAAGAGAACCGGAAGCGCTGCCAATTGCTATGGCATCGGTTCCTTGATTGGTTTGTCCAGCAAATACACTAATGGCCACTGCATTTTGTCCTTGCGTAGAATTGCCAGCATTAAATCCAATCGCAATCGAAGTAGATCCCTGCGAAACCTGCCCTGCTCCGCCTCCAATGGACACTTTTTGACTACCTACTGCCCAGGCACTGGTAGTGCTATTCCAGTATAGATAATCAGCCCAGTTTGTTCCACTGGGAGTTGGTCCAGTCGCCCCAGGGCTGCCAGTGGAGCCGGTTGCGCCTGTGTTAACTGCACTTCCTTGGCCGGTAGGTCCCGTGGCGCCGGGGGTTCCAGAGGAACCCGTGGGTCCCGTTGCGCCTGTATTAACTGCACTTCCTTGGCCCGTGGCGCCAATGGCGCCAGTGGCTCCAATGGCTCCTGTGGGTCCCGTTGCGCCTGTATTAACTGCACTTCCTTGGCCCGTGGCGCCAATAGCGCCAGTGGCTCCAATGGCTCCTGTGGGTCCCGTTGCGCCTGTCCTGCCAGTGGCGCCAGTGGTTCCAGCGGCGCCTTGCGCCCCCGTGGCTCCAGAGGAGCCGGGGGTTCCGATGGCGCCGGGGGTTCCGGAGGAACCCGTTGCGCCAGTGGGTCCCGTTGCGCCTGTATTAGCTGCACTTCCTTGACCCGTGGCGCCAATGGCGCCAGTGGCTCCAATGGCTCCTGTGGAACCAGTGGAGCCGAGGGTTCCTGCGGCGCCTTGCGCCCCCGTCGCGCCAGTCGAACCAGTGGCTCCAAATCCTGTACTGCCGGTGGCGCCTTGCGCCCCCGTTGCGCCTGTCGAACCAGTGGTTCCAGCGGCGCCAGTGGGTCCCGTTGCGCCTGTCCTGCCAGTGGGTCCTGTGGAACCGGGGGTTCCTGCGGCGCCGGGGGTTCCGGAGGAACCCGTTGCGCCAGTGGCGCCGGGGGTTCCGGAGGAACCCGTTGCGCCTGTCCTGCCAGTGGCGCCAGTGGTTCCAGCGGCGCCAGTGGGTCCTGTGGGTCCGGGGGTTCCGATGGCGCCTTGCGCCCCCGTTGCGCCACTTGGTCCCGTTGCGCCTGTATTAGTTGCACTTCCTTGGCCCGTGGCGCCAATGGCGCCAGTGGAGCCGGGGGTTCCAGCGGCGCCTTGCGCCCCCGTCGCTCCAGTGGCGCCACCGCCTACGGGCACATCTCGCGAAAGAACACCAGTCAGTGGGTTAATGTAAATAACATTACCTGCAGTTGCAACAGGTAAATTTGTTAACGAATAAATACTTGCTGATAAATCGGTTGTTACAATTCCCCCTGTATTAATATTTGTTGCTGAAAAATCGTTTGGAACTTTTCCAAAACTGTACGCCATTTTATTTAAAATTTTTAATTTTTATTTTTTTTTGAATTTATTTATTGCTCCAGTCGATCCAGGCGCTCTTTTAATTTTCGCAGTTCTTCCAGCAAGAAAACCGTGATGCAATTATAGTCGATGCCTACCGGTTTGCCCCCGGGCTCATTGTAGCCCGCAAAGCGCTGATGAATTGCCGCTGCCTCTTCTGCGATGTAACCTATGTGTCTTCCGCTCGCGGGGTCGCTGTTGTACAGGAAACTTCTTGGCTGCAATCCATATACTACCCGGGTATCTTCTTCCAGCGGCAAAATCTCGGTAGTTGCGCTATTTGTTCCATATGTGATTTCATTTGTAGATGAATTGTAGTACACTACGGTTGCAGTTGGTGCTGAATTTCTTACGGGGTTTACATAAAATCCTGCATCGGCCGCCGGCGTGCCGAGATCAGCTCCCGAAGCGTTAATTTGAATAGCCCCCGCTGGAAAATTCGTTCTCCCTGAATTTATTCCGATTGTTATTGAATCGGCTCCCTGTCCATAACCCCCCGCATTTGTGCCAATAGCAATTGCCCCAGCTCGCTGTCCGGAAACCCCAGCACCGTTGCCTATTGCTACGGCATTGGATCCTTGCGATAAACTTCCAGCCACTACCCCAATCGCTACTGCACTTTCTCCTTGCCCGGAACTACCAGCACCAATTCCAATCGCAACACCAAATTGTCCTTGAACGGTTTGGCCGGCATTGAGTCCGACTGCTACCGCGGCAACACCTTGCGTAGAACTACCAGCATTATTTCCAATTGCCACCGCCTGCCCTCCCTGTGAAACCCGCCCTGCTCCGGCTCCGATAGACACTTCAAGATTACCTACTGCCCAGGCACTGGTAGTGCTATTCCAGTACAGATAATTAGCCCAGTTTGTTCCACTGGGAGTTGGTCCAGTGGCTCCTGTGGCTCCTGTGGCGCCGGAGGAACCCGTAGCGCCCGTAGCGCCCGTGGCGCCGGGGGTTCCGGAGGAACCCGTCGAACCGGTGGCGCCGGGGGTTCCGGAGGAACCCGTCGAACCGGTGGCGCCCGTGGTTCCAGTAGCCCCGGTGGCGCCGGGGGTTCCGGAGGAACCCGTCGAACCGGTGGCGCCCGTGGCGCCCGTTGCGCCGGGGGTTCCGGAGGAACCCGTCGAACCGGTGGCGCCCGTGGTTCCAGTAGCCCC
>Ga0209668_10000198_pt1 | contig 25635 bp, 28 predicted proteins | sample FrelakmetPLP11PL_FD_187150 | JGI IMG/M metagenome (GOLD analysis project Ga0209668, IMG submission 187150) | Freshwater lake sediment microbial communities from the University of Notre Dame, USA, for methane emissions studies - PLP11 PL (SPAdes)... | ecosystem: Environmental > Aquatic >...
CCGTTGAGTATTCTGTTCGAGCCAAAAGTGTTGCTTCGGTGTTTAATCGCGCAATTCCAAAAGTAAAAAAAATGCGGGTTGTCTCAATTGTTGAGTGGGATGAGAACGGAAACAGACGCCAGGTCAGGCTTGATACCGAGCTGACGGATTGGAAGAATGATTAATAATTAACAATTAATAATTAAGAATTGAGGAAGGAATATAACAAAAACAGGAAAGGGTTTACTCTGATAGAACTGCTGATCAGTATGGTTGTTTTTGTCCTGATTATGGGAATTGTAGCTTCGTCTTTTACCAGCATAGTCAGGGCTCAAAAAGACGCCAATGAGGTCAGGAGGATGTATTCGGAGGTGCGCGGTTTTGCGGATCTGCTTTCTGAAGAAGCCAGGCTTGGGGCGATTGATTACAAGTGTTACGCGGAAGAGGCGACTTCTTATTCATACGATTGTCAGGAAGCTCTGGGGACGATTGTGAATGGGCGGAGTAATTATCTGGCTGTGGTGAGGAAAGACGGTTTGCAGAAGACAATTTTCAAGTATGATCCCGTGAAAAAAACCGTATCCATGATCAAGTATGAAAAGACTGAGAGTGGAGGCTGGGGAATTGCCCCCGGATACACCGGTTTTCGCGATGTCATGGGTGATGCGGTAAGCGTTGAGAAGCTTTCTTTTGCGATTAACCCGGATACCGACCCTTACGCGCAGGCCGGATACAGTCTTAACGCCAAACAGTTCCAGCCGAAAGTCACGCTTTTCATGCAGGTAAAAAACGGGAAAAACTCAAAATCGGAGTTCAACATTGATTTTCAGACTACCATTTCTTCACGGGTATATAACAGATGATGAACAAAGCGCTTAAAACCAGGAAAGGAAGTTCACTGATTGTTACGCTCTTATTGATGGCGATTCTGCTTACGCTGACTCTTGGTCTAAGTATGCTGACGATTTCTGAAATCAGACAGACCGGGGATATTGTGGGCGCCGGAAAGGCGTACTACGCAGCGGAGGCCGGTATAGAAACCGCCCTGCTTGAATTGAACGAACATCTGCCGGGGTTTCAGACTAAAAGCGTTTCCGGCGCGGATGCCGACGGCTGGATTTTGGTTGAGCTTGATGATCTCTCATATAGTTACAGGATCGGGAACCAGGGAGATAAATATCCGTATTTTGAAGATGACAGCCCGGTTTTTCTTACGCCCGGCATAGGTATTACCAAGCAGGCGCTTTACCAACAGCATCCCGAAGAAACATATAACATTTTGGGGTTGAATCAGACTGTCACTATTCCGCTCTTTATTGATTGCGGGGACGGGAGCAGTTTTAAGGATGTGAAGAAATGGCTTTTGCAGTATTATGTCGATTTTGATACCGATCCGGATAATAAACTCCAGTTGGGAACTAAAATCCAGGATTTTGACATTTTAAGATGGAAACTTTTTGGTGAACCGATTGTCCCGGATCCGCTTGCCCCTTCGCGCACGCACGCGATTTCCGATTTTTATCCCGCGAGCGAAAATGACGGTCCGACTAAGCCCGTATGTATCGGTTCCGATATTAATTTGGCGGTGCAGGATTGCATTGTTCCAGTTGCAAAGTATGTGAACATAACGAGTGAAGACATTGCCGATTGGCAAACAAACAAAGTTGATCCGGGCTCACTTCTTGTACAGGCATGGGGTGAGGCGCGCGAGTGTTATACAAAAGATGCCGGATCTCTGGTTGCGCCTTCCACAAGCGGTATACAGCAGAGGTGTAATATCGCCACTTTCATTGAAACCCACAGCAAAAATTACCTTACGATCACCAATGTGGTAAACCCGGATATCATCGGTATCACTGATCCGGTATTGCGTGCGGCTAAGGCAAATATCCATTATAGGATCATCGCGGAACCGGATCCTACACAGTCGTGTCCCGGGGAAACGGCTTCCGCAACGGATGTCATGGCCAGTGAGTACGCGCGGATCAGCTCTGACGGATACGCAAACGGAACCACTTATAAACAGAGCATTGACGCTCAATTGAAGCTAAATTCGTTCCTGCCGGTATTCAATTTCACTTTGTTCAGGACGGATCCCGACAAAGTGAACCCTGAAGATGTTATTGTTGCGCCGTTGCCATTTTTTAACATCCCCGTTCCATACAAGATTCAGGGAGCCTGATTTGACTATTTTGGCCGGCGCGTCTTTAATGGACTGGCAAATGGAATTATTCGCCTATCTTTTCAGTTACCATGAAGGAAAAATTTTATGTGACGACTTCAATCGCATATGTTAACGCCAAGCCGCATATCGGGTTCGCGATGGAGGTCATCCAGGCTGATGTGCTCGCGCGTTTTCATCGTTTGAAAGGTGATGAGACTTTTTATCTTACGGGTACCGACGAGCACGGTATGAAGCTGGTTCAGACCGCCAATGAGCAGGGTATTACGCCTCAAGAGCTCGTGGACGGAAACGCTGCTCACTTCAAGTCTCTGAAAGGAAAACTTAATCTCAGCAACGACGGTTTTATCAGGACAACCGATCCTGAACATATGAAAGGGGCGCAGAAAATCTGGCAAAAACTGGCTGCGAAAGGGGACATCTACAAAGATTCTTATGAAGGACTTTATTGCGTCGGGTGTGAAGCGTTTGTCCTGGAAAAAGACCTTGTTGAAGGCAAATGCTCCAATCACAACAAAGTCCCGGAAAGGCTGAAAGAGGAGAATTATTTTTTCCGTCTTTCCAAATATACCGAACAGATTAAGAAAGAGATTGAGACCGGCAGGCTTAAAATCGTTCCGGAGTCGCGCAAGCATGAGATCCTTTCCGTAATCAACGACGGGCTTAAGGATGTCAGTTTTTCACGGCCAAAAAAGGTTTTGCAATGGGGGATTGAGGTGCCCGATGACCCCGATCATGTCATGTATGTCTGGTGCGACGCTCTTTCAAATTATCTTACCGCCATCGGTTATGGTGAAGAATCTTCGCAATTCAAAAAATTCTGGCCGGCGGATGTGCATCTGATAGGAAAAGATATTTTAAGGTTCCATTCCGCGATCTGGATCGGGATGTTGATGTCGGCGGAGCTTGAAATACCTTGCGCGGTTTATGTGCATGGTTACATCACTTCCGAGGGCAAAAAAATGAGCAAGAGCCTTAATAATGTCGTTGATCCGACCGAATATGTAGATAAATACGGGCGGGACGCCTTAAGGTATTATCTGCTGAAGGAAATTCCTACAACGGATGACGGTGATTTCAGCCTTGAGAGGTTCAATGTCGTTTACGAAAGCGAATTGGCGAATAACATAGGGAATCTGGTAAGCCGGGTATTGGCGATGACGGTTAAGTATTTTGATTCAAGAGTTCCACAGGCGGATAAAGGTGAGGGGATTTTTGGGCCGGAAGCGGAAAAGGTCTGGAGGAATTATGAGCGGGCGATAGCGGCTTTTGACCTGAAGAAAGCGCTTGAACAGGTTGTGGAATTCTCCGGTTACGCCAACAAGTTTGTGGATGACACCAAACCGTGGGTTCTGGCAAAAACCAATCAAAATGAACTTGCCCGCGTTATTTACGCCCTGCTTGAAATGGTCAGACAGATTGCCTTATTGCTGTTACCATTTTTGCCCGGGACCGCGGAAAAGATTTTTGGATATCTTGGGGTTGATGTTTCCGGAATAGGTCTGCCCATTGCCTCAAAGTGGGGACTGCTGGAACAGGGTTCCGTTGTGAAAAAAGCGGAACCTTTGTTTGGAAGGATTCCTGAATGATGGGCTATTTTGCCGCGCCGCCTGCCGGTGTGCCGCTCGCTGGTGGGGCTCCCTGTCCGGTTGGGGTTGCTGGTGTTTGTGTTCCGCCGCCCGCCGGCTGGCCGCCGGCTTGGGTTCCCGGTGCTCCGGTGGATGAGATGATATTGATGATGTTGTTGACAACCGCGTATGAGACGATTATTACGATCAGGCCGATGATTGCCCAGGTGATTGTTTTTTTGGCGCCGTCCATCTGTGTCTGGTCCCCGTGGCTGATTACATAACGCAGGCCGCCAACCGCTATCATCAGGACTGCGAATGGGCCAGCGGCGTAAATCAGGCTTCCCGCGACTATCTGCAGAACGATGTTCCCGACGGCCGCGCGGCTTTCGGGACGGCTTGTATCCAGGGCAAAGTTGGTGGCGTTCGGAGGGCGGAGGCTTTCTTGCATTGTAACCTGCGCGATTTGGCGTCCGCCCGTTCCCGCGATTTGGCGTGGAGTTTCTCCGGCAAGTACCGTAAGCGGAGCCGCCAATGATGTGGCGATAACAAGCAAGACAATGATGAACGGGATTTTTTTCATTATTGGAAGAATACAAGTTTTGAAATTCCCATCACTATGGCGTATGAGGTCGCGATTATCACCAGTGCCAATACTGACCAGAAAATTATGTTTTTTGCTTTGCTGATCTGTTGATCATTGCCCTGGGCGGTGACCATCATAACTCCGCCCACAGTGAAAGCGGCAAAGGCGAGTGAGCCGGTTATTGCCAGGACAAGTTTGATGATTGATCCCATCATTGCTCCCCATTCGCCGCGGGGCAGGTTTCCGACAAGGACAAGTTTGCCATCCTTAGGTCCTTGTATGGTCGGGATGGCAAGTTGAGAATCTGCTGCAAGACAAATCGATGCGGAGAGCGCAAGGTTGGCCGCCAATGCGAGTGTAATGATGATCAGTGTGGTGATTTTCTTTATCATTTCGTGGTTGTTGTTGTGGGATTCAGGTTGATGGCGCTGATGATTGATACTATTGCGTATGCAAGTATTGCTATCAGCAATCCGGCAATTGCGAATGTAATTGTTTTTTTTGCTTTGCCGAGTTTTTCATCACTGCCGTACGCGGTCAGGATCTGTATGCCTCCGAATATGATGAAAAGGACAGCGGTTACTCCCGCCATTGCGATAATTGTCTTTGTGAGTTGCGGCAGGAGCACGCTGCCAAAGTATGTTTCTTCCGCTGTGCCGGCGGTGGATTTTGGAATTAGCAGGGGATCTGATGTTTCCGCGCCCGGCGGGATTATCGGTGGTCTTTGCGCGAGGGCGGTTGGAATTGCCGCAATAGCCACGAAAGCCATTAATGCCGTATTGATGATTTTTTTGAGCATTTTCAGGCTGTAAAGAAGTTCGGGTTGATTGTGTACAAAATTACCGCTGACAGGAAAAGCAGGATGAGTCCGGAGATGGACTGCATTATTTTTTCTTTGGCTGAAGTGATTTTTCCGGCATCGTCTCCGGCTGTGGCGATTTTTATACCGCCATAAACCATGTAAAGCACGGAAACCACTCCGATGACGCCCGCCGCCCATTTGTAAACAAGGCCGATGTAAGAATAGAGCAGACCTGCGCCAGATTGGGCAAAAATCACTTGGACTCGCTGGCAAATGGTGCTTTCTCCGGATGGGGTGCAGGACTCTTTGTATGTGCTTGTGCAGGACTTTGCTCCATTCGATGTCGTGCATTTGGTTTCGCGGAAGCACAAGATAATAGGTGAAGAAATATCTGTGGTTGATCCAGCTCCTCCAATTTCCTCTTCAAGGATTGAGATGATAAAGTTTTTTGTTTCTTCCGGTTTATTTAGCATTTCGCAATTTACTGCGTCCGCCAGTACCACCACCGGCATCAACAGGCTTACTATTGCTGTAATTACCAGTACCGTGACTGATTTTTTCCAGAAATTTTTCATAGGATTATGTGTTTTTCGCTGTTGGGATTTCGTAAAAAATGCTTTGAACGAAAGCCGTGATAAAATACGCCGCCAGCGCAACCGCAAGCCCTATTATGGCGTATTTGATGATGTCTTTTCCTTTTGAAATCTGCTGTTCCTGTCCTCCGGATGTCACCAACATGATGCCTCCTATTACTATGGACAAAAAAGCGAATGAACCTATTGTCAAGGAAAGGTAGTTGATCATTCTGATGATGAATACCGCAATAACCGGAGTGTCTTTGGTTATGATGTTTTTTTGACCGGGGGCCATCAGATATGATCCAACGCTGAAACTGTTTGTATCCTGCGCGGCCGCCGTTGATATGGAGGCAAGCATATTAACCAGAAAGAAAATCGGGGCGGCCAGTTTTGACAGTATTTTTTTCATTTTTATATGTCTTTTCCGGGTTTGAAATTTATCATTAAATTATACCATTTTTGCCTTATTAAAGCAATTCAATGGCTTTGGTTTTGCGCATTCGCCGCCCAGTCGTTTATCTCAAATATTGATTATGTCCGATATTTCTTATATGCTCGTCCTGCAAAGTTTTGGCGTGGGGCTTTAGCTCAGCTGGCTAGAGCGCTTCCATGGCATGGAAGAGGCCAGGGGTTCAAATCCCCTAAGCTCCACCAAAATTCTGAAATTCAGGTTTTACTGCGTTGACTGCGCATAAAATTTTCCTCAATGTATGTCCGTATACATCTCGGAAAATTTTTGCTTGTTTCCTTGTAAAACCTAAATTTGAGAATTTTGGTGTATTCAAAAAGGCCTGGGTTTCAACCTGGGCATGAGGCCGCGCTCTATCGCTCGAAAAATTTCTCACTGTATCTTGAATACAGTTGCGGATTTTTCTCGCTCCAACTTCGCAAATCTCATCGTTTTTGAGAGGTTCCCGATTGGACTAACTTGGCATATCCGCCTCAAATTCCTGCGGTATCGCTTTCATGGCTTCTTCTTCGTCGATCAGGTCGGCGTCGAGCATGTCGGAAACAGCTTTTTTCATAGTTTGCATGCCTTCCTTGAAGCCGGTTTCAATCGCGGAACTGATCTGATGTGTTTTTGCTTTGCGGATCATGTTGGCGACACCGCTGTTGTTGATCAGGATTTCAAGCGGGGCGACGCGCCCTTTGCCGTCTTTGGTCTTGATCAGCTGCTGCCATACGATTGCCCTAAGGCTTTCCGCCAACTGCGTTCGGATCTGGTTCTGCTGTTCAAAAGGGAAGGCGTCAATTATGCGGTCAACCGATTTAGAGGCTCCGCTGGTATGCAAAGTCCCGAATACAAGATGTCCCGTTTCAGCTGCGGTGATTGCCAGAGCAATCGTTTCAAGGTCACGCATTTCACCTACGAGGATTACATCCGGGTCTTCACGCAAAGCGGCGCGCAGGGCTGATGTAAAGCTTTTTGTGTGGCTCTTGATTTCGCGCTGGTCTACGATTGATTTTTTGTTTTCATGCACGAATTCAATCGGATCTTCAATTGTCAGGATGTGCTGTGCCTCGTTCATGTTGATCTCGTTGATCATCGCCGCCAGGGTTGTTGATTTACCGGATCCCGTCGGTCCGGTAACCACAACAAGTCCGTTGTTGTAATTGCAGACTTGTTTAAGGGTTTCCGGATGACCGAGTTCGTCCAGGGTGAATACGGTTTCTGGAATCAAACGAAAAAACGCCCCGATACCTTTTCTTGTAACCGCCACATTTACGCGGAAACGGCATATCGTGGCCAGATCCAGCGAATAATCCAGGTCCAGGTTCTTGGCAAAATAGGCCTTTTGTTCGTCGGTCATCGTTTCCAGGATGTATTCCTCGGCAAGTTTTTTGGTAAGGACCGGGTGTTCTTCAATCAACACAAGATCCCCGTTTATGCGTAAAACGGGTTTGCTTCCGGTCGTGATGTAAACATCGGAAGCTTTATATTGCAGTGCAGTCCTGAAAATTTTATCAAGTTGCATATCGTATTGTTTTTATTTTTATTTTGTTTTTTATAGTTCCATTTCTCCGATGTCCAGCGATCCGGATTCGTTCCCCTTTGGCAGGACATTTTCTATCGCTCCCCATTCGCTGTCTTCCAGGTCCGGCACGATCAGGGTAACCCTGTCTCCGACTTCCGCGCGGAAGTAAGTGACCGACGCGAGCAGTACTTTGTAGACTTTTCCGCCGGCGATTACCCGGTATTGGCCGTCTTCGTAGGTTAGCGTGCCGATGACCCGTTTTCTTTCCACCGGGCCGATCTGTTTGTAAACAAAAGAACCGTCTTCAAGGATGGTGAGTTTCAGGATGTCTCCGGGGATCAGTTTGGATTTGCTTGCGTAATTCGCAGGGACCGAATAGGTCTTCTTGTCCGGGCCGATCATGTTTTGTCCGTCAAATACGCCTTCTATGATTTTTTTCTCGCCGGAAGTGTCCAAAGACCCGACTTTTGTTGCCATTGCGGCATACTGACTCTTGCCCGTGGAAGATGTTAGTTCGCTTAAAATCTGTTTAGCCGAACGGATGTTGGACTCCGCGCTGTCCAGCATTTCTTTAAGCAGTGCTATGTTAGAAGCCGTGGACATTTTGTTTGAGGTTTATTTTGTATTGTTTTTCTTTAGCTAATTATAGCAAAAAAGCGCCCGTTTTACAAGTAAACGCTGAGCGGGGTTAACCGGGTGACTTTTGAAGTCGGGCCGACTTCAAAAGTCGAATAAGTTGTCGATTTAGCGCGCTGACTTCAAGGGTTGGCTTATTGCGGCAACTCGTCGCCTTTGGTGTGGAGCAGGTTTTGAAGTATCGCCCTGCGGGTTATGCCGACATTGGAGAATATGCGGAATGTAAAGACGAATGTCGCGGCCAGGTAGAGGTCCAGGCCCAGTTTGTCGCCCAAAAGCGCGATGGCAACGGAAAGCACCACATTAAAAACCAGCCCCGTAATGAAAATCATGGCGTTGAACTGGTCTTTGGTCACTTCTGCGCGGATTGCCCCGAACAGCGCGTCCAGTATGCCCATGATGATTACCGCGGTGTACTTTGTGAGTTCAAGAGGTATCGGAAAGTTGACCGATAACCCTATGACCACGCCGATAAAAATGCCTAAAATCGCCCAGATCATGTTTTTTTGCGTTTATAGATTACCTTTTCAAAGTCCGAACCGGATATCCTCAAGTCAATATATAGCAGAGGAACGGTATAAATGTCTAATTTTGAAAGGGCTTTTTTGAGTTTTTCAAGCTGGAGTGCCAGATCTTTTTCCATATCCATCATCACAAAGAAGTATTTTTCCGTATATAGATGTACTTCGCGTTCGCGCAGTTTAAGCTGTGAATAGATGATTTTCATCCCGAATTTTTCCTCGTATAGGTTAATTGCCTTTATTATGTAGTCCAGTCTTTCCGCCGATCTTTTTGCATCAGTCAGGAAAGTCGTCCGGATTTCCATCGGAATGGCGGTTTCTATCTTGATGTACGGCAGGTTCGGGTTATCCGTGTTTTCTTCCGTCAAAAACCCCTGGCTGTCCACGAGGAATTTTTTTTGGATGCCATTGACGATGTTGGTGATATTGGCAACCGTGGGATATTTTTCGTACTGCGCGATGACTGTGTCCGGGAAGATTTTCTTGATGCTGACTTTGTTGATTTCCGGTTGGGCGGCCTTGATTTCATTTATCAGCCGGTCTTCGTTCAGAAGGGTGAGGTTTTGTCCGATTTTGGCTGAAAGCAGACCATTGATGACTTCATTGGTTTCAATGATCGTCCCTTTTTCTTCAACTTTGTATTTTTGGACGAGAAAATTATCCGAAAAGAAAAATGCATAAATTGCGTAGCCGATGATGCCGATTGCGAGTATGGCCGCGAGAACTTTTTTCCATTTGTTGGAACGCGGTTTAATTCTTGCGGGAGGCAACATCCGCGCCATCCTGCTTTCCGTGATGAATTTGGATTTTTTTGAAAAGAACGCTTTCTTGAGGTAGGGGGATTTCAGCTTGGAAATGTTGCTGTGTTGGCCCTCCTTTTTCTTCTTTTTTTTTGTGAAAGGAAAATGCATCTAAAAAGCCGGTCATTTTGGCGTGGCGCAAGCCGGTGTCGGATTGCCGCCGCCCGTTAAAAATAGACCAAGCCGAATAAAGTGACAAGCAGAAGTCCGCCGAATATGGCGGCAATCGGTTTGACGAGTTTCTTGTTGCCGAAGAAGTAAACGGTGGCGATTTTCTGCACCATATTGAGGTAAAGCACCATCAGGATTACATTCTTGGCGTTATCATAGCTGATGAGAGTTCCTGCGGCGGTGGATGTGCTTATTACGATCGGGTCGTCTATTGCAAAAAATGCCATGGCCGCGGAAATGCCGTAGTACCAGTTGATGTCGGTGTATGCCAGGAGGATTTTTGCTACTACAAGTGAGCCCACAATGTACGCTCCAAGCTTGATTGCGTTGCCGAGCTTGAAAGGCGTTTCAAACTGGTTTTTATGGGCTTCCAGCTTCTCGTGTTTTGTCCTGAACATCAGGATGATCCCGACTATCATCAGATAAGCGAACATCAACAGGATCGATGGAAGGACGCGGTTGAACAGTTCTCCGTTAAGCGCCCGGATTTCAATGAAGGTTCTGATGAAACTGATTCCGCATGCAAGAGTGATTCCGGCAACGAATGCGGTTCTGGTCTTTGGCATCTCTTTGCTCTTGTGGGCGAGTGTAAGCGAAGTGGCGGTTGAGGAATAAAGTCCTCCCACCATTCCCGCAAATCCGATGCCTTTGTTTTTTCCCAGCGCCTTGACCATTATATAACCGAGGAAACTGATTCCAGAGACCAGTACAATCAGGAACCAGATGTTGTACGGGTTCAGGACATTGACCGAATTGAAGCTTGCTGGCGGCTGTTGTCCCGGAAAGATAAAATTAAAAATGGTCGTGTCAAAACTTTGATTCGGAAGGAAAGGCAGGACGATAAACGCTATGATAGCGAATTTGATGGTGTCAAAGAACTCCCTGTCGTTGATGTTGTAAACGGCTTTGTGGAGGACTTTTTTGACTGAAAGAATCAACACAGTCACGATTGCCAGGATAACCGCGATCTGCATATATCCGGACATGGCCATCGCTCCGTAAAGGAAAACCAGAATCGTGGATATTTCGGTAGTAATGCCGATGCGCTGGTGGGTGATTGAAAGATAAATGTACGATGCAATGGTGAATGTCAGCAGGGCTACCAGACATATCAGGAACAATGCCGGGTTAAGTTTCTGCCCCATGAATGCGGCAACCGCTCCAAAAAGGCATATCAGAATATCTGTCCGGATGCCGACCGCGCTTATTCCTTTTCTGTTTTGTTTTGTTTTTTCCCTTTCAATTCCTACCAATGCTCCAATCAGGATGCTGACTCCAAGAGGGAGGATGTCTTTGTAAAGGTCCATGTTTTTTGTTTTGGATATTGGTTTATTATATAACAAAAAACCATTTTTGTTAATGCAATAATGGTTTTTTATCCTGATTTACGCCCCCGGGCGGATTTTTACCTTTTTTAACCGTGTGCTTTCACAGCGTCCGAAAGCGCCTTTAGTAAAACCGCTTTTCCCGCTTTTGCATTGGCCTTGTTCCTTCTCTTGTGCATCTTGCTTTTTGGGCGGGTTGCATTCATCGTGGTCAGTCCGTGCTGGTGATTGGTGTGTTTGTTTGACATAAAATTCAAAAGTTAAGCCCCACCATTTAAGCTAAAAGGGGAGCCCAAGTCAAGGAGGTGCTTGATAGGGCGGAGGCGGCGGGGTTACAGGTTCTTGAGATAATTAATATAATTGCCGTTGTTTTTGATTCTGGCGACCAGTTTTTTATCTGTGAGGGATGGGGCCGTAAGTCTTTCCGCAGAAAGAATCGTGTCCAGTTCGGATTCTTTCATGAATTTCTCTTCATGAACCGTTGTTTTCAGGGTTTCGCCTTTTTTAAGCGATTCTTTGACCAGTTCCGCCGTGACTTTGTACCCCAGGTAGGTTGAAAGTCCGGTGGCGTGGCATAGGCTCTTATCAAGCAGTTCCCGACAGCGTTTTTTGTCCGCCTTGATGCCGTCGACGCATAACCTGCGGAACATTTCACAGCCGTTCATAAGCAGTCCCATCGACCACATCAGGTTGTGCATGATCATCGGAGTCATTACATTCAGCTCCAGCTGGCTTGCCTGGACGGCGTAATTTATGGCCGTGTCGTTGCCGATTACCTGGAAGCCGATCATGTTTACGCATTCGGGGATGGATGGGTTTATTTTGCCCGGCATTATTGAGGATCCCGGTTCCACTTCGGGCATGGTGATTTCGGCGATGGCTCCGATTGGCCCCGAAACCAGCAGTTTGAGGTCGTTTGCGATGCGGATGAGGTCGTTTGCGAGTACGCGCAGGCTGTTTGACGCGATAGTGAACGCGTTCATGCCGTGGGTCAGTTCCATGGGGTATTTTGTGGTTTTTAGTTTTAGACCGGTAAGGTGGCTCAGGTTTTTGACCATCAGTTGGCGGTATTTTGGGTGTGTGGTGATGCCGGTTCCGAGTGCGGTGGCGCCTATGCCGATTTCATTCAGATGAGCGAAGGATTCTTTTATATAGCCATGACAGCGGAGAATTGCGGAACCGTATGCTTCAAATTCCTGTCCAAGTCGGATTGGAACGGCGTCCTGCAGGTGGGTGCGTCCTATTTTGATGATACTGTCGAATTCTTTTCCTTTTTTCATCAGCGATTTTCCGAGTTTTTCTACTTCCGGCAGAAGGGCGTAGGACCGGTAAAGTGCCGCAAGTCTCATTACGGTGGGGATTACATCGTTTGTGGATTGTCCCCAGTTGACATGGTTGTTTGGCGTTACCGGTTTGTATTCCCCCTTTTTTCCGCCAAGCAGTTCATTTGCGCGATTTGCGATGATTTCGTTGGCGTTCATGTTGAACGGTGTGCCGGCGCCCGCCTGGAAGACATCCAGCGTGAAGTCGGAGTCGAATTTGCCTTCGATGAACTCGTTGCATGCCTTGATGATGGCGCCGGCGAGTTTGGAATCCAGTTCCCCCAGTTCGGAATTCGTCATCGCCGCGGCTTTCTTGACGACGCCAAGCATGATCTTAAACCTGCGTGGAGCCATGATTTCGCTGATCTTGAAGTTGGCGAGCGCTCTTGCTGTGAAAGAGCCGTAGTATGCGTTTTCCGGTACTTCAACGGGTCCGATTGCATCTTTTTCGGTTCGCGTATTATCTGGCATGGAAAAATCTGGTTAATTATCCAAAAATGTCTGTGGACATATTAACCTTGGACGGGCAAAAGCTTAAGTTGAAATGTTCGGGTGCGATGAAATAGTCCGGTGCGATGTAAAAAATGGAACCGCGATATGATTACAGCGCTTCCGGTTCGTCGCTGTCCGCCGCATCTGCGGGAATGGCTCCTTCCACAGGTGGTGTTTCCGCTTGTACGGCCGCGACGGCGAATAGCGGTAACTGATAAAAAGACTGGATTCTGGTTTTTCGTTCTTCAATCATTTTTACCAGGTCGGGGTCGCTTTCCATCTGGTATGGTGAAAGTATTTTCACTTCGTCAAACGACTGGCTGATCAGCGATGCTATCTCTGTGCGGACCTTGAGCACATTGCATGGTCTTTGTATCCAGAATTTTAGAGTAAAGACGGGTCCGGTCACCGTAAATTTTTTGAAAACGATTGAATATTTCGGGGTTTTTAGCACTTTTTCATGGGTGTTCAATATTTTTTCAAAGACCTGCAGTGCCGATGGAACATCCGATCCGTATCCGACCATCACATCAAAATCAAGTCTTCTCATCGTGTTGTTTGAGAAGTTTATGATTGATTGGGTCATCACATCGCTGTTGTAAATTGTGATGTTCCTGTTATCAAAAGTCTGGAGGTTGGTTGACTGAAAATCCATTTTGGTAACTTTGCCCGTGAAGTCGCGGATTTTCACAACATCGCCGATTCTGAATGGCGCCTTGAACAGGATTAAAATGCCGGCGACATAATTTTTGATGATGTCCTGAAGGCCGTAGCTTAAGCCCAGGATGGCGACGCTCACCAGCAGGGTCATGTCTATGCCAACCGTTTTTAGCGCCACCGTAATCACAATCACGATGATGAAACCGCTTGTGATTTTTTCAAAAAGATTGATGGCGTTGCGCTGTTGTTCGTGTTGAGCTTCAATTTTGCGGAGTTTGCTTCGTATGAAACGGATTACAAAAATGCCGACAATGATTATCAGCGCCGCCTCCATCACCGCGAGGAATTTTCCCAGGATTGTCGGGACGAGGTTGGCAAGGTCAAGCGGGCTTCCTCCGGAGATAACATCGCCCGATGTGTTCATTCCCGTTGTGACCGGCGTTGTGGCCATTTTTTATTTTTGTATAATCGGATTTTCTCTTAATTATAGCAAAAATCGGTCAAACGGGCAACGGGGGCGGATGTTGGAGCTCAAAGCTGGGGGGTGGCCGGAACAACCTCAATGTTGGAGAAGGAAGATGTTAAGGCCTGCCAGCATCAAAAGACCTGAATAAAGGAAAATCTTAAAAACAACCTGCCATGCGGCCAGTTTTTTGCCTGTTGCTCCAAGGTCGGCGGCAAGAGTTCTTGCCCTGTAATAGCCATGATAAAGGCAGGATGCAAAGAACAGGTCAATTGTCGCAGGCTGGATCCATCCGGGAAGAAAACGATTATTCATCGCTATTGCCCAGATGACCAGCGGGAGGAAAAATGCGAGCATGGTTGCCGTTCCGGAGAATAGTGCGTATCCGAAGGCGGCAGGTATTTTCGGCTTTTTTTCAGACATAAGATTTGGGGGCAAAAATCGTAATCATGGCCAGCCAGGAAATCCCGATCCAAAAGGCCAGCAGAATCAGATAAACGATTTTTTGGCCGGTTTTGGAGAGGGTAAAAGGCATGATTCGCGGCATGGCGGAGAGCCATGTGATTGTGTGGACGATGCTTGCACCGAATAGGACATAAAAGAAATATACGAGCAGGTCCATCAAGATGAAGAAGCCGGTTTTATGGCCGCTATTGCCGAGGAAAATCGCGATTATTACTGACGCCAGTATGATAAAAGTGGTCAATCCCAGCATTATCCCCGCGATTTCGCGCACAAAGTAAATGAAATAACGGATGTTGCCCGTCCACCAGTATGCTTCCTGTTTTTGTTCAAGATATTTCATGAGGCTTTTTTAGGGTGCTTTTTGACGAGCGATTTGGCGGCGTGGAACATTCCCGCGACTTTCAGTTTTTGCAGTGCGGTTGCGGGATCAACGCTTTTTGGGCAGACCTGCGAGCATTCACCGATGAAGGAACATTTATATACGCCGTTTTTGCCGGTGACCGCGGCTGTGCGTTTGTCTTTGATGTTGTCGCGGGTGTCCGAGTTGTAGCGTTGTGCCAGCGCTCCGGCGGCCGGGCCGATAAAGTCTTTATTGAAGCCGTAAACGGGGCAGGCGGAATAACAGAGCATGCACTTTATGCATTGGCTTGTCTGTTTTAGTTTTTTGAGTTGGCGCGGGGTTTGCAATGTTTCATCTTTTCCGATATGCCGTTTTTGGATTTCCGTGTATGGCATTGCAGAGCGGAATTTATCCATCGCGTCGTCGGTGTCAACGACAAGGTCTTTTATGACCGGGAAATTTCTTAATGGCTGGATGGTGATTGGTTGTTTTAATTTGTGACAAAATTCGGAGCACATCAGCATCGGCTTTTTGTTTACGATTGCGCCGCAGCTTCCGCACATGCCCATTCTGCAGGCCCAGCGGTAGGCTATTGTGGCTCCGGTTTTTTCTTTGATGTAATTGAGCGCGTCCAGCACTGTCAGGTCTTTGGAAAAGGGGATTGAGTGTTCCTCAAAACAGACTTTTTCCGTTTCCGGGTTATATCGCTGGATTTTAAGTGTGAAGTTTTTCATTTGTGTGAATGGCGACGCGGCCGCGCGCTGTTAGTATTTTCGTTCTTCCGGTTTCCATTTTGTTATTACCACTTTCCGGTCGCTGATTTCCATGCCTTTTTCCGTTTTTACAGCCAGCAGGTGCTTTAGGAATTTTTCGTCGTCGCGGGCGGGGAAATCGGTGCGGTAATGTGCTCCGCGGCTTTCTTCGCGGCGCAGAGCGCATTCAAAAATCAGTTCGCAAACCTGCAGAGATGAGTTGAGTTCCATCAGGCCCGTAAGTTCCGTATTAAAGACCAGGCTTTTTTCTTTGATGCCGACTCGGGCGGCTTTTTCCGAAAGTTCTTTAATAATGGACTGGCCTTTGACGAGGCCTTTCTCGTCGCGCAGAATGCCAGCGTACCCGTCCATTGTTTCCTGCATTTTTGATCTGATTTCTGCGGTTTTTTCTTTGCCTTCCGCTTCCAAAAGGGTTTTAACATTGGGTACCGAGTTAACCCTGGCCACCTTTGGGTGCCCCGTGGTGTTCAAACAAAATTCGGCGGCGTTTTTACCTGCTTCCGCGCCGAAGACCAGGCATTCAGAAAGGGAATTTGAGCCGAGCCGGTTGGCTCCGTGGATTGTGACGCAGGCGGATTCTCCCGCCGCGAAAAGCCCCGGGAGCGTGCTTTGCGTGTTGATTCCGGTTGCAATTCCGCCCATTGTGTAATGTTGCGCCGGGCGCACCGCAATTGGTTCGTAAACCGGGTCTGTGTTGCCGTAATTGATTGCGATTTCCCGTACCAGCGGCAATTTTTCGTCAATTGTTTTTTTGCCAAGATGCCTGATGTCCAGAAGTACATGCTGTCCGTATGTGCTTTCACAGCCGTGGCCTTCTTTTATTTCACTTAAGATTGCCCGGCTGATCATATCTCTGGGGCCGAGTTCCATTTTTTCCGGCAGATATTTCTTCAAAAATCTTTCACCGTTTTTGTTTAGCAGATATCCGCCTTCGCCCCTGGCCGCCTCTGTAATAAGGATCCCCGTTTTGGCCATGGCGGTCGGGTGGAACTGAATGAATTCCATGTCTTTAAGCGCGGCGCCGGCGTTGTAGGCCAGCGCGAGTCCGTCTCCTGTGTTGAGCGCGGAATTAGTCGTGAATTTGTAGACTCTGCCGGCGCCGCCCGTTGCCATGATAATGGCTTTTGCGCCGATTACCGCCTGTTTTCCGCTTTTTTGTTGTATGGCGGATAATCCGGTGACGCCTTTTTCGTCCGTAATCAGCCCGGTGACGAACCACTCGTCAAATCTGGTGATGTTTTCGTAAAGAAGGGTTCTTTCAAAAAGTGAATGTAACAGATAGAACCCGGATTTGTCTGCGGCGTAAACCGTGCGTTTGACATTCATCCCGCCAAAAGCGCGGACTGCGACCTTACCGTTTTCTTCGCGGCTCCATGGACATCCCCAGTGTTCCAGCGTGATAATTTCTTCTTTTGCGCGGTTCGCGAAAAATTCCACCGCGTCCTGGTCCGCCAAAAAGTCACTGCCTTTGACCGTGTCATAGGAGTGGTTTTCAACGCTGTCGTATTCCCTCATCGCGGCCGCTATTCCGCCCTCGGCGGAAACCGTGTGACTGCGCGTCGGGTAAACTTTTGAAATAACGGCTATTTTTAGCCGCGAGTCGGTTTCTGCGGCCGCGATGGCGGCGCGAAGCCCCGCGGCGCCGCCGCCGATGATCAAAATGTCATAACCCGTGATTGTTTCCATGGCGTAATATTTTCACGAAGTGCCTATTTTGTAAATGTTTCACCTGTTTCCCCGGCATTTCCGGATAATGTGGGGGGTGGGTGTCTGGACAAAGTCCTAAAAATCTAAAATTTTTTTAGAATTTTATTTTTTTAGAATTTTAGATTTTTAGGCATGTCGGTGTGTGGGGTCACTGTGATTGAAGGCGCGTTTGTGTTGAGTTTTGGCGATGAGGCATGCCGGTGTGTGGGGTCCCTGCGGTTGAAGGCGCGGTTGTGCTCCTGCGATGTGGAGCGCCGATGGAGGGAGGCTAGTATATGGTTCTTTTTAGTGCTTTTTTGAAAATCCCTTCCACTTCTTCAAAACTTTCCGTTTTCATCAGTTCCTGGCGGACGGCGGCGGCGCCTGGGAATCCGCGGCAATACCAGGCAAGATGTTTTTTCATCGGTGAAAAGTAGCCTCTGCCAAAAATCTCTGAATATTTTTTTGCGTGTTCGGCGGCGACTTTGAATTTCTCTGCGACTGTCGGGGTTTTAGCCGTAAAAACCCATGGATTGCCGAATGCCGCCCTGCCGATAAGTACTCCGTCAACACCGTATTCTCCGGTTTTCCGCACCGCGTCTTCTACGCTTTTTACATCGCCGTTGCCGATTGCCACGGCGCCCGCCGCGCGGATTATTTTTGCGGCTTGCGCTATCGCGGACCAGTCAGCTGTTCCGGCGTAGCCCTGTTTGAAGGTCCTGCCGTGCATTGTAATTGCCGCCGGGGACTCTTCCAGCAGGTGTTTAACCCATTCCGCGGCTGTGTTTTTTTCGTAGCCGAGCCTGGTTTTTACGGAGACCGGCAGTAATTTTCGCGCGCGGCGGGCGGTTGCGGTACTCGTGCGGGCGGTTGCGTGGCCATCCGCACCGGTTGTTTTGCCAGTTCCGGCTTTTGTCCCGCCGGTCGTTCTTTTTGCCCAGCCTTTTTTTGCTCCGGCGATATATTCAAGGATCGGGCCGGGCAGGTCGATGCCTTTTAATTCTCTTCCTTCAGCCCACTCCTGCGCCCCCCGTTTGGCCTCCGCGATTATTTTTTTAGCCAGCGCGGGTTCAAGAATCAATCCCGCTCCGCAACCTTTTCCGGCGATGTTTTTTGCCGGACAGCCCATGTTGATATCAATTCCGTCAAAGCCGAGTTCCGCGGCGATCATTGACGCTTTATAAAAGCACAAAGGTGTTTTTCCAAAAAATTGCGCGACAATGGGTCTTTCCGACTTGTCATATATTAAAGAGTAAAGGCACTTTACCGCCCCCGCGGAGATTCCTTCAACGGGCGTGAATTCGGTGAAAATCACATCTGGCTTGCCGTATTTGCAGGCGATATAACGAAAAGGGGCGTCGGTTACGCCGTCCATCGGAGACAATCCCGTGAACGGTCTCTTTATTTCCCCCCAAAAACCGCATAATGTTGCCTCTTTTTTCATCTTCTTTTATTTGCCATGTCTTCGGAGATTTCTTTTTCAATCTCATCGAGGTCGGTTTTTTGCTTCATCATCATCAGCTCTTCGTCGTCATCCGCGGGCAGGCCAAGATGGTCGTGGATGCGGTCCAGGATGATGAGGAGTTTGGTGATTTCCTGCTCGGCTTTGACATTGATCTGCAGGTCAATTTCTTCACGCAGGTCCGCGATGCGCGCCGCCCGGTTCTGGCTGATCAGCACGATGATGGAAAGGAAAATCGCTTCAAGTGAAACGATCATGGTCAGCAGACCGTATGGAAAAGGGTCAAAAACCGCGATGCCCGGGATTGTTCCGATGTTTATCAGCATCCATAATCCGAACCACATTGTGTTTAACGCAAAAAACCATACGGTACCGAATGATGTCGTAAGAAGATCCGCCAGTTTGTCCGTCATCGTCCGGCGCTGGTCCATTTTCGCCTTGAAACTGCTTATCCTTTCGCGGCGTTCATCCAGCAGTTTTTTGTGTACGATGGGGCTTAAATGTCCAAGCTTGTGGTGATTTTTGGTGTGGTTTGTTTTTCTTTTTCTTGATTTACCGGCCATAAGTGCTTTATTAAAATGTCGGGGCGATTATATCACGCCGGGTCATGCTTTCGGCGTTTTATAAACGAACCGGTTTTTTTTGTGGAAACGCTCCAGAATATTATTCCCCCCGCCAGCATCAATATTGATAACAATTGTCCTTCCGTAATCACTCCAAAAAGAAAGCCGATGTGCGCGTCCGGTTCGCGGAAGAATTCTATGAAGATCCTGAAAATGCCGTAGATAAAAAGGAACGCGGCGGAGACGATGCCCGGTTTTTTTGTTTTTCTGCCAATCAGATAGATGACAATAAACAGGACGATTCCTTCAAGAAAAGCTTCCAGCAATTGCGAAGGGTATCGGCAATTTCCGGGGTCGGAAGGGAAGTGCAGGCAGTATTGCGTCGCGATTCTGCCGTACAGTTCTCCGTTGATAAAGTTTCCGATTTTTGCGAAGAAAAGGCCGATTGGGGCTATGGAAACAACGATGTCCGAGAGTGTGAAAAACGGGACTTTGTATTTTTTCCCGAACAGATAAATCGCGAGCGCCGATCCCAAAAGTCCTCCATGAAAAGACATTCCGCCTTCCCACACCGCTATGATTTTTGCCGGGTTTTCAAAATAGTATGCAAGGTTATAAAACAGCATGTACCCGATTCTTCCACCTAGCACCACTCCAAGTATTATATAAATGACAAAAGAGTCTTTGAGTTTTCCTTCCATCCCTTTTGCGCGTTTGGAAAAGAGCAGATACAGGTACCCTATCAGAAAAGAAATCGCGTACATGAACCCGTACCAGTGCGCCTTGAACGGGCCGATTTCGAACATGATTGGATTGAAATACCAGGGCTGCATAATCGTATGTTAACATACGGGATAAATAACAATTAATCATTTTATATCTGGAATTATTTCTATTTTGGAGCCGTTAGGGTTTATAGCAGTCTCCATCTTTTTTGCAGGGCGGCTACCCGGTTGCGAAAAATAGTGTTATAATTCCCGCACAAGAACTGAATTGGTTGGCCGACGCGTTGTCGGCGCAGATCGTATCAATCAAGTAATTATTTATTAAAACCCAAAAGAAAAATGAATCCAAAACCTCTTAAGCAAAGTGTCGTGCAATCTGTTCCCAATCCAATAAATCCCGTTACTCCGGTTAAGAGGGATATCGGTTTGATTCTTGCGATTATTTTTGCTTCCGCGGTGATTTCCGGATCACTGGTATTTTTTGGGATGCAGTTGGGCGGCAAGGGAGGCGATGTTTCCGTTGAAAAGATTGAACTGGCTTTTAATAATGTGATCAAGAAACAACAGGGCCAGGCGGCTGAAGACCAAAAGAAGGCGCTGGAAGATGAAGAAAAAGCTTCTCAAGAAAAAGCGAAGAATATTAAGCCGGTTTCCGCGCAGGATCATCTTTTTGGTAACAAAGACGCCAAGATCACAATGATTGTTTATTCCGATTTTGAATGTCCTTACTGCAAGGTTTTTGATGGTGTCGCCAAGCAGATCATTACGGACTATAACGGGCAGGTTAACTGGGTTTACAGGCATTATCCGTTGAGCTTTCATGATCCTTTGGCCACAAAAGAAGCAGAGGCGAGCGAATGCGTGGCGGAATTGGGAGGTAATGACAAATTCTGGGAGTTTACGAATGCGGTATATGAGAAGACTCAATCTGGAGGGAATGGCCTTTCTGAAGATGATATTTACACGATTGCGGGTGACATTGGCGTTAATGTGAATGGAATGAAGTCCTGCCTTTCAAGCGGAAAATATACCGAGAAGGTAAAGACGGATATCGCCGAGGGTGAAAATGCCGGTGTTACAGGTACTCCCGGTAACATCTTTATCAATAATCAAACGGGCGCTATTAAGGCGTTGCACGGAGCGCGCAGTATTACCGCATTCAAAACGGCAATTGATGAAATGTTAAAGTAAAATGAAAAGATTACATATTGTCAGAAAAATCGGGAATCCAAAGTATTTTATGCTGATGCTTGGCGTCGCGCTGGTTGTGTTTGATATCAATTATTATTTGATGTCCACGATGCCAGGCAGTCGCGACATGATGTGCGTAATGGGTGTTAACCTGACGCCAGAAAATATTGCTTTCAGTGTGGTTTTAAGTCTGCTTACCGGGATGCTGGTCGCGGGGCTGATTGCTTTGTTCGCCAAAAGGGCGGCGCAAAGGAAGGCGGCGATGGCGTCGCTTTCCGGGGTTGGACTTGGTGTTGGATTACTTACTTTTTTCTGTCCTGTTTGCTCTTTGCCTCTGTTCTCCATCGCCGGGGCGGGGGTGATTTTTCAGGCATTTAACGACTATAACCTGATCTTTAAGGTTGTAAGCGTTTTGTTTTTGGCTGGAGCCCTGTTATTACTGAACAGCCAGCTTTCCGATGAGTGCAAGGAATGTGTTTTTGTGCCTGAAAAAGCGGGGAAGTAGGGGAGTGCGCGGCATTTCTTATGGCTTTGTTTCCGCTTGATTTCCCCGTTGTTTTCACTACTATTGTAATCTTCCGCACGATGACCCTTTCAGGGTGCGTTTTGCGGAGAAAAGGTTTGCGTTTTTTTTCCACAGGCGAGAAATTGCCAGTGGAAAATTGTTGCTTGAAAACCAGTGCTGTTGTTTACGGAGGTCATCGTGGTAAACGGTATTCTGAAGATATGCCGGGGACATGGTGGTTTCTGGTATGTTTTTTTTGGGCTCGAGTGTGCCTTCACCAACAACTCCCATGAAAGGAGGGAGCAATGGATAATCTGTTGAGAGACCTCCTCAGGGGGGTATGGGCGATAGTCCATGTTGATTATTATCTACATGGACTTCCGTGGCATCTTAAGGCATTTGTCTATATCTCGGCATGTCTTTCTCAGACCGTGATGTTTGCGATTCCACATAAGTGGCTTAGGTGGTTTGTGATCAAGACCTGGCCCTGGTTCAAGGCGGATGCGGTGACCGGATACCGTGTTCCGATCACGCTGGCCGGGTACATCGTGTATGTGTCCGATTGCAGTCATTTCTGGGGTGTGTGGATCATGGTCCTCGGCTTGCTTTTGGATCGCATGGACGGATTTATAGCCGAGGTCATGGACCTGCTCCAGAGTGTCGTCTACATCGGGTACAGCCTGTATGGCAAAATCCTTGATCCGATGGCAGATAAGTGGTGTCTCGTGCCGATACTATGGTACGAGGTCCACTCCGGTTATCTGCCCTGGTTGCAGGTTGCAATCATGACCGGGTTTGAGCTGATCGGTACGGTCGTAAGGCCCCCTTTCATCAACCGGAAGTGGAGGAACAGGAAGTACAGGTGGGTTGTCGTGGTTTTGAGGCGTCGACTTCGTAGTCCCAAGGCTTCGGTCTTCGGGAAAGTGAAGATGGCGCTGCAGTGCGCAACGGTACTCATGATTGTTCCGTACCGGTTGGAATGGTTGGTTGGCGACCGAATCTGGCTGCACAAACTGATGTGGTATGTGGTTGTTTTCGCGGCGCTGTCGGTGGTCTTCCGTTTCAAATACCACAAATATGTGGACGGGGTCATGGCGCCGATGGACGAGTTTTTCGCCCACCTCCCCGGAAACGGAAAAAAGAATCCCGGCAAAGGGAAGGGCAACGGCACGGTTTAATACAGTGGCAAAGGCTCTCAAGCCTAAGCCAAAAACCGCAAGCCATAAATTAAGACCCGGTCTCCATGCAGAAATGTATGTGACGGCCGGGTCTTTTCCCTTGCGCGGGGCTATCTATTTCTTTGTCGGCAAAATCTTGTACATGCCGGTCTTGCATTTTGAGCAGTTTCCTTTTACCGCGCGGCGGCCTTTTTTACCGAATGCCACTTCTTTCCATCCTTCCACCATTTCTCTTTTTGCTTTGCATTTTACGCAGTATCCTTCCATGCTTGCCATGATGTTTTTGGGTTAATTGGTACTTGTTCGATTATAGGTTATCTCTTCAATAAGCGTCAAATCCGAATTTGGCGCCGGCAATGTCAATAAGCGTCAAATTTGTATTCCGCGCGGGCCATTTTCTTGTTGAACTCCAGCTCGGAGGCGTTTTGCTTTGATATGTAAAAGATGTGGTCCAGTCCATACCAGACGCAAAACCAACCCGATGGATCAAGCATTACGGGAAGATATTTCATGAAATGAAACGCGTCCTGCATATCCAGGGTCAGTACGGATAAGCCCATCACCAATGTGCCGAATAATGCCAGCAGAATGCCTTTTTTCTTAACCAGCGAATTTTCTTTTTCTAGGCGGTCGTCATGCTTTTTGAAGTGCGCGTGTAGTCTTGTCATGATGACTTTTTCCATGGTTTTGTTTCTCTTGTTATGCGGCACCAGGAATGTGACATTAAACGCCTGTTTAATTTCATGTGTTACTTTTTTTGCTTCATAGAGAAAATCGTCCGAAAGGGAGCGTTGTGAAAACGGGCGCGGGTCAAAATCGGAAAAAAAATTTTCGTAATCGTCCAGCCAGAGACTGATGATGGTTTTCCTGTTCCGATTGTTGATTTCCACCCGTTTTTTTACTTGTGAGGATTTTTCTTCCATGGGTGTTTTTTATCTCAACTACATTTTATGGCTTATTAGAGCCTATCATAAAAGAGTTGCTGCCATAAGGATTATCGTGAAAAAAACAGTAAATACGCTTCCAAAAAGAAGGTAAATATGTTAGAATAATAAGATTAAAACTTAAAAACTAACACAAAAACAAAATGTTGAATCAAAACACCAAGCGCTTTTTATTGGCCGGATTAATCACGATTCTGCTCTCGCAGATTATGATGCCGCTCTTTGTTTCGGCCCAGCCCGCCGGGACTCCGCCCGGTGGCAACATCGACGCGCGGTTCAATACCGTGAGCGCGGTGAACTCCGGCGGTTTGACTTTGGGAGAAGATCTCGGCACGAATGTGGCGGGATTCCTGAAGTTGTATTCCGCGGGGACAAACGCGTTTTATACGACGATTATCGCTGGGACCCAGACAGAAAACGCGACTTATACCCTGCCGACGGCGATGCCTACGGTAAACGGACAGGTTCTTGCGGCAACAATGCTTGGAGCGATGAGCTGGGTGGCTGAAAGTGATCCTACTCTCACAAATGATGGTGCTGTGACCATTGGGCACGGTGACAGTAATGTCGTATTAACAATGGATGCCGCAACGAATGACGGTACGATTACATGGGACGGGCCAAATAGTCAGCTTGAAATTCCCAACGGCAACGTGGGAATCGGGACGGCGACGCCGACTCAGCCGCTCGATGTGGACGGTGCTGTGCGTTTCCAGCATGCTTTGTATGATCTGAACAACAGTGTTGGAACATCGGGACAAATTCTTTCAACGACGACGACGGGAGTTGACTGGATAGATGCTCCCGCGACCGGCGCAAATACCGCTTTGAGCAATCTTTCCGGCGTAGCGATTAATACTTCTCTGCTTCCGGGTACGGACAGCGCGATTGACCTGGGTTCGGCAACCGGTCCAAAACGCTGGCGCGACATTTACAGCAAGACATTAAAACTGGACGGTTCGACGTCTGGTACGACAACGATACAGCCGACAGCGATTGCGGGTACCACGACGATTACGCTTCCCGCGGTAACCGGTACGGCGGTGACGACCGGAAATCTCACCGATATCACAGCAACCGGCACTGTTGCCAGTGGTACATGGCATGGTTCAAGTGTCGGAGCGGGTTATGGCGGTACCGGAATAGATTCATCGGCCTTGAGCGGTCTTGCAAAAATAACAGGTGGAACATGGTCAGCTGTCACAGACGGTTCCTCTGACTGGAATACGGCTTATACTCATAGTACGACAACAACCGGTTCAGTTCATGGATCCACCACTGTCGGGGGAAATTTCTTTAGATTAGCTAATCCAGGTGCCATCACATTTCCGCGCATGAATGCGGATAATACCGTAACCGCGCTTAGCGATACGAATTTCCGGACAGCCATTGGAGCGACTACTTTAGGAAGCAGTTTGTTTACTCTTGCCAATCCGTCCGCAGTAACTTTCTTACGAGTAAATGCGGATAATACGGTTACTGCACGGGATGCCGCGAATTTTCGGTCAGACATTGGCGCCGGAACGGGTAGCGGAACGGTTACCAGCGTTGGTAGCGGAACCGGTTTGACGGGCACTGCGAATCCGATTACCGCCACAGGTACTATTTCTTTTGATTATTCGGCTACATTGGCAGGAGATCCCGTACTGGCTGCCGGACAGGCGGTCTTTGATTCCGGAGATGCCGGCGGCGGTGTCCTTTTTGAAGGAGCGGCTGGCGGGGCTGGCAATGCCTTAGAAGGA
>Ga0209668_10000199_pt1 | contig 25503 bp, 26 predicted proteins | sample FrelakmetPLP11PL_FD_187150 | JGI IMG/M metagenome (GOLD analysis project Ga0209668, IMG submission 187150) | Freshwater lake sediment microbial communities from the University of Notre Dame, USA, for methane emissions studies - PLP11 PL (SPAdes)... | ecosystem: Environmental > Aquatic >...
ATTTGTTGCGGGACATTATTTGTTGGTAACACCTCCGCAATGGGAACTACTGTTTTACTATCTTTTATTGTCTCTCTACCCGCACCAAAATAAACACATGAGCTTAATGGCCTTAAAGTAACAATTTCATTCTCCTGGAAAATATCAAAGGCATCTGAAATGCTACTGACTAGGGGTACGTTTATATCCAATAAATTAGAAGAGTCTACGTCCTCATAAAGGATTAGCCCCTTTACAGAGTTCATTGTATTGTAATACTCTGGGTTAAAGGTTTTTATAACAAGGATCTCATCTCCAGTTAAATTTTCGTAATCATGATCTGTAAAGACTAGATGCGCTAATCCAAAAACCATTTTTTCGCCTTTTCCTTTGCCCTGCGCCGCTATTTGTAAATCTTCGATAGGTTTGATATCGACAGTTATTGTCCCGTCAGAAGCGGTGGATGAGTTTATTGTAGAAAAGTTCTCCTTAATAACATCAACTTCTTTAATATAATCATCCATACTTTTTTTAGGAGCGATTCCGTCTTGCTTACTTATTTGCGTTAGGGGTTTTACATTATCCGTAAACTCTTGTTCGACAACACCTTGTTCCTCATCAATATTTATGGAGTGTTCAATATCAAGGTCTGTTAAGAATATTCTTCCCGCCTCGAGTTCCCAGCTTGCCTTTATTGGTCTAGCAAAATTCTCCTCAAGTATTAGACAGAATCTGTAAACCATTAGAATAAACTTATCGTCTAATTTTTGTTTTTTATGCCAAAGTTTTGATATGGGAATTTTCATAACTGGATTCTTATCGTTCGCTCTACCTTTGCGTACAGACATATAATCTTGCCCAATAATTCTTTTTTCCTCAATATCCTGCGTTTTCTTTCTAACAATGTAGCTATCGGGAGCCGAATGTAACCAAAGGTCTTCATCGGATAATCCAAAAAAAGCTTGGATCTCTACAAATTCTTTATCATTGTCGTAAGTGTTGTAAGAATAGACTTTGCCGTTGATTTCAGCTTGTAGCATTTTTTGTACAACAAGCCCCTCAGTTAAAAAGCCCTCGTAGTCTAAGCCAGCACGATATTTTAATGCTTCTAAAGTGAATACTTCCGCCCAAGCCTCTTTTATTTTCAACAACAATTTTTCTTTTCCAGTGATATTTGTATGGACTATAGGAGTTGAGTAGGCCATTTCATCGACTATTGTATTTATTGGCGATTTCCTCAAAGAGACAAAAGCATCGTAGAAACCCGACAAGCCAGAATACGCCTGCAGGATTGGGCTACTGATTATCTCTGGAAACACACCATTTTTTATGGCATACATTATCTCTTCACTAGACTTTTTTATTGAGGACTCATTGGAATAATCTATATCGTTAATCCTTGGGGATATATAATCCAACAGATCATTCCCTGTGAGGAAATCATCAAATGCATGTGTGGTTATGGCAAATCCAATTGGAGTGTTTATGGAGAGTTTTTGAACTTTTTCGGTTTCTACAACAACCCTGCCAACTAGCTCTTCTGTGGCCCCATTTATTGATGAGAGACTAATAACGTATTGTCGTTTTTCCATTTTGGCAGTTATATATTTATTACTATATTCTTACATTTTATCTGTAGCTGTTTAATCTTGCAATCACTTCGTCTTTTCCTAGTATCTTTAATACATCAAAAAGTGGCGGTGAAAATTGCGTATCTGTTAATGCAAGTCGTATAAGCATAAAAACGCTACCCGCTTTTAAAGTCTTTATTTCGGCCAATGTGCGCACAGTGGCCTCCCAATCCTCGTGTAAAAGTGTTTCAAGATTAAAATCATCAGCAGAAAACTTCTTAATAAGCTCATCAAGTATCTCAGTTATTTGTTGTTTTTCTAAAGTCTTTGTTTGTTTAAACTTTGTAAAATCTATATTGCCTTTATGAATATAATAAAATCTAATTGCGTCAGGAATCTCACTGAGGATTTTTATCCTCGTTTTTTCTAAAGATAGAATTGTATTTAAAAAGTCTGGACCCTTAGCGGTTATAGCTGCAACTAGTTCTGGCTCGTCAAATTTTACTTCCTCCATCCATTTTATAAATCGCTTCTGCAATTCATCAGAGGATAAGTTTTGAATATATTTTTGATTGTACCAAAGCAATTTTTCTCGATTAAAAATTGGACTGTTTTTGTTTAAATCTGCAGTATCAAAAAGATCTATCATGTCTTGCATGGAGAAGAATTCGCGTTCAGATTCGCCAAAAATCCTTTCGATTTTTGGCGTCCATCCTAGCAAACTTACAAAGTTCAAAAGCGCTTCTGCCAAATACCCTTGATTCACAAAATCGTGAACGGCTACTGCGCCTTTTCTCTTTGAAAGCTTTCCACCTGCAGGATCTAAGATAAGCGAAAGGTGATAAAATTTGGGTATTGGTATACCTAAAGCCTCGTAAAGCATAACATGTTTTGGTACGCTAGAAAGCCATTCCACACCTCTAAAAACATGCGTTACACCCATCAGGTGATCATCAACAAGATAAGCTAGATGATACGTTGGAAAACCATCGGACTTTAAAAGAACTCCCTCGTCAGTATCATCTGTATTAAATTTTACAACACCCTGTAACTCATCAGTAAACAGTATCTCTTTGTTTACTGGTAATTTTTGTCGAATTGTACAAGGCTCACCAGCATCAATCCGCTTTTTCGCCTCCGCAATAGATAAGTCCCTGTAGGGTGACCTAAATCTAAAAGGCATCTTTTTTTCTTCTGCATCATGTCGCATTTTTTCTATTTCTTCAGTTGTAGAAAAACAATAGTATGCAGCACCAAGAGTGACTAGTTTCTCGGCATACTCTTTGTAAACTGGCAATCTCTCTGATTGTTTATAGATTTCGTCCGGCACTATTCCAAAAGTTTTAAGTCCTTGTAAAATCATATCGTACCCCTCTACAACAAGTCTTTTCTGATCAGTATCTTCATAGCGAAGTATGTATTTGCCTCCGTTCTTTTTTGCTAACAAATAAGGGTAAAGTGCCGTTCTTACTCCGCCTATATGAAGAAAGCCTGTAGGACTAGGCGCAAAGCGTGTAACAACCATAACTATACCAATTATAAATAATAACCAATTATACTGGAAAATAAATAATTAAGCACGAACATCTCCTTGACCTAAAAGTATCGCCAATGCTAAAGCCCCTGGGGTATTGCCAAACATCGCTTGTTTTGCAAATTCACCATACTTTTCTAAAGCATAATCCATATCAACTTCATGTCTAGTCGATTTAGTTAGCAATCCACCACCAACTAGAACTGATTCTAGGACAACAGGAAGTACAGGAGATAAGAATTTAGGAGTGTGTCCTAAAGGTTTTATTTTATTGGTGTATGCAACGGTAAAATTAAGACCTTTATAATGTGCGGCATAACGAACTGGCATACCCAAAGCTTGCACGTTTAACCAACTACTTATGCAACTAAAACCGGGTCTTTCATTTGTTGAAAAACTATCACGAATTCTACAGATAGGACCATCTGGTAAACGATATATACTCGTATTACGAGTTGAGACAGCACCAACTTGTTGATAAGTAACTTTTTCAACCTGTCTTTCACGAAACACGCCTTCTGCGTATTCTAACGTTCCATCACCAATCCCGGTTAACATTACTCTCATAATATCTGGAGCCGAAAGTGCTTTTACCGACACATCTCCCATCGGTTCTGATTCGTGAAATAGTCCTCCCAAAATACTTGTTGTCATAAACCGCTATTACACTTATTTATAAATAATTCCTGATCTGCAGGTACACCAATAACCAGAGCCCGATAGATTAGTAACCTCTCAATTTTTTCTCTCCGAACTCAAAAAAGTGCGTGAGCCAATACTTTTTACTTAATGGCAAATCCTGTGCATGAATATGCGCTTCCACTTTTCCGCCAAATCCTTTTTTAAAGAATGTTAGGCCCGCCCAAGGATGCTTTGGCGTATCCGTTCTGGCTATTCCAAATAAATTGTATTTTTTCATACCCCTAGAAATCGCCTCTTTTATAGCATGCCATTGAATTAGATATGGAGCAGGAATTTTACGGTATGCCGTTAAACTCCCCGAGTGATGATAGTATGCTACACCTTTGTGAAATATAAAGATTGATCCTGCAATATATTCATCTTGATACTTCGCCAGTATTAACAGAGCTTTTCCTGTTTTAGCAAATAATTTGAATTCGTTTAATATATACTCGTATGGATACGCCTTCCAATCCTGCCTTTTAACAGTATCTATGAATATCGGCCAGAATTTAACTAAATCATCCGGATTTGTACTTTTTTCTATTATCACCCCATCTTTCCTTGCTCGATTGATATAATACCTAGTATTTTTCCGCATTCCTGCTTTGATCTCTTCTTCTGACTGTGTTATGTCTAAAACCCACGTTACTTCTGCATCCACGTCGTGCATTTGGCAGCTAACAAAACCGTATTTACTTAGAATTTTTTTATTCACGATCAAATCATCCAAAAGTGGACTTACCCGCACATAAATGCAATTAAGATTTAGTGCAAGTTCTTTGATATGTAAAATGGTGGCCTCAACAACTTCAGCATCGTCCCAGTGTATAAGTGGGCCATTTCTAACATGCAAATGTTTTCCTCTTTTTGCATTTACAACAACTGCTAATATCACCCCAACTAGGAAATCATCCTGATATACTCCCCTCCTATACGTTTCTCGATTCATAGAAATCTCAAACTCGGACCACTCCCAAGAATGAAAAAATGTTTCTGTGTCGTGATAGTTTTCCTCAAAATCCTTCCAGATCGTTGCATCTGTTATATCTTTGAATTGGATGCTTTTATGCATTATTTTTTTTATAAATATTATCTAAGATCTGCTTTGGAAAAGGCCCTTCTACTAAAACCACATCATCATTTTTTATAAATGTTTTAAACTTTATGGGCACATCAAAAACACTTTCACAGTAAACTATTCTGTACTCATCATTCTGTTCTACAATATGAGCGCACAAATCAATGTCCGTCGTGATTATACCATCCGATCCCTTTATAGTCGCAAGTGCAACTTTTTTATACGTATCATCTTTTTCGTCACCGAGCTCAATAAAACCTTGCGTTAAAACCCATTTCTTCCCTGTGTTTTTTTGAGTTGATAAGAATTTTAATCCCGCGTAATAGCCTGAAGGATTAATATTGTAACCATCGTCAATTATTTTTGATTCATTCATTCCACTAGATACCGTTAAATATGGGATATCAAAATTCGTTTCGTTAATGATCTTTGAAAGTTGATTCAAATCCATTCCTAATTCGATAGCCGCAAGAATCCCCGCTGATATATTTCCTGCATTGTGCCTACCTTTTATATTTGATTTTATAGTCACAGCAGTACCTTTATACGACACATCAAAAGATAATCCCTTTGAAGTTTCTTCTATATGAGAAAGATAAAGGTTTTCGTCTTTTGGTGAGTTATTAACCATCGATTTACCCCTTCTGGGTCTTGATATAAGCTCATCCTGGAACTCATCTGTATAATATAACGCTTTACGATGTTCGATCTTCTCTGCAACTCTCAAGCAATAATCGTTATCTGCATTGATTATCACCAAACCGTCCTCCGCAATTTCCTCTACGATCTCTAATGTGGAATCAATTATTGCTTTAAAACTACCATAAAGACTGATATGCTGCTCATCTATACCTGTAATGATTGCTATGTGAGGATTCACGATTTTTGCGCACTCTCTTGTCTCACCGAGCTTATATGCTCCCATCTCCGCAACAAAAACCTGTGTTTTATCGCCGGCCTTCTTTAGAACAGTTTGAGCGATACCGATCTCGGTGTTGTTATGCTTTTCTGTTTTTATTGTATTGAATTTTTTCTCAAGTATTTGGTAAATGATTTCTTTTGTAGTCGTTTTACCGTAGCTGCCAGTGACCGCAATCACACGCATACGCTTTAATGCAGCCATTTTCCGAATGGCTTTCTTAATTATCATATTGCGCTTTACCACGGAAAATGGCGCAGTCAAGAACACCCCAAGTGGCACGATCAACATTATTGTCAAATCCATTAATATCCCAACACTTACCGAAAATAATGTTACAAAAAAAGGCAGCGATATTATTGTTAGATTATCTACCTTTGCTGCCAATGGAGTATTAAATAAATAGCCCGATGCCGAATCAGGCAAATTATTTATAAGTACATTTTGCGCTACCACAATACCACTTGTATCGTTTAACAATAGATACAAATACAAATATGGCGCTAATAGGACTAGACAAGAAAACATGAAAACTAACAAATTCCTTGGCGATTTTAATGCAAACCTATGGATTTTTTTATGTAAAAGCTTCTCAAAAGCCTTTAAGGCGCGGATATCATAGTAAACCATCGCTATTAATACCCCTAAACCTAATACTAGGCTAGTTGGTGATAAATAGTACATTATGATCAATGTCAAAAAAGCAATTCTTATCACTAACTCAAACTCGTCATTTAAGGATAGACTTCCTTCATATTTAAGATGCGATAAAACCCTATCTAATCTATATTCTTTAACCTGCCACAAATAAATGGTTTCTATCAATTTCTTAAAAACTGATATCCAAATAGGTACACTTATGAAAACAACTAAGGCAGATAGTTCCAACATTGTTTTAGTTTAAGAATTTAATAATTAATTCGGCAACAATTTGAGGATATAGTACGGGTAAATTATGTCCAGTACCTTCTATGATCTCCAATCTGGAATTGGCTATCCCCCGTGATAGCTCCAACCCCTGAGCAAGCGGCGTCTGTTTATCGTTTCTCGCCCAAATTAGAAGAGTATTTGTCTTAATCCTATCTAATTTACCGTCAATATGTTCAGTTACAACCTTTTTAAAAGTCTCACGTAAACTTTTTGATTTATAATAATCATACTCCTTTACGATCAATTTGTAGTACAAGAATTTTGCAACCGGCCTAATGAGTATGAATGGTGGTAACCAAAAGATTGCACCACCAATTTTTGCAAAAATATATTTAAGCCTGACTTTTAGTGAGGCCTTTGGTTTAATACCCGATGAATTTACAAGAATTAGCTTGAACAACAGCATGGGATACTTTACCGCCAAAAATAATCCGATTTTACCGCCAAATGAATGCCCAACTATTACCGGCTTATCTATTCTTTTTGATGATATAAATTCCTTAATATCTTCCACATAATTATTAATGCTGTATGGATCTTTTGGCGCCAAACTATCACCAAAACCAGGTAAATCAATATTATATATTTTATAACCACTATTGGATAATATAGTCGCTAAATTTTCCAGACTTGCACTGGATCCACCCCATCCATGAAGTAGTATTATTGGAGCACCTTCGCCCGTCTCCCGATATTTTAATTTCATATACAATTTGTAAAACAAAACTTCATAAAGCCGTACAACAATAATAATCCAAAATTCATAGACTAGTAAAGCAAAAAACGAATTTAAATTGCTCAAATCACAAAGTTATGGAATAATTGATATAGGAATATTTATTATCAAACCACAATGAATACAGTTGACGATTTTGTTAAGATTGTATTAGTTTTATCGATTGCGTTCACACTAGTCGGAATTACTATACAAATTATCCGTATGCTGGGTGGATTTGTAGAGACTGTTAAACTTTCTAATTCTATTCTAAAAAACATGACTGTTATTGTAGAAAAGTTTACAAGTGATTATGATTTTCTTAGTGAAAAAATTAAATTTATCGTAGAGACAGTAAGTAAATTTGTCAGTGGCGTTTTAGGGCCAATAACTAAGGTTGCGAGTTTTGTAGGCTCATTTACTAAAGATAAAGATAAGCATAACAAAAAAGCATCTAAAGACAATTCCTCAGATGAGGATGAGGAATAATTTTTAATTATTAATACTAATAAAATGTCAAAAGATAGTGGAACGATTTACTTTATAGCTGGCTTATTAATGGGAGGCATGGTGGGAGCCGGAATTGGTATGTATTTAGCTCCCGACGATAAAACACGCGAGGAAATGAAAAAGACAGGTGGTGATATATTAGCCAAATCGGTTATAGCGGCAAAAAAGTTCGAAAAAGAAACATTAACACCATCTTTAGGGAAACTTGCCAAAACAGTGGAGAAAACAGTAGAAAAGACTGTTAAGGAAATCAGAACTGAAGGTCTAGAAGAGGCAATAAATAAGGCCGTCGGAAATGCAAAAAAAGCGAGTGTTAAAAAAACTGTTGCTAAAAAATAATTTTTAACTATTAATGTATTTGATATGAGCAAGGAATTCACGGATACGAATTTTAAGGAAGAAGTATTAGACTTTAAAGGTGTGGTACTAATCGATTTCTGGGCAGAATGGTGTGGCCCATGTAGGATGCAGGGTCCTATAATCGATAAATTGTCCGAAAAATACAGCACAAATGCTGATGTGAAAATTGGAAAACTTAACGTTGACGATAGCCAACAAACGGCAATGAAGTACAACGTCATGAGCATACCAACTCTACTCTACATAAAAAATGGCCAGGTTGTGGACATACTTGTTGGCTTGAGACCAGAAGGGGATATAGAGGCAAAATTGTTAGAGCACTTAAAAGCACAATAGCTAACATACCTATCATTCGCAATTGCTAATGGAATACTGTATAATTACCATATAAAGTTATATGACTTTTACTTTGGCTGCTAGCGTAAGACTTCAGCGAAGGTTCATAGTTAATTTTTTAAGTTACATCCGATGGCATTACCTAAGGATACCAAGAAGGATATTCTCTCAAAGTTCCGTGCTCACGAAAACGACACAGGATCTCCAAGAGTACAAATCGCTTTACTTACTGCACAGATAACTTCCTTATCAACCCATTTAAAGGACCATAAAAAGGATAATCACTCAAGAAGAGGATTACTGGGTATGGTTGGAAAAAGAGTTAGGTTGTTTAAATATCTCGAATCAAGCGAAGGTCTAAGTGCAGTAAAAAAACTAAAAAAGGAATTAGGATTAGATTAAATTTAATCTAGAAAAGGAAAGCTAAGGTTATGTCTTTTTTGGCCCGAAAAAGCTCAAATACCCATTTTAAAAAGGTTAATAGATCGTCAATATTCGTATGGTTAAAAACCCGTTTCGCACAAAAAAGATCAAGGGAGCTCCCTACCAGAGTAAAAGCAGCAAAACCAGAAACCAAAATATATAAACGCAAATTTGCACTAGTAAAAAAAATCAGTCCCAAAGTAATACGATTCTCAATAGTTGCGATATCGTTTCTAATTCTTTCAATGATCATTTTGCTTTTTACCAGTATTATTCGTGATCCGTATTATGCTCTAAAGGAGATTACAATCATTGGAAATAATACCTTAACCGATAACGCTATTCTCATCGGTGTGGATAAAAATATTGGGAAAAGTATTTTTCTTGTATCCACATCAGAAATCGAAGATACCATAAAGAAAATTTATTTTAACCTAGATACAATAAAGGCCACAAAGATCTTTCCGGATAAAATCTTTATTAACATAACAGAAAAAGATGCAAAAATAATACTCATTAATGTAAACGGGGCATATATGATTGATGAAGATGCGAAGGTAATAAGCGTAATATTTCAAAAGAATATTAATTATAATGATAATAGATTGGCTCTAGCCTCAGGGTTTGCAGATGAAAATAGTGCACTTGTTAAAGATGTTTTCTTAAATAAATTTATTGAGGATAATAAATTATCTCTTCTACCAATAGAAGAACAGCAAGCAAAAATTACAGCTGGGTTTAACTTTGATTTAATTCCTACTCTGGATAAGCTTACGGTTTTTAATAAGCTAAAGGATGAGATAAAAAACGAAATCGACTCTTTAACTGGGGAAATCCTACGATCCGTCCAGAATTCCGAATTTTCATATTTGCCAAACATCATTTTACTAAACAATAAAACCTATAATTTGGATGAAGTGATAGATAAAAAGAGATTGGAGCTGACTCTAGAATTGCTTAAATATTTCTCTAACCCAGAAAGTGGTCCCACCATAATAGGTCATATCGAGTGGCAGGGAGAAATGCTAGTAAACATAAAGCTTTCCAATGGAACCAAAATAATATTTGGTGTGCTAAAAAAGCCATCTTTCCAACTCGAGGATTATGAGATAATTACAAGATATATGATAGACAATCAGAAAAAATATACTCAAATAGACTTGAGCTCTACGAAAATTTCTGTAAAATAAGAACAAAGTGTTTGAATAGCTTTTCAATTTGAGCTACAATATTAAAGAATAATTAAATATAGGTATTGCACATGGCCGATAGAATTATTACTGCTATAGATATAGGTTCTAGCAAAATAGCAACCGTTATTGCCTTACAGGAGGCCGCAAAGTCCCCTTCTGTTATAGGTGTTTCGTCCTATCCTAGTCAGGGATTAAAAAAGGGAGTCGTTGTAAACATTGATGAAGCTATCAATTCGATTGCCGCATCGCTTGAGGCTGCAGAAAGAATGGCTGGCATCACTGCCTCATCGGTACTCATTTCCATAAACGGTAAGCACATCACAAGTACAAACAACAAAGGAGTTGTTGCTGTTGCGCAAGAAGAAATCAATCCTGATGATATTTTTAGGGCGATAGAAACCGCTAAAACCGTATCTATCCCACCTTCTAGAGAAATCCTACATGTAATTCCACGGCAATTTATTGTTGATGCACAGGGTGATATTAAGGATCCAATTGGCATGACCGGTAATAGACTAGAGGTTGATACACATATAATTTCTGCAACATCATCTGCACTACATAACCTAATTAAATGCATTACTCAAATTGGTTTAAAGATCGATGACGTTGTATTTAGCGGTTGGGCAGCAGCAAACAGTGTTTTAACGAATACCGAAAAAGAGCTTGGCATAACACTTTTGGATATTGGCGGTGGCACAACGACAATCACCACATTTGTCGACGATGCGATCACTTACAGCGGATCGGTGCCTTTTGGTGGTGCAAATGTTACTAGTGATATTGCAATCGGTCTACGCGTTAACTTAGAAGATGCAGAAAAAATTAAACTAAATGCAGATGATTTGATGAAAAACACAAAGAGACCTGTAACAAACGAGGCAACTAAAAAGCGAAAACTATTGTTAAATCAAAAGATGGATGAGGATGAAGAAGAAAATGATGATTCAAAGAAAAAAGATGTTATCGATATTTCTAGCCTAGAAGTTGATGGAATGAAAACAATTTCTAAAAAGCTTTTTGAGGATATTATCGAAGCTAGACTTAGTGAGATATTTGAAATTGTAATAGAACAAATACAGCAATCTGGCAACGACGCAAGACTTCCAGCTGGGGTAGTTGTAACCGGTGGATCAAGTTTGCTTCCGGGTATAACTTCAATTGCGAAGAAAGTGTTTGGTGTGCCTGCAAGAGTTGGATTTCCTAAAGGTTTAGATGGTCTGATTGATGAAATTTCCACTCCCGCATATGCAGTTGTACAAGGACTTCTACTTTCCGGGGCCACAGAGGAAACATACTCAGGGAGCAAAAGACAGATTTCATTAAAGGCCGGTAAGGATGGCGGACTTTTAAATAAAATTAAGGGCTTCTTTAAGAATTTAATACCCTAACACTTGCACTTATTAAAAAATTTCTCTACACTATTTACATAGCATTTTTCGCACTTTTGCTATTTTTACCTCTTGTCTTTTTCTGAAGGTTAATTTTTTTATACAAATTTATTATGTTAGTAAAACCGCAAACAAATAACGTTGCTAAAATAAAAGTTATTGGAATTGGTGGGGCCGGCGGAAATGCAATTAATAACATGATAGAGAACTACGACATAGAAGGCGTAGAATTTATTGCAATCAATACAGATAATCAAGCTTTGCAATCAAACAAGGCAGAAACAAAGCTACAAATCGGCGCGGAAATTACAAGAGGTTTAGGAAGCGGGGGTAATCCTCAAATTGGAAGAAAAGCCGCAGAGGAAAGTGTTGATTTGATCCACGAACATTTAGCTGGTGCCGATATGGTCTTTATTACTGCTGGAATGGGCGGTGGAACAGGGACTGGAGCATCACCAGTAATTGCTGGTATTTCTAAAAATCTGGGAGCATTGACTATTGCTATTGTAGAAAAGCCTTTTAAGTTCGAAGGAAAAAGAAGAATGGAAACAGCATTAAAGGGTATCTCGGAAATCAAGGATAAAGTTGATACGTTAGTAGTTATACCAAACGAGAAACTTTTTGAGGTGATCGAAGAAAATATTTCCTTTATTGAGGCAATGAAAAAGGTTGACGATGTGTTGGCGCAGGCTGTAAAAAGTATAGCTCAACTCATTACTCAAACCGGCAATATCAACGTAGATTTTGCAGATATAAAAGCAATTATGACAAATGCCGGCACTGCTTTGATGGGTATGGGATCAGCTTCCGGAGAAAATAGGGCCGAAAATGCAGTTAAGATGGCAATACATAGTCCCCTGTTGGAAATGTCACTCGTTGGTGCAACAGGCATACTGTTTAATATAGTTTCCGGAAAAGACTTATCTATGGCGGAAATAAAGAAGATATCTAGCATGATTTCGGAGAACGTATCGGATGATGCAAATATTTATTTTGGAGCAAGTATTGACAATGAGTTGCAGGATGAAATAAGAATAACCGTTTTAGCAACAGGCTTTGATGAAAGTTTTACACAACCTAAGAACTCATCGTTCAGTTTTAAATCTGAGCCGGCAAGGGTTAATTTGAGATCCTCCGGCATCTCGACATTTAAAAAAGATGATGACGATGAAAAGGATGATGATGATGATTCTCCAAAAAGAGGTGGTAAAATTATTGTAAGGTCAGAAGTTGAAGAAAAAGATGAGGAGGAAGATGAGGATTCAGGTAAATGGAGTGATATGGAAAATCAGCCAGCATTTTTGAGAAATAGGAAGAAGTACTAGGTCACCAAATCGAAGTGTAGATAAAACTACCCTACACGACTGGATTCGCCACTACAATAAATCGTTGTGCGTTGTTTCCGTTTGGAAAACAGGTAAAAAGTGTTAGGGTTCTCTTGCCTGGAGTACCAATTACTATTGATATATCATCGGGTTGAATAATCTTGCTTTTGACTACACGGTATTGGTATGTCTTCCCTTCCATGTCTAGCTTAATGATCGCACCAATTTTGATTTTGTTCAGCATAGAAAATGCGCCCACAAGATCACGTGTACGCTCATAGTAATCTCCCGAAGAGCTATGCCCATAAATCACAATATTGTTATTGACTGGAGAAATCGGCAAACCTGTACCTTTAAAATGGGCGAGTGAAGTGTTTAGAACGTTTAAGTAATTTTTATCGCTGGAGCTATCAACATTGGCTTTTACTGGTAATGCGTTAAAACCCAAAGATTCAATGGTTAGTTTAAAGCTTCCGTTATAATTTGAACTAACTGTATCTAGCAATAAGTCACTCGATTTACTTGCAGTATCGGTTAATTCCTTAAAATACTCCGATCCAGGATTCGAAAGGTACTTTGATCTTTCCACGTATGCACCGGCAACGAGCTCAATACTTTCGGTATTGTAATAACCGGACCAAAGCCGGAGGGTTTGATCAACATCTGGCCATACCTGCTTAAAGATAACTGTAAAACCAAATAATATTAATATTAATGGAACAAAAAAACCTGCAATCCTAGATGATATAAGCAGATTGTTTATATCATGCAATGCACTTCCAACAACATCACCTATTGTCAGCCTATTACTAATTGGCTGTGGTTTTATATGTACTATATCTTTGTCCTCAATGGGCTTGACCTTGATTGGCGCTTTGCGGTAAGAATATAAAGCCATAGAAATAGTGAATATTACACTATTCTACAACTTTAGAAGTGTCTTTAACAATTAATTCATTCTGATACATTTTGCAAAGTTCTTCGAATTGCTGTTCCGTAATATTATCTATATTATCAACATAATACTTGGTTATATCCTTTGTAAGATACTGTTGGGATTTTAACCAGTTAAGGATATTTTCTCTCATGCTTGTTTTTTAAGTGTTAATAATAAATTGGCAATTTGTTGCTTAATTAAATCAACTCCTTCTGCTCCGGCTCCATTAACGAATGTCTGCACAGCCTGTGCTATATCTGTACCACGTGGAAGTTTTGCAATAATTAATGATGTTAATGCATCGGGACCAACATCACTCCCCAAATGCCTAAGCAATTCTTTTATAATCGAGACGTATGCAGGTTTATTAAACTCAGCTTGTATACTTGGGACTACTAAACTTATCGCGGCAGTAAGTGCTGCCTCGGGACTCTTCTTTAATAATTCTACAAGATTTGTATTAACCGAGCTGCCAGCCATAACATCAACCGCGGCTTTCATTCGGACAATGCTTTGTGCAAAGTTTCCTATTTTCCCACTTTTTAAGGCAGGGGCAATAAAAGTAATTAATCCCATACCAGCATCTTTTGCAATGGCCAATTGCATTCCACGATCTTTTACCATGTTCAACAACAAACCAGATAATCCAATATTCGAAATTGCTTCAAGTTTTTTTAAATTTACTCGATCATCTACTTCTATTAAATATTTACGTACATTTGCTAATTCTGGCTTTACCCCATGTAAGCGTCCAATATTACTGATTAGTTCATTCATTTGTAGAAGATGTGCATGGAACTCTACAGGGACATCCTGCAACACATCTTGCAAAGTTTTTCCTTCAGCGGAAATCGGTGATTCATACCCAACTTGACCTTGTGGCTGTGTATCGGTTTTGAAGGTATCCGCATCACCTATACTTGCAACTCCCTCACCACCTTCAAAGTGAGTTATCAATTTCCTTATTGTATCCTTATCTGCTGTATCTGCTATCACACTTTGAGAAATTGCGGATCGCAATAATTGTAAATCGTTCTCCCATGTTACTTTTTTGGGTCTCATTAAGGCTGCATATAAGGAATTATAATCTCCCAATAAACGGGATTGATCCATGCCACTAGTTCTAACTCTATCTAATAGACCAATTATTTCATGCTTAGCATCGTTAGAAGTCCCCTCACCCACTGAGGCTAATAATATTGCTTTTTGAACCGCAAAACTATCCACAACCTCGAGGAAAGTTCGATTTGCAGCTAAACCAAAATCTTTTGGTAGATTTTGTGAAAATTCTAATAACGAATCTAAAAACTGACTAGACTCCTCGGGAGTACCATACTGTCGATAATTTCGAGCTGTTTTTTTAAAGAATTCCGACCATCCAAACATCACATTCTCAGACATTTTTGAGTTTAAATCTTCGCGAGTTAAATCTTTGGAAATTCTGCCTACTCTTTCTTCATCAATCGTATGTCCATGAAAATCATCTGAATACATCCTAGTGGCAACTTCCCTTTTGCACAAAAATTGCTGGTCGGCATTTCTTAAGTCGTAGACATGTGGTATTAACTGCATTGCCAAATCTGGCCTTCTTGCAGCAAGACAACAACCAATAACAACTTCAAAATCTTTTTCTGACGTTGCCTTAGGTAAAGATTTTAATAATTCACCTATTGTAATATCCTTTAACTCACCAGAACCTTCTCGTGGATTATAGCCAAAAGCAACAAGCGTCTCTCGTAAAGTGGCGCTCTCACCTGAATCTCTATAACTATGCCATGGATCTTTTGGAAGAACATCACCAAGTATATATGATAGCCTTGCTATAAACTGAGGGTCATCAGAAAACATCTCTCTTGTAAAATCGACATTTGCATTACGTATCAAATTACCAATGTGAGGAAACTTCGTATAATCGTTATCAGCGGAACTTCCTCCGGCTAATTGCTGATTATTAATTTTTTCAGCTCTTAATGTTGCCAACTTATCCCATCCCATTCCAAAAGTTGGAACTTCTAGTGTTACAGCAAAAGGTAAAAAGGTATCCATACTTTCTGCATCTCTTACTACGTCAGTTTTTTCATGAATCTCGGGATTTCTAAGCCCACTATCCTCCATAGTTCCTACTAGACCAATTTTAAGTGAATCACCACCCACAATTTGATTATTAAAAACTAATGTATAATTATATCACTTATTTCATCTCTAGTAATTGGTAATATCCCGGCATTGTGTTAAAATTGCATATTCAATTATTGAACTACATAACCGCTATGATGCTTACTGCAGAAGACAAAAAACTACTAGACGAATTAACAAAACAAGGCAAAAAGCAAGGATACCTTTCGCAGGATGAGGTTCTGGAGTACTTCCCCGATATCGAAGACGATATAAACTTATTGGAAAGCATTGTCACAACTCTTCAGGAACACGATGTGGAAATTATTGAACCAATTGATGATGTTGAAGAAAGGGTTGTGGTCGAAACTCCATCGGCAAAAAATATGACTTTTGAGCAGAAGATCTTCATTTTAAAAAAAATCAGATCGCATATATCAACAGATCCTATCCGTGCATACCTTCACGAGATTGGCAGGATTCCTTTATTGACAGGCCCAGAGGAGGTAATCCTTGCAAAAAGAATTGAGAATGAAGAGAAAGAGCCTAAAATTGCACAGGAGGCTCGAGAACTACTGACCACAGCGAATCTTAGATTGGTAGTGTCTATTGCAAAGAAATATGCAAAAAGAGGTTTGGATTTGCTGGATTTGATTCAAGAAGGAAATATCGGTTTGATGAGGGCGGTGGAAAAGTTTGAATATCAAAAAGGCTTTAAATTCTCTACTTACGCGACTTGGTGGATAAGGCAGGCCATAACAAGAGCTATCGCCGATCAAGCAAGGACAATAAGAGTACCGGTGCATATGATAGAAACGATCAACAAGCTAAGCAAGGTCACTAGCCAGTTGACTGCAAAGCTTGGACGCAGGCCGAAAATTAGCGAAATCGCGGTAGAAATGGAACTCGACGTTGATAAAGTAAACGAGATTATACGTGTGGCTCAACGGCCTGCGTCCCTCGAATCCCCCATCGGTGAGGAAAAGGACAGCAAGCTCGGCGATATAATCCCTGACGAATACTCAGCATCACCTTCCGAGATCGCAACATGGTCATCGTTAAAGAAGCAAATCAATGAGATCTTAAATGGCCTAACAGACCGCGAAAAGAAAGTCCTAGAGCTACGTTTCGGCTTACGCGATGGTGTATCCAGAACACTCGAAGAAGTCGGTCACGAATTTAAAGTCACAAGAGAACGAATAAGGCAAATCGAAGCAAAAGCCTTAAAGCGCCTTAAAAGTGATGAGATCGCACAGGCATTACGTGACTACCTCAATTAATCAAAAAAAGTTAGAACTCAGACAAAAACTCAAGTTAGTAGTTCGGTCTATACCTAAGCTAGAAAGGGCTAGAAAATCTGCATTGATCCTAGAAAAGTTAAGATCTAGCACTATTTTTAAAAACGCAAAATCAATTTTACTCTTTGCTAGCACAGAATGGGAACCGGACTTATGGCCCATCATCAACAACTTTCAAGACTACGACAAAACCTTTTACCTACCCGCCGTAAGTGAGCTGAGAATTGGCAAACTTACCACCAAACAAAAGCTTGTAAAAACAAAATTAGGTATCTTTGAGCCAACAATATTAATCCCTGCAGAAAAAATAGAGCGAATTGATTTAATACTTTTACCTGCTCTAGCATTCGATATGCGTGGCAATAGGCTTGGACATGGGTCTGGGTGGTATGACAAGTTCATGGCTATGGTGGATTATAAAGCTTGTATTGGGCTAGCTTTTAAAGAGCAAATAATTAAAAAAGTGCCGACAAAGGAACTAGATATTAAAGCTGATAAAATCTTTTTGGATAAAATACTAAGGCATTAGCAACACATCTGCTGGTTGAGCGGTCCTATCAAAACTAGAATGTCCTGCCGCACCCCACATCTTAGCTAAAGCCAAAGCGAGCTCTTCCCTTAATTCCAAATCTACATGTATAAGATTATTAAAATGTGTACTTGTCCCAGCCACTATAGCTACCCGATCCTTAACTCTAATACCACAAACACCCGCATCTATACTAACACCAGGCTGAAAATCATTAAAACCTTTTAATATAGTCGTACCTGTCTTTTTTTGTAAAAAATTAATCGCATCACTATGAGACCAATTATCTTGACCCACGCATACATTTATATCTCCTGTGAATCTTTCAGCAACCCATGGTAATCCGACAAGGAATCCCCCTAGAAATAATAATTCAGTTGAATTTTGATTCCCATAAAATTTTGGCATACCAACTAATATCAATCATTTTAACGCAGCAATTATACTAAATTCACACCCCATCATTCAATCCTTCCCAATATTTGTTATACTATTTTTGTATTTCAAAATTTCTAGTGAGACATTTAATTTTCATACAACTTGTAACAATCCTTTTTATAGCTCTTTCATTCTTGATTTCGGGCTCAGCTTTTGCTTTAGATTCAACTATTTCGATCGTTCCCGATATTACATCCGACTCTTTACTTGGATCTGATGTAGGCAACAGACCTTCATTCGAATTCAAATTTGCACTTGATCCTGTACCTGTAGGCGCTGTAGTTTCATCTGCAAAAATAGTTTACACTCAAACTGGCGTTTCAGCTGGATTGGTACGCATAATCGACAAATACTCCGCTGACGTTATAGACAGCAAAGCTCTTAATAATCCAGGCGGCTATGAAATAACAGCTATTTTGCCATATATTAGACAGTGGATAGCGTCACCCAGTAAAAACTTTGGATTGCTATTTCAATCATCAGGTTTAGACGTGGATGATTCGGTGGCAGTCCAAAATATTGCTTTACAACTCGTTTACTATTTTAAAGATACTACTTTTCCAATTATTAGTGGGGCACCTATTGTAGAAGCAGGCTCGAACTACTCAAAAATCGAGTTCCTGACTGACGAGAGTAGTCTCGTTAATCTAGAGTATGGTAGATCATCAGCGTATGGGCAAACCCTTGCCACGGACAATATAGAGGCCAGTCTTGGCCATTTATTCACACTAGAGAATCTTACAAGCGGAACAACTTACCATTACAGGGCTTTAATCACGGATACCTCTGGTAACAAAACAATATCACGGGATTACACCTTTGATACTATTATAGATTTTGAGATTTCAGATAATAAACCTGTGGATCAATCTCTTAAAGCACCACAGAAATTCAGCGTAGTGGCGAGCTACACTTTAAATAGAGCCCGGACCAACTTAAGTTGGAATCCAGTAGATGAAAGGGGCGTAAAGGGTTATATCGTTTACAAAGCCGACTCGGCTCTTAAAAAATATAAAGAGTTAGCGACCCTAGACTATACGACAACAACATATATGGATGATGAGGTTGATCTTGGCCAAACATATTTTTATTACGTTAGATCTTTCTCCGATTCTGTTATTAGTCCCAAAAGCCAGGAGAATTCGTTATCCTTACCTGCAAGTATTCCAGGCCAGCCGGCTGAAAGCCCCGCAACACTACAGACATTTCTTGTTATCCTAGCAAGTGCATCTATCGTAATTTTTGCTTTCTATGTAGTTATTAAAATTGTACAAAAAGTGGAAAACGGGAAAAACGCGAGATTAAAAAACGTTTTAAAAGATCCTGAACACTATCTTAAATAGATCTCGGCCGTCACTAAGCTTTTATCCGCTTCATTTGTGTACCACAATTCTTTTGACGCTTTAAATAGATCATAAGCTTTTTGATATTGTTCCGCTTCCATACTCACAATTCCCTCATTGTAGTAATTTCTGGCGGTGGTTATTGGCTCACCAACAAACTTGATATACGAAAAGTATAAAACCCCGACCAACAACGATAATATTAGGGCTTTGAGCATACCTTTCCATTCTGCCTTAATATATACCTTGATATCCATAATTTGTATGCTATAATTTAAATATCACCAGGGAGGCAAGGTTGCAGACCCCATGCTGCAAGCAACACTCCCTTTTCCTTACTCAATTTTAATAACCGGTTTTTTAACGTCTAATCCTAGTTTACGATCCAAATCATTCATAAACCTTAACGATTTAGAATACTTCGTTAAAAATATCGAGTATTTTTTCTTGTTTGGAATCAATATTGTAATTGATTTTCCTTTTTCAATAATATAATCGTATAGAGCGCAAAAGTCACCATCAGCACTAACAAAGATCCCACGGTCATAGTTAACCAATCTATTTATTACATCAACGGTCAAATCAACATCAATATTGCCCTTTATGTCGTTCTTGCCCTTGCCTACACGTTTAGTATTCTTAAAAATAAGCTCGAATCCAGCTAGAGTTAGAAAGTCATACAGACTTTGATACTCCTCAATAAAACCTATATACATAAAAACCTTATCTACACTATACTTTTGCTGTAAATATATATAAAACTTTTTATAATCCAGCTCCCAACCTAAAGATTTTATTCCCAGAAATAGATTTTGGCTATCTATAAAAGCAAAAATTCTTTCTTTGGCTATTCCTTTTTTATTTTGTACCATATTATGATTTTATCATCCTTTGCCATAAGCTTAAAGCCAAATATTAATGAGTATTTGGCTTTGAGCTCGGCATGTGCTAAAATACTCAATGATTTATAAATGTAATTATGGCAAAGACACGACGAACTTATCAACCACATAAAAGACCTAGAATTAGTAAACTCGGGTTTATGAAAAAAATGGAATCTGTTGGTGGCAGGAGAGTTATAAAAGCACGAAGAGCAAAAGGTCGTGTTAAACTCACCGCTTCTGACGAGGTGCGATCTGATAAAACAAAGCGATTCGGAAGATTAAAGTAAACTAGGTTTTTCAAACTTCTTAAATGCTATCACGTCCAAACAGACTCAAAGAAAAGCGCGATTTCGACAATATCTTTAAAAATGGGAAGAAAATAAATACCCCCCTTTTTTTGCTTGCCTACATAAGTCGAGCTGATCAAAATCCCACAAGAATAGGCGTTGTAGCTGGGAAAAAGGTGGGAGGAGCAGTAGAAAGGAACCGAGCCAAAAGGCTAATACGCGAAGGAGCAAGAATACTGCTAGAAAAATATCCCAAAGGCTATGATATCGCATTTATTTGCAATTCAGGGATTATTAAGGAAGATCAAAAGATTATTTACTTGAAAATCTGCAACTATATTATCTCTTTAGCATTATAAATAATTAATTAATTTTTTACATAAATCTATTGAATATAAAAAAACTATTCTTTATCGCTATTCCTATACTATTCATAATTATTATCACCTTAATAATAGTTCTTTTTATCGTTGTATATAAAGCACCAACAGCAAGCTCATATACAAATGAAGATGCCATTTTATCGGAACTTTCACTAGCAATCAACAACTCCAATACAATCTTGTACAATTCAGATAATTATGCTGTATCATTTTCCGGTGGTGATGGTGATGAATACGCAATATCCTCAGGTGTGGCAATATGGGACAACATCAATAAGACAATAGAATTCCGCCAGAACGAAAGTTGGTTTATAAATCAATTTCCCGAAATGCCAGACGGTCTGTGTAGGGTTCATTATATAACAAACCCTGATAATACAACTTATTTAAAAGACCATACCTGTTCCAAAAATATTTCAACAGAAAATTACACTTATTTAGGTCAGTGGGTAACTCCCGATCCTATAGAATTATCTAAAAATTACAAGGATGCATATTTAAATATTCAATTTTCGAGAATAAAAAAATGGATAGATGAAGATGGCTATACGAACTTTTCATTTAGAAGTACAGTGAGTTATAACACCGGATTACAAGACGCATTCTTTGAATCTGTTAAAGCTGATCAGGGGCCAACTGGTTTAGACTATTATTTTAAGTTTGATACCGATGGAAAGTTGATTGAAGGCGTAAAACAACTCGGCTTTGGGTCGCTGGAATTTGAAATTATATATTAGTCTAGTAATTTTATCTTACCAGGTCAAGTGGCTGAAAGCCTTATTAGATTCGGCCATTTTATGCACTTCCTCTTTCTTCTTGTAAGCTGAGCCTTCTTTGTTAAAGGCGTTCATTAGCTCACGAGTTAGACTTTTTACAGAGTCATCTTTGCCTCTTGCTGATCTTGAAGCGTTTATTATCCATCGCATAGATAATGATTCCTGCCTATCTTCTGCGACTGGAACTGGAACTTGATAGTTTGCTCCGCCAACTCTTCGTGTTTTTAGTTCAATCTTAGGTCGTACATTCTCAAATGACTTCTCCAGAGACTCTACCGCTCCAAGTTTGGTAACTTTGGATAACTCCTCCATTGCTTTATAAACAATGTTCTGAGCTACGGTTTTTTTACCACCAATCATAATATAATTTATGAATTTGGAAACTAATTTGCTTCCATAGATCTCGTCAGGTTTAACTTCTCTTGTTTTTGCTTGTTTACCTCGCATTATTTAAAATATCAATTAATTATAATTATTTTGCAGCCTTAGGCTTTTTGGTTCCGTATCTGGATCTGCTTTGTCGTCTCTTCTCCACTCCTTGAGTATCGTAAACTCCTCTCACTACCTCATATTTAACTCCAGGTAAGTCGGGCGTTCTACCAGCTTTAACTAGGACGACTGAGTGCTCCTGCAGGTTATGTCCCTCACCTGGGATATAAGCAATTACTTCCTGCTTGTTGGAAAGCCTTACTTTTGCTACTTTTCGAAGAGCCGAGTTAGGTTTTTTAGGTGTTCTTGTATAAACAGCTAAACAAACTCCTCTTCTAAAAGGGTTAGCTCGTCTTGTAAAAACGTTTTTTATGCTGTTGTAGTTAAACTGCAACTGCTTGTATTTAGTAGTTTCGCTAAATGTCAATCCTTTGTACTTAACCATTCCCTTTTTGGGGGTTCTGCCCTTTCTGACTAATTGTGAAATTCTTGGCATTTTAAATTATCAAAATAAAAATAAATTACTCGTTGACAGCTTCTCCCAACGGGACGGTTCTGCCAATTATAACATTTTCTTTGAGTCCTCTCAAATTATCGACTTTGCCGCAAATTGCAGCTTCGCTTAACACTCTTACTTGTTGCTCAAATGATGCCGCGGACAAAAAGCTCTCTGTCTTAATAGCCGCTACAGTTATACCGACCAATTGTCTGACCGCCTTTACAGTTTTTAATCCTTCGGCTTTTAATTTGTCATTTTCTGTCTGCAAACTGTTTATATCCATAAATACGCCTGGCAATAAAGCAGAGTCTCCACCCTCAGTTATTTTCATAAATCTAGACATTTGCCTAACTATTACTTCGACGTGCTTATCATCAATGGATATGCCCTGTATTCCATAAGTTTCCTGAATGTTCTCGATCAAGTACTTTTGGGCCTCCTCAATGTTGTTTACATCCATCAGCTCTTTAGGATCTATTGATCCTGAAGTTAATGGAGTGCCCTTAATAATATTATCTCCTTCGTTTACTATAACTACAACATGAGTATCAACCTCGTACTCTTCTTCTATATCCTTTTTAACCTTTAAAACTAATTTGTCTTTAACCACAGTGATTTTGCCAGTTTCTGGGGCAAGAATAACCTCACCACCCTTCTTGATCATTATTTGCTCACCTTCCTTGATTGTTTTTGCCCGCTTTATATCTGTCTTATCTCCCTTTTCCAGCTCAAAAACCTTATCGTATTCAACTTTTTTACTAACCTTAACGCCTACTATTTCGTCCGCATCATCTTTAACTAACGAAACCACTCCGTCTATTTGCGTAAGTATAGCTTTGGCTTTTGGCGTTCTTACCTCAAACAACTCTTCTACTCTAGGTAGTCCTTGCGTGATATCGGTACCCGCTCTTCCAGATAAATGTTTAGTATTAAGCGTAAGTTGTGTCGCTGCCTCTCCCATAGATTGTGCAGCGATTATACCAACTGCGATTCCGCTCTCTACAAGCTTTCTTGTACCAAGGCTGTAGCCATAACACTTTTGGCAAACACCATGTCCAAGCTTGCATTTTAGCACTGATCTTACGGTGATTTCCTGAATACCTGCACCGTCAATTTGTTCAGCAATTTCTGTAGTGATCTCCTCTCCAGCCTTTAAAATTGTCTTTTTGGTTTTAGGATCAGCAATCTTGTGTGTAACAAATCTACCTGAAATTCTATCTGGCCAAGAAACACGTCTATTGGAAACCTTGTGTAAGATTAAACCATCACTTGTACCACAATCATCTTTTCTAATAATAATATCCTGAGCAACATCGCAAAGTCTTCTTGTTAAGTAACCTGATTCGGCAGTCTTTAAAGCCGTATCAGCTAAACCTTTTCTTGTGCCTCTAGCGGCAACGAAGTACTCCAACGCCGAAAGTCCCTGCTTGTAGTTTGATCGTAGGGGGAGCTGTACTATTCTGCCCATAGGATCAAGGATCAATCCTCTAATACCTGCTATTTGCCTCAATGGATTTTGGACTGGAATAGCACCAGAATTCTCTAATGTGACAATACTGTTATCCTTAAGCGTTTGATAATTGCTCCATGTGTCCTGTGCGACTTTCTCGATTAAGTCCATCCACATCTTCTCGAATAGTCTCTTTCTCTCATCGTCTGTTAGCAATCCTTGATAATAGTCCTGAATCAATTGATCTTCCTTTTTCTCAATGTCTTTAAGCATGTCATCCTTTTTGGGATTGATTATGAACTCATCCATACCTATTGTTAGTGCGGATTCTGTTGCATATTTAAAGCCTAAAGATTCAACTTTATCCAAGAAATCTGCCGTTGCATCTGCCCCGAATCTATCGAATATACTCGCAGAAAGTTTTGCTACTTCCTTTTTGTTTAACTGCATATTCACAAATCCATATCCCTCTGGTAGCGCTGTGTTAAAAATTAATTTACCTACAGTTGTATCAAGCAACTTGCCTTTATAAAGAACGGTGATCAACTCTCTTAAGTCTAGACCGCCACCCTCATGCCTGCCAATTGCCTCAGTTTCGGATGAATAGAATTTCTTTACTTTTGGTATGACCTCGCCGGTTAAGTAGTAAATTCCAAGAGCCATATCCTTTTCTACGTTTACAACTGGATTACCATCGGCCATTAGCAAGATGTTTTGGCGTGTGAACATTCTGGCTTTTGCTTCCTCAACTGCTTTTTCGGTTAGAGGAACGTGTACAGCCATTTGATCTCCATCAAAGTCAGCATTAAATCCTTTACAAACCATAGGATGCAATCTTATTGCGTTTCCCTCTGTAAGAACTGGGTAAAATGCCTGAATACCTTGTCTATGAAGTGTAGGTGCTCTATTTAATAGAACAGGTCTGTTTTCGATAACTCTTTCTAGTAAATCCCATACCTCTGGTGCCTTTGATTCAAAAAATAGTTTTGCGCTTTTAATATTTGGTGCCAAACCTTCAAGTATTATTTGTCTTAAAACGAATGGCTTAAATAACTCCAGGGCCATCGTCTTTGGTATACCGCACTGATCGATAGACAAATCTGGACCGGTAACTACAACGGATCTTCCGGAATAATCTACACGTTTTCCAAGCAAGTTCTGTCTAAATCTTCCCTGTTTTCCTCTTA
>Ga0209668_10000200_pt1 | contig 25478 bp, 22 predicted proteins | sample FrelakmetPLP11PL_FD_187150 | JGI IMG/M metagenome (GOLD analysis project Ga0209668, IMG submission 187150) | Freshwater lake sediment microbial communities from the University of Notre Dame, USA, for methane emissions studies - PLP11 PL (SPAdes)... | ecosystem: Environmental > Aquatic >...
CTTTATTGTCTGGGGGGCGGCCGAAAGCACCACGGTTATTATTGCTTCGTATGGAAAGGATACCAAGGCTGCATCCTGGAACGCCCTGCAAGCCTGGGCTGGCAAGGATACGATATTCGTGAAAAGAAGGACGCTTACCGATCCCGATAATTTTTACTGGCGGGCCGATAAAACCATAGAGGCGTCCCAAATACAAGCCACTCCCTATGCCACAGGAGTGGAGGGACCACCAGAAGCGCTGACAGCCCTTGCTCCCGTGGTAAAGCTGGAACAGAGCTATCCCAATCCCACATCTTCTGATGCCATCATCTCCTATCAGGTGGCCAGAGAAGGGAAGGTCAGCCTGGCGGTTTATAATATGCTAGGGCAAAAAGTAAAAGCATTGGTGGATCAGGTACAACAGGCAGGAACCTATAAAATAAGATGGGATGGTCACAACCAGCAGGGCCAAAATGTTTCGTCCGGGATCTATTTTTACGAATTAAAAACGGAGGATGCCCGAATAACCAAAAGAATGGTTTTGACCAAATGAACATCGGACGAATGCGAATAAAATGAAAAAAATAATTCTGATTCTGATTTTGTTTACGGCCCTTGTTCAAACGGCCTGGGCGGTAAATGCCGATAGTTTGGGCGGAATGCCGTGGCAGAGTTTTTTACGTAGCGATGCAGGGGATACAACTTCCGGGCCATTATATTTAAACCAGGTAAACTGGTTTTACGGTTATGCCGAGCCTGGCAAGCAAATGATGCAGTGGGACAACAACGGCAACGGTATTTTGGGGAACAACCGCAGTGCTACGACCCCAATGATTTACGGCGTTAACGAGTCAAGCACACAACCCTGGATGGAATTGAGGGCCGATAGTGCCTGTCCTTCTCTGATAAGCCTGCATGGAATGGAAACCGATACCAGGACAAATGATCTGTTGGTCGTCGATCAGGTTAGCAGATATGCTAGCGGCATCGGGGTATATATCACAAAAGGTACCGGGATATATGTCGACCACGGCGGAGCGAATAATGGAGTGCGGATCGAAAACAACGAATGGTCTACGGGACAGGCATTATGGATAGATAATGGCAATACCGGTACCGCGCTGGAAATTTCGGATGTATTGACCGGACGCATAATTCGTACCTCCCAGGACTTTGGCAGCAAGCCGGCCATAACCCTATTTTATAGAGCGTCACAAATTGGTCTGCAGGATGACAGTTCCATGAGCTACTGGTGGGGGTTTAAAGGGCACAAGGCAGAGGTGGAAACGGTCAAAACGGCATTGTGCGGACTACGCGGTTTCGGTAACGGGGGATTAAATATTTGCGATACAATCATCGCTCCGGGTGTGGCTGAGAGTACCACGGTAGTGACAGCCAATTATGCAGGGGGATTTGAATCTGCCACCTGCAATCCTTTGCGCATAAAAGTAGAATTTGGCGTTATCATCGTGAAGCGCGGAGCAACAACGGATCCGGAAAAATATTACTGGCAGGCCACAATGATGATTGATCAAAATCAGATTCAACTGCCAGAATACCCGCCAACAGACAGCAGGTCACTGGGCTTTTCACTCTTCCCCAATCCATCCTCCGGACAGGTATCTGCCAGTTACGTCCTGCCCCGGGCCGACCGGGTTCAGCTATCGGTTTATAATATGCTGGGACAAAAGGTACGGACCATTACCGATGGCTGGCAGCCACCCGGGTATTATACTGTCCAATGGGATGGGAAGAACGAACAAGGGAGGAAAGCCGCCGCAGGAGTTTATCTTTACCATCTTAAGGCCGCCGGATGTCAGGAAACCCAAAAAATTGTGGTGGTAAAATAAAATTAAAGAACTTATTTAATGAACCTTACCCGCAGCATCATTTTGAACACCATTACCCAGCTAACCGGTCAGGGACTATCATACCTGCTGGGCGCGGTTTCCATGATGCTGGTGATGAGGTGTTTGGGCCCGGAGATTTTCGGGAAATATAGTCTGGTGCTGGTTTACGTGGGGATGATAAGCGGTTTGGCCGAATTGGGCGGTCAAGTAATTTTAGTACGCGAACTTAATCAGAGGCCGGAACAATCGTCACAAATCATAGGCAGTTTTCTGCTGCTCAAATTGGCTCTTTATTCTGTAGCTTTTCTGATTGGCCTGGTTCTTATCTGGTTTTTGGGGTATCCGGAGAGCATGAGGATATTGCTGGGATTGGGACTATTGTCCATGTTAGTTTCTTTCCCTGTTTCGCTAGGGGCGGTTTTTCAGGCCCGGCTTAAAATATGGTATGCGGCGGCAATAAACATCGCCAGCAGAGTATTGTTGATGGGTGTGGTACTGTTCATGATTCGGCTCCAGCAGGGTCTAAAAATGTTGCTTTGGGGCAATATAGCCATAGCCATTGCCAGCGCTGTGGCTTACTGGATAGTGGTGAGCAATCAAGAAAAACCGGATTACAGTCTCAATCGTAAATTGATAATGGATTTGCTCCGGCAGTCGTTGCCCCTCGGCTTGCTATTGGTGGTGGGAGGCCTGGCCTTCAGGTCCGACGTATTGCTTCTTTCCAAACTTTCCGATCCCCGTTCGCTGGGGCTGTATAGTGCTGCTACCAAATACATCGAATGGGGGCTACTGGTGGCGGCAGGGTTCATGGTGTCACAGCTTCCGGTTTTTTCTCAATACCGCAGCTCCGAACCGGAAAAAGTCAGAAAACTTTTCCTGCTATCCTTCGATTTTATAGGTTTAATTGCAATCCCGGCCTCTGTATTTGTAAGCCTTAATGCCCGTAGCATTATCAGCCTGATCTCAGGGCCAGCCTATTCCGACGGCGGGACCGCCTTGGCGGTTTTGATCTGGGTGGTGTTGTTTAACCTTTGGAGCACCATTATTTACAACCTCTTTTTGGCGGATCACAGGACCAAAGACCTGATGGCGGTATATTTTCCGGTTATGGCCTTTAATATAATATTTAATTATTTTGGCATCCCCAAGTATGGGTTTATGGCTTGTGCAGTAATTTCGGTGTTGAGCGAAGTGCTGGCAATAATCCCCTTGCTGATTTTGTTATACCGATGGGACAGGTTAAAACCAAATTGGAGGCCCATTTTTACCTTTTTCTTGATCAGTCTGGCAGCGGTCATTCCGATGTATTTTGTCTCTGGGAAAAACCTGTTTCTGAGGTTGGGAATCTATTTCGTCGGTTGGTTGTTGTTGGGCGTGACCACCCGGACAATTGATATTGATAAATACAGACAGGTTGTTTATCAAATAAAGAGACCGTCATGATTTTGAAATCAGCCACAGTATTAGTGATTGGCAGTAATGCAAAAGCATCTAACAAAATTCAGCCGGACCACGATGACGCTTAAGGAGAGGATAATACATAATTCTGTCGCCCAGTTGGGTGGACAGTTTATTCTATACGGTCTGGGTATGGTTGCCTCCATTCTTACAATGCGTTATTTAGGTCCGGAGGCATTCGGTAAATATTCGTTTATCATGGTTTATGTCGGAGTTGTTTCTCTGTTCAATGATTTTGGTGGACAAACTTTACTGGCGCGGGAACTTTCCCAGAATCCTGGAAATGAAGGAAGGATATTGGGAAACTATCTGTTGTTCAAGCTCCCGTTCTCTTTGGTGATAACCGCTGTGAGCATTGGACTGCTGTTCCTTCTGGGTTATCCACCGGATGTGCGCTTTTATGCCATCATCGTTTTGTTGACGATACCACTGGGAACCCCCTCAATTCTGGCCGTCATTTTTCAGATTAAATTAAAAGTATGGTACACGGCAGCCCTTAACATCCTGGCCCGCATAATGTCCCTGGTACTGATTGTGGTGATGGTTGCTTCCAAAGGAGGAATCGACATCCTGATATTCGGATTTTTGGGAATCACGATCATGTATACTCCGCTGATGGTTTGGTTCTCTGTCCGAGAGGTTAGGCCGGATTTCAAGTTAGACGGAAAGTTGATAAAAAGATTGGTAAAGGATACAATCCCGCTGGGTTTTATGATCATCCTGGGATCATTGGTTTTAAAATTAGATACGTTGTTGCTTTCCAAGTTGGCCGATATCCGGGCGGTGGGTTTATATAATTCGGCCTACAAATTTGTGGACTGGGAACTTACTCTGATGGTTGGATTGCTTATTTCCCATTTACCTTTGTTTTCAAGCTTGGTAGATCGCGATCCCGAAAAAACGCGCCGCCTTTTCCAAAAGACTCTGGAAATTGTTGAATTTCTGTTCATTCCTGCCGCGATATTTGGTTTGTTTGCCTCCAAGCAAATGTTGCTGTTTACTTCCGGACAGAAATATCTTGAAAGCTCCTTGGCTTTATCAGTATTGCTGTGGGTGCCGGTTTTCAACGCTTTTAATTTTATAACTTATAATATTCTGATTGCTCTCAGGCTTCAAGTCACAACCCTTATAATTTACTCGGTGGTAGTAGTGGTCAATATAGCCATCAATCTGTGGGGAATACCCCGTTATGGGTTTAACACCTGCGCTTTCGCCTCTTTGGCCAGCGAGTTAGTGGCCTTTGGACCGATGCTCTACTATTTGGTGGTGAAAGCCGGTATACGGCCCAAAATAGGCAAATTGATTTCAATCCTGATCGCTTCGGTTGCCGGGGTCTTGCCAGGCATTATATTTCCCCAAATGGGTATTTGGAGTAATATGCTGTTGTTTGGATTCATATATTTTTTGTTGTCATTCGTGACAGGCGTTTTTACCAAAGAGGAGATTATCCGTGGCTGGAATTTATTACAAAATAAATATTTAAAAGCAGGAACTAAATGAAAAGATATCTGCGGATAGTTTTACGTTTGGCCACAGATCCTGGAGCCAATTACCCATTGTACAAAAAACGTTTCAGGGAGAAAATATTTTTAATTAGAAAAAAATATTTTTCCAGAATTCCTTTTTATGCAAACCCGATTCCAGGTCTTACAGTGGCAATTTTCCCCCGGGAGCAGATCGCCGAATCCATATATATGGGAGATTTCGAGCCGGAAGTGCGGTCTTATTTTTTACGCACCATAAAGCCGGGGATGGTCATATTTGATGTTGGGGCCAATATTGGATATTTTACAACAATCATGGCAAAGTTGGTTGGAAGCGGCGGAAAGGTCCATGCTTTCGAACCTTCGAACCGGGAATTCGGCAGCATTAAGAACATGATCAGACAAAATCGACAGGATAATGTTGTGCTTAATCAAACGGCGCTATCGGAGAGGGTCGGAAGAATGATGATGAACATTGCAAAGACTGAAAATATGGCTGCACTGAATACTATGGGGAATATTACCCATCCGGCGGCCCAGGACGGTGACTTTAAACAAGTTGAAGTTTCCTTGGATACGATAGATAATTATGTCACGGATAAAGAAATTAATAGGTTGGATCTCATAAAAATTGATGTTGAGGGGGCAGAGTTAATGGTTCTAAAAGGGGCGGAGGAAACGCTGAAACGCTATAGACCTCAGATCATCTGCGAATTTTCAGACCTTACCACCAAAGGATTCGGTTATCAAGCCAAAGAGATATTCGACTGGCTGGTTCAAAAAGGATATCGGGCTTATCGGATAACCAACCAGGGTGATATTCTTGCCGAACTAGGGAAAGAGCACTATGACTATGATAACCTTTTGTTCACCATAGAGGCCAGGTAGATGGAACATTATTTGGAAATAATTGCCCGCAAGACCCGTACTTTATCGGATAAAATATACAGTTGGGTGGCGATGACCGCGGACGGAGCCGGAGAGGGCTTCAACTATGCGGAAAGAATGGATTACTTGAAGCTTCGTCAGGTATTCAGGGAAAATAAGGACATGGTCATATATGACATTGGGGCAAATAACGGACTGCTGAGTACTTTTTGGTCAAAACTTCACCAGGTGAAAACAATTTATGCATTTGAGCCGGTATCTTCTGTTTTTGCCGAGCTGCAGAGGAATACAAAAAGCATTTCTAAGATTGTGCCAATCAATACAGCACTGGGTGATGCTGGTGGAGAATTGACCATAAACGTCAATGATTGGAATCCTTCAAGTTCCCTGTTGCCCTTAGCCGACCGGCACCTAGCAGAATTTCCCTTTGCCACCAAGGCTAGAAGCGAAAAAATCAGAGTGGTACGGCTTGATGATATAGTAGAGGAGCAGGGTTTTAAATCTCCTGATTTAGTGAAAATCGACGTACAGGGTTTTGAGGATAAGGTATTGACCGGAGGGGCAAAGACGATCAGGCGGTCTCAGTTTTGCATCATTGAGCTCAGCCTGGACAAGCTTTACCAAGGCTGTCCCCAGATCACGGAAATTATAGCCATGATGGACGAAATGAGTTTTGATTTAGTGGACATAGTAGGCGAAGTGACAGGACGAGCCGGCCGTTTTGTCCAGATTGACGGGCTTTTCAGAAAAAGAAATGGCGGACAATAACATGCAGGGATTTATCCGCCGGTGTATAATTGTCGAGCCATTTTTAACCGGGTTCGCCGGGCACTCCTTTACGGTCTGTCGTGCTATCAGATCAGCTTTGGAGAAGCAAGGGGTTGAGGTGGTAATACTTGCCAACAAAGAAGCCGGGCATGAGTTGCTTAACTCTTTGGGAGCATTGCCGGTATTTTGTTCTGATTTCATCGAGGAGGATACTGAGTTTCCAGCCTTTATCCCGGCTGCCTTTAAAAGGATGTGGTTGGCCTACCGGCACGGCATGGCAGATCTGAAAAAAGGATTTCCTCCATCCCAGCTTCGTCCCGGCGACATCATCTTTGCCTACACCATGACTACCAACTGGGTGTTGCCATTGTGGCATTGGGCAAGACTAAGTCCCTATCGGGCCAGCCTTAAGATAGTTTGGCAATTTTTTTTTCCTTTAGCGTCAACCGGACCGGGAATACTGGCCAGGTTCCTGTTTCGACGTTTTTACCGTTTGCTCTTTGCCGGATTGATCAGAGATTTTAAGACTGGAAATCTTTTGTTATGTTCCGATACCGAATTCAGGGCCGCGGAATATTCCCAAGCCACTGGTTTTAACTTTGGGGTTCTGCCTATGGCAACAGAGAGAGATCCTTTGATGACGGCAGAGGCCAGGCAAAAAAAACTTCGTTTGTCCAGTCTGGGACCAGCCCGCACGGTTAAAGGCATAGAAGCCGTAGCGGAATTGGCAATTAGGCTGCAGGACCTGCTGAAATCTGGTAGGGTAGAGTTCTTTATTCAGGCCAATCCCCAGCCCGAAGGGGACAAAAGAGTCATCTCCGCCATTCACGCCTTGAGGCACTCAAATCTGCCCAATCTGGAGTTAATTGATGAGCCGTTGTCACCGACGGACTATCAGATTGCCCTGACGGAAACGGATATTATGCTGCTACCTTACGATCCGGCAGTTTACGGTCTTTCCCGGACTTCGGGGGTGTTTGCGGAGTCGATGGCAATGGGAATCCCGATGGTGGTTCCGTGTTATACCTGGACGGCCCAACAGTGCCAACGATATAAGACAGGGGTGGTTTTTACTTATAACGATGCGGCTGATTTTGAAGCAGCGGTCCGGGAGGCGATCATAAAATATCCGGAGTACAAAAAACAGGCCCTGACGGCAGCCAAAGGCTGGCACCAAGATCATGGGGCAGAGGCTTTGGCGGCAATAATCACAGGATGTAAAAAACCTGTCAAGACAGGAATTTAAGCTGATGGAGTTAACGGATAAAATATATGTGGCGGGACACCGGGGGTTGGTGGGCTCGGCCATCGTAAAAATATTGCGGTCGACAGGGTACCAAAACCTGGTGCTGCGAACCAAGGAAGAACTTAATCTAAGAGACCAGACAAAGGTTGAATCATTTTTTACCCGAGAGCGACCACGACATGTTTTTCTGGCTGCTGCCCTGGTGGGCGGTATTCATGCTAACAGTACTTATCCTGCTGACTTTATTTACGATAATTTACTCATTCAGGGCAATGTGATAAATGCTGCTTACCGTTGCGGCGCGGAAAAATTGTTATTTCTGGGTTCATCCTGCATATATCCCCGGCTTTGCCCCCAGCCGATGAAGGAAGAATATCTTTTGACCGGGCCGCTGGAGCCGACCAACGAGTCCTATGCTGTCGCGAAAATTGCGGGGATAAAACTGTGTCAGGCCTATAATCGCCAATATGGAACCCGTTTCATTTCAGTAATGCCGACCAATTTATACGGCCCCAACGATAATTATCATCCGCTTAATTCGCACGTTTTGCCGGCTCTGATCCGCCGTTTTCACGAGGCAAAGACCGAAGGTCATCTCGAGGTCACTGTCTGGGGAACCGGGGCTCCCCGCCGCGAGTTTCTTTATTCCGAGGATATGGCGGATGCCTGTGTGTATCTTATGAATAGCTACGATGGAAACGAAATAGTCAACATTGGCTGCGGGCAGGATCGGACCATAAGTGAATTGACCGAATTAGTAGCGGCTACGGTGGGCTATAAAGGGCAGATCATTTGGGACCATACCAAGCCGGACGGCATGCCTCGCAAGTTGCTTGATGTAACCAGACTCCTCAGCTTGGGCTGGAACAAATACACATCAATAGAAACAGGATTGATGATGGCTTACAAAGATTATTTGGAAAATCAAAATATCAGAAAATAAAATGCTATCTTCCGAACAAAACAATCATCAGTTTAATCCCCCTGCCCGGAACTACCTGAAAGGTTCCCAGGAGTCCTGGGAACAACTTTGGCAGGATGGCAATGATGTCAATTATCTTGACCCGGGATCTTTTGTCGGGATCAATGAACGAATCAAAGTTGACAGTTTCATCGAAATATTTCTTCAGGCTCCGGGGAAGCGCAGCCTGGAATGTGGCTGCGGGCTGGCAACGGTTTCAATGCTGCTGGCAGACCGGGGATTTGAAGTGTCCATGCTGGATTCATCCCCAGAGGCCTTGCGGCGGGTAAAAATAACGTTGGAAACGAGCAGAAGCCGGGGAACGCTTTTGCTGGGGGACATTAATGCCATTCCAACGCCGGATTCTACCTACGATCTGGTTCACAGCTACGGGGTGCTGGAGCATTTTGCCGAGATAGAAAAACCAATGAAGGAGATGTTGCGCGTTCTTAAACCCGGAGGAGTATTTTTTGCTGACATTGCGCCGGCAAAACAGGGTTTTATCCATCAGATAGCCAACATAATGAATCATACAGCCATATTTGCCGGGTCGATTCTGCGGTTAAGGCTGAGAAAATGGTGGAACTTCTTTAATATGGAAAGGCGGGAAAAATTTTACGTAAACCAGCATTCGCTTACGGATTATCTATCTGTTCTCAAAAACCATGGCCTCTCGAATATTAATTCCGGCGGCTATGGCCTGTTTCCGGATATGGCAATGCCAGCTTTTTTCAAACGAAAGTATTATGGTTTTATTTTGAGGCATAGGAACTGGGGAATAGCTTTCAATAATAGCGGCTCGGCATTTTCCCGCCAAGCCGGGTTTGGATGGTGGATATACGGAGTGAAACCGCTAAAATGAGAATCATCATTGCTGCCGAGCCAATTGAAAACGGGGCTGGATTAGCCACATTCCTGCAGGATTCTGTAGCGCTTTTTGCCAAGAACAGACCCGATTGGCAATTTACATTGCTAGCGCTTTCAGATTTCAGCGATGCCGGGAATTTGGAACAATACCCTAATGTAAAAGTGATGTTTTGTGACCGGTTGGGCTGGCGGGGTGCATTGTCACAGTTCCTTCCAGTTTTTCGGGGTCGGGAGAGGATATTCAACCTGCTTGCGGAAAAGGCACCGGTTAGATATATCAGAAAACAATTCGGCAATTTGGCAGAGGTCTGGGAAGGTTTAGGGGATTACGATGTAGCGTGGGTTCCCCATTTTGCGGTCAGCCAAAACCGATGGCCGGCCCTTTATGCAGTGGGCACAATCAAAGCTCCGGTTCTGCTTACGATCCATGACTTGCATGCTGCAGCCTTCCCAGAAGAATGGCGGCTCGGGCCAAAGATGCTGGACAATTTCTGGAAGGTGTTCTGTCCCTTTGCCCAAAGGGCGGAAACCATAATCACGCATTCCAATTTCCAAAAAGAAGCCATAATACAACACTTTAATATTGCATCGGAGAAAGTAGCAGTAGTATATCTGCCGTTACCCAGAAACGAACTGTTGACCAGGAACTATTCCGAGGCCGAGGTTCGAGAAGCGTTAAAAAATCCGGAAATAACCCGGCCTTTCATTTTCTGTCCGATTTCTCAGATAGCTGTGCATAAAAATCATCTGCGGACAATAGAGGCCTGGGCTATAGTAAAAAATCAGTTAAAGGATAAAACGCCGCAATTAATCTTTACCGCCAGCGGGAGGCCGGAGCATCAGATACGATTTAAAGAGGAGATTGAAAAGCGTGATCTGTCAGATAAGGTAATCTTTACCGGAACGGTTAGCAGAGAAAAGGTGTCAATCCTTTATCAAAGTTGTCAGGCGGTGATTTCGCCAACCTTGTATGAGGGGGGTGGCGGATACCCGGTGATGGAGGCGGTATTGGCCGGTCGACCAGTGCTTTGCTCTGATATTCCCCCGATACGAGAGCAGATGAGCAGGTTCGGATTATCGGCCACGTATTTTGACCCCTACAAACCAGAGGACATTGCCCGGGCGGTGCTCGATATGGTTTCAAACAAGGAGACTGAACCAAAGAACAATCTTGACGACATAAAGCAGCGGCTTCCGAAAGACAGGCAAGCCTTCGCCGATGCTTACATAACAGCCTTCATTCAAATGTCACAAAAACACATATAGCGGGATCTGCCATGGAGATAAAAATACCGGTCTACCGGCCCTTGCTGGCCGGCAACGAAAAGAAGTACGTCAACGAATGTTTGGACTCCACCTGGATCTCGTCCAAGGGAAAATTCATTCCCCTGTTCGAACAGCAGTTCGCTGAATACCTGGGGGTGAGGCACGCGGCCAGCGTCTGCAACGGCACGGTGGCCCTGCATGCGGCCCTGCTGGCCATGGGGGTAGGACCGGGCGACGAGGTGATAGTGCCTACCCTGACCTACATCGCCTCTGTCAACGCCATAGCCTATACCGGGGCCAGTCCGGTTTTTGTGGACTCCCTGCCCGATACCTGGCAGATGGATCCGGAGGACGTTCAAAAAAAGATCACTTCAAAAACCAAGGCCATCATGGCGGTGCACCTTTACGGGCACCCCTGCCAAATGGACAAACTTTGTTCCCTTGCCAAAGAGCACGGTGTGTACCTGATAGAGGACTGCGCCGAGGCATTGGGCTCAGAGTTTAATGGTAATAAGGTTGGCACCTTCGGTGATATCGCCACTTTCAGCTTCTTCGGCAACAAGACAGTGACCACCGGAGAGGGCGGGATGGTGGCGACTAATGACGACACCCTGCACGACCGGGTGGTCCATTTCAAGGGGCAGGGCCTGGCTAAGCACCGGGAATACTGGCACGACGTGATCGGCTACAACTATCGGATGACCAACATCTGCGCCGCCATAGGGCTGGCCCAGATGGAGAGGATAGGCGAGACCATTGCCAGAAAAAGGAAGATCGCTGACCAGTACAGGGAGTTGTTGAAAGACCTGCCGGTGGTCTGCCACGGAGAGCAGAAGAGCACTTTCAATACTTTTTGGATGTGCTCCATATTGACCCCCAAGGCCGAACAGCGCGATCCCTTGCGGGAGTCCCTTAAACAATCGGGCATAGAAACCAGGCCGCTGTTCTCTCCGGCCCATACCATGCCCATGTATTCCCGGAAATTCCAAAAGCATCCGGTGGCAGAGGACCTAGGCTGGCGGGGCATCAACCTTCCCAGCTATCCGGAGCTGAGGGAACAGGAGATAGGATTCATTGCTAAAGCTATTGTAAAGGGTTTGAACTAAAATGTCCGAAATAGTGAATGTTGAAATAATTACACTTAAGGTTGAGCAAGCCACCGAACTGTCAGAAAAACTGCTCTCTGCGCCTGGAGTATATTCCAAATACTTCACTCCTTTTGACTTTGACCACTTTACGATAAGCAAAATACTATCAAAGGCTCGGAAAGACACGTTCTACGGGGTTTACATTGCCGGAAAGATTGTGGGATTCTTTATGCTCAGAGGTCTTGACAAAGGTTATAAAATACCTTCTTACGGTGTTTGGATCGCCCCCAGTTATACAGGGAAGGGCTTGGGGGAGCTGACCCTAAAACATGCGGTGGCTTTCTGTCGGGTCAATGGTATTGAAAAGCTGATGCTGAAGGTTCATCCAGATAATGTTATTGCCAAAAAGATGTATGAACGCAACGGTTTTACGGTAGTTGGGAATGATGAGATGAACGGCAATATAATTTACCATAAAAATGTGTTGCCGAAACATGATTAGTTCTGATAAGAAACAAAGGCATAGTTGGGACAGGTCCTGGCAGCATATGGAGAACATCATCGAATTCCCGTCCGTAGCCTGGGATTTAATGGATGACGATAAAGCACATCACCTATTGAGCCGCATCGGTAATGCACGGGGCATACTGCTGGAAGTTGGCTGCGGCGCCGCCAGGCTTTCGGTCAGATTGGCGGCTTCAGGATTTACCACGGTATGTTTGGACAGTTCACAGGCGGCCCTTGTGCTGGCCAGACAGACGTACCGTAGCCGCGGGCAGCCTTGGCAATTAGGAATCGCCGCCGATGCCTACCAGTTGCCCTATGACGACAGCGTATTTGACGGGGTCCTTTCAACCGGTTTGCTGGAGCATTTTCAGGATCCGACTCCATTGCTCAAGGAAATGGTCCGGGTGGTAAAACCGGGCGGTTTTGTGTATGCCGATATTTTGCCAAAGAAAACATGGCGATTACTGCTATTGTGTGATTTTATCCGCCCTCTGCTGGGTCGGCACACCAACCCCTTGTTTGAAATGCCTTTCCGACAGGGTGACATAATGAAATTTGCCGGAGATTCGGGGTTAAAAAATACGGAAGTATTCCCAGCCGGCATTTACTGGCCACGATGGCCGGTGTTGAGAAACAGGCGTTTTTTGATCTGGTTGGAAAACGCAGCAAGCCGTTTCACCCACCCCTTATTTCGGAAGCTGGATGGAACAGTTTTGGCAGAAGTATTTGGAATTTATTATTTTATGTTTGGCAGAAAATGATCAAAGGTGTTTGTTGGATGAAATCCGCCACGGGTTTTGTTTAAAATTGCCATTGTCCAGCTGAAATATAAATCCGAAATATAAACTATCAGTAGAATGAGAATAGGAATTGACCTGCGATGGCTCCATCAAGCACTCTCCCACCAGTCGGCGGAAGAATGCCCAGGTGGCATTGGCGCGTACTCGCTGTATCTGACAAAACACCTTTTAGATGTTGATGCCGAAAACAGTTACCTACTATTTGGATCACGGGCGTTCTCAAAAGAATTATTAGCGAAGCATTTTCCCGATGGGGGGCGGTCTACTATCGTGCTCCTTCCGTACCCCCCGGCGGTTAAAATGGCGCAGGCAACTCTCGGTCTGATCTTTAAGCAGCTTTGGGAACAGGTTAACATCTCTCCGGTTTTGCGGACACAGAAGCTGGACATTATGCACTTTCAAGAGCAAGGTGCCATACTGCACAGCCAACCGTATAAAACTGTGCTGACAGTACACGACATGATGCTGAGCGTTTATGACAGGCGTTATTTTAACAACGGAATATCGCGTTGGCTGTGGAAAAAGCACGTTCATAATTTCAACATTGCGAACTCAATCATTGCCATATCAAACAGCACCAAATGTGACATAGTTGCTTATGCGAGTGTTAAGCCAGAGAGGATTCAGACGATACACTATGGCCTTGCCGATGTTTATAAATATAAGGTCGATACTGCTCAGGTACTGGATGAAAAGAAAAAACACGGGATTAATGACAAATACTTTCTATATGTCGGTGGGCTGCAGTTCAATAAGAATATACCAGGCATCATTGAGGCGTTTTATCAAGCGGCCGCTTCTGATCACAAGGTGCAACTGGTAATGGTCGGTGAACATCAGTTCTGGCCGTACCAGCGAGATCAATTAGCCAAGCAACTTGTCCAATACGAATTGGAGCAGAGGGTTGTTTTCACCGGTCAGTTGAATTGGAAGAGGCTTAAACCATTGTATGCTGGAGCGGTGGCGCTTGTTCACCCCGCGTTGTACGAGGGATTTGGATTTACGCCATTAGAGGCCATGGCCTGTGGTTGCCCGGTGATCACCTCAAGGACCAGCTCTCTGCCCGAGGTGGTCGGCGATGCTGCGTTACTGGTCGATCCGGCTAACAGTGGGCAGATAGCCGATTTTATGCGCTTGTTGCTGCTACATCCAAAAGAACAGGAACGGTTGCGGCAAAAGGGTTTGCATCGGTCCCGCCAGTTCAGTTGGAGTGTCAACGCAAAATGCACTCTTGGTATATATCAAAAGACAATTGAGAGTAGGTGACCAAAGATATAATATATCAATCACTGGAATCATTAATCAAGGCGGGAACTTGAGTCGAAACAAACCAGTGCAACGGGCTATGCCGAGATGAAAGGTTTTACAAGAGCACAAAAATTCAGGCAGGAAGAAGCTGTCCGGTAAATCTTGGACATTTTTGATTAACTAAAAACAGAAAAGAGGCGGATATTGACAGAGAGCCAAAACAAATATTACGATTCATACTGGGCCAACACTTCATGGACCCCAACCGCCAGATTGTCCCCAGTATTAAAAAGCTATTTTGACAGTTATGTCAAATCGGATTATTCGGTACTGGATATTGGCTGTGGTGATGGACAGCATTACGGATTTATGTTGGCCAGTCGGGTGAGCCAATATTTCGGGTTGGATGTATCTTCAGAGGCATTAAAAATTGCCGCTAAACAGGGAATCAAACCTAATTTATGGCCGGGTCATGGTAGAATGCCATTCAACGACAATTGTTTCGATGCCGCCATTTGCATTGAGGTGTTGGAGCACTTGCAAAACCCGGAGCATGTTGTAAGCGAAATACACCGGATTCTTAAGCCCGGCGGCACGGTTATAGTTACCGTTCCTAATATCGGCTATTTTCGGGAGAGGTTGCTACTGTTGAAAGGGACATTCAATCCCGGGGGCAGCCCGCTTACCGCCTGGACATCACCATGGTGTGATCCCCATATCAGGTTTTTTACACCCAAGACGCTAAAAGCGCTTTTTAGTACAATGGATTTTAACATTTACTCAATGACCGGAGACGGTGGCAATCCGGTAGGCGACCTTCCATTGATAGCAAAATTAGCCCGGGGGCGTATTATTTTTCCGGCATTGGCTAGATTCGCACAACGCTGCTGGCCCGCACTTTGGGGCAGTAAAGTCATATTAATTGCCAAGAAAAAAACATGAAGACTCCTACCATAATAAAAAATCATTACTGGCTCCATCAAACCTTGTCAGCCTTTTACCGCTGGCTTACGGTAGACGGGGACGATATTCGGTATATCACTCAACGACCCGTGATCGACAGCATTATAGAAATGGAACAAGGCGGCAAAATGCTTGATTGCGGTTGTGGACTGGGGATGTATCAAAAAAGAATGCGCCAGAGGTCGCCGCAGGTTTGGGCGATGGATATTCAGGAAACCAACCTTAAATACTGTCTGCGGGAAAAACTTATCACAAACGAAGCTATCCGAGGCGACACCAGCTTTCTGCCTTTTGCCACCGACGTTTTTGACACAGTACTATGTTCGGAAGTCATAGAACATATCTCCGATGACAGGCAAGCGGTAAGTGAGCTGGCCCGGGTGCTGAAAACCGGAGGGAGGCTTATTCTTAGTGTTCCAGTGCCGCCGGGGAATATAGATGAAGATGCATATGGGCACAAGCGGGAAGGCTACAGTCCCGAAAACCTGCGCTTATTGCTGCAAGGTCAGGGTTTTTCAGTGCGTAGCGTCAAGTTCTGTTTTTTTTCCTGGAGTCGGCTGGTTATGAAGGTTCTGGCTTGGCATGTCCGGTGTTTTAAAATAAATCCATCCCGCTTGATCCTTATCCCAGTTTGGCTGGAGAGATTTTTGGGGATCAAAAGCAGTCCCCATGATATGGTAGTGCTGGCCGTGAAGGAAGGCAGATGAAGATAGCCTTGGTGGTAGAACATTGCCATAAAAAAGGCGGTCATGAAAGATATGTGGCCGAGTTGGCTGAGCGCATGTCTGTAAAGCATGAGGTTCATGTATTTGCCAATTCCTGGGAAAACATTGGGGGGGCTGTTAAATTTCATCATGTACCCATGGTTAAAAAGCCGACCTTGCTGATGTTATGGGCGTTTAAGCAGAATGCTGCCAGCTTGATCAAAAATCTTGGGCCATTTGATATAGTTCATTCGCAGGGATCAAATTCTTTGATTCATAACGTAATCACCAACCATACCTCGCAAAAGGCCCGGTTGGCGGCCATGAAACCATTATATCAATCAGATCGTTCTTTGGTGGGACGCATACACGACAGGTTTTTCTGGAGGTATGTCATAAAAGCTGAAAACCGTTTGTATGAATCGGGAAACAGCAACCGGGTAATTGCCGTATCGCAGGGCGTAAAACGGGAAATGCTGAAATACTACGATATTTCTTCCTCTAATATCCAAGTTATAGTGAACGGCGTTGACGTCGATCGCTTTAACCCCAGCCTCCAGCCAGAGAGAAGAGACCGGTGGCGGAGGTTACATGGTTTTGTTCCATCAGATTTTATTATGCTTTTTGTCGGCGGTGATTGGGAACGAAAACGGTTGGACCTTGCCATCGAATCTTTATCCCTTGTCGATAGGCCGGATGTAAGGCTGGCGGTGGTAGGAAAGTGGCACCGTGAAGCAGTCTATCGTGATTTTACATCGCGTTTGGGGCTGGGGTCCAAGGTAGTATTTTGCGGACAATCACCGGTTCCGGAAGAGGCCTACTCCGGATCCGATCTGTTCGTCTTCCCTTCCGCTTACGAAGCCTGTTCCTTATCGGTGCTGGAAGCCATGGCTTCGGGCCTGCCAATACTCATGCCTCGCATCAATGGCGCGGACGAACAGCTTCATGAGGGGGGCAATGGATTTTTCATTGAATACAGTGCCCAGTCTGCAGCAGAAAAAATAATGATAATAGCAAAAGATCGCCAATTAGCTGCCGCCATGGGGTTATGCTCAAGGGCTATGGCTGAGAAACATTCCTGGGAGAATTGCGTAGACCAAACGGAACAATTGTACAAAACAGCCGAACCAATTATATGGTGAACGATAACATTAAGAAGTCGTTGCAGTTTATAGTTCTGCTGGCGGTTGCTGTAGCAATGGGATTTTACGTTTCCACCGCTAAATGGGTTATTTTAGCCAGCGTAGCAGGATTGTTGGTACTGTTGTATGGCGGGTTAATAAAGCCGTGGTACGGAGTTGTAATGCTTTTGGTGGTCGCGCCGTTTTATGGCTTTTTGCGGTTTGTGATAGGTCTTTCCAACCAGCAGATCATCATCAAGGAAGCAATGGTGGTGGTATTAATAGCTGCCACCCTGGCTGGGAAAGTTGTTTTAGAAAAAAAACGGTTGCATTGGTATAGGCATGACCAACTATTAGGAATATTTCTTTTTATAGTCCTTATTCAGTTCTTCCATTCACCCGATCCAATGCTTGGCGTGCTGGGCTTAAGAATATTAGTCACTTATATCCCCTTGTATTTTGTGGTCCGTTATGAGGAACCTACCACGGCTCAGATAAAAAGAGTAGTGCTGGTTTTATTTGCAATTATTTGTTTGGTCACAGTTTACGGCTTGTGGCAGTCGGTTATTGGAAAAACAAGACTGGGCGAATTAGGGCTGGACAAAGTGGCCACATCGTTGGGTGTAGCAAGCACGAATTTCGAGGTGGTGCGAATCTTTTCTACTTTTGCCGGGCCTGAATACTTTGGAGCCACACTAATCTTAACTATTTTCTTGCTCATATCTTTATGGATCACACTCGCCAATAATCTTTTCAAAGTGCTGATAATAGCTGCCATCATGATGATGGTATTGGCCCTTGGCCTGACGCTGGTTAGAATAGAGTGGGGTATGCTGGTGTTGGGTATAATATTATTGGGAATATTTACTAAAAAATACATGGTCATAATAGCTGTTATTATCCTTTCCACAATAGCCATCAGTGTTGCCCCCGAGGAAATTATGGAAAGGGCAAAAATGTCCTTCGGCCGGGAGGACATAAGTTATACTGCCAGACAAGAAGTATATACTGAATGGAATGTGGTCAATATCGGGGAAAACATTATCGGCACCGGCCTGGGCACAACAAACGGTGCAAGCATATACGCCAAGTTCAATAAACGCGGTTTTGCCAGCAATTTGATAGGAGGCGGGGAGACAGAAAGTTGGTATACCGCCATCGCCATAGAATTGGGTTTGATGGGCCTAATAGTTTATATTTGGTTGCAGGCAGCGATCATGAGGCATTGTTACAATATTTATAAGACAGCAAAGCAGGAATATCTTAAGGGTTTATCCTTGGGTTATTTAACTTTTGTGGCGGCAATGGCTGCCGCTAACCTGGTTGCCCCAATGCCGGCCTGTTTCCCCGCCGGGGACCTCTATTATTGGGTGTTATTGGGAATCATAACCATTATGTATGAACGGGAACAAGAAACATTTGAAAGAGAAAGTCCATAATGTTGTGTTGTTGCTTCGGTATCAACATTAAAGAAAATAAGTTGTATATCCAATGAAAATATTACTTACCGGTGGAGCCGGGATACTGGGTGGGTACCTTATTGAAACCGCACCAGATCGGGTTCAGATAGTGGCCACCCATCACAAAAATATCCCCCAAGGATTAGGATGCGACTTTGTAGCATTGGACATAACTGATGCTGCTGCAGTCAGCAGGCTTTGCTTGGAATTAAAACCAGATATTGTTATCCATACTGCCGGGGCGGCCAATGTTGATTTTTGTCAGAACAATCCGGAGCAGGGTTATATTGGAAATGTGGCCGGGACAAAAAGCATCATTGAAGCCTGTCAGTCTGGAGGAATCAGGTTGGTCCATATATCTTCTAATGCCGTATACCGGGGAGATGCTCCACCTTATGGAGAAGAGAGTCCAACCGAGCCGGTAAATGTTTATGGAAGACTAAAGCAGCAAAGTGATCGTCTGGTAAAAAACAGCGGTTTGAATTGGACCATAATCCGACCGATACTGATGTACGGTTGGAGTCGTCCCTGGAGCCGTAAAGATTTTGTGGTTTGGATAATAGAGAATCTTAAGGCTCAAAAGCAGATATCATTGGTCACGGACATCTTTGAGAACCCTCTGAGTGCCGAAACCTGTGCCCGGGCTATCTGGAAATGTGTAGAGGGAAATATCCCAGGGGAATTCAATCTGGCCGGCCAAAACACTTTGAACCGCTACCAGCTTGGACAAGAAGCGGCCCGGACCTTTGGATACGATGCCGGGCTGATAGTGCCGGTAAAGAACAAATCCTTTAAGAACATCGCGCCCCGTCCTGCCAATACTTCATTCAACACCACAAGAATGTCGGGGATCCTGGGCTTCATTCCCCAATCATTAAGCGAAGGCCTGCAAAGGATGAAGGAGACCGTTCCCTTGAACATGGATCTGCTGGAAAAAGGACGGCTTAGAATATGAAGGTGCTGGTAGTTTCCCATAGCTATGTGGTGGAAATAAACCAGCAGAAGCTACAGAGGTTGGCGGAGATGCCGGATATAACCGTGGCCCTGGTGGCTCCAAATAAATGGCGGGACATGGGGCGGGACATCCCCCTTCACCGGCCGTCGGAACCGGCATTCCGCCTATACCCCTTAAGGGTATTTTGGCACAACCATCTCTATGTTCACTTTTACGACTGGTTTCAACTGATAGCTGTTTTCATAAAAGAAAAACCGGATGTTCTATATATAGAGGAAGAGCCCCAGTCCCTTTCGGCCTGGCAGGTACTAATAACTGCCTCAATCTTCGGTGCTAAAAGGATACTGCTGACCTGGGAGAATCTGGAGGTGAAGTTTCCCTCCTATAAAAGGGCGGTTGCCAGGTGGGTTCTAAAACATATAGATGCTGTGGTGGGTGGGACCGGAGATGCTTTGAATACCATCAGAAAAATCGGCTTTCAAGGCAAAGGATTTGTCAACCCGCAGTTCGGACTTGATGAAGATATCTTTTGCCAAAGGGACCCCGGTCCCCTAAGAGTAAAACTAGGCTTGGAAGAAGATTTCATGATCGGTTTCATTGCCCGGATGACCAGGGAAAAAGGGATCTTTACCCTGATTCAAGCGGCCTCTCAATTGAAATTTGACTATAAGCTGATCTTGGTGGGAGATGGGCCGGTAAAAGAGCAGGCAGTCAAGCTGGCATCGGAATTGGGAATTGAAAATAAAATAATATGGGGGGGGATCATTTCCCATAACCAACTGGCGGAGTATATGAACTGTTTTGATCTATTTGTCCTCCCCTCCATTTCCGGGCAAAACTGGAAAGAGCAGTTCGGGCACGTCATTATAGAGGCCATGTCCTGCCAAGTGCCCGTGATCGGATCAGACTGTGGGGCCATTCCCGAGTTGATTGGTGATGGGGGAATGGTGTTTCCGTCCGGGGATCAGGGCCGGCTAGCAGCCGATATCAGAACCCTGCATGATGATTCTGGCATGAGGAAGGAACTGGGAATCAGGGGGAGGCGGAGGGTTGTGGCGAACTATAGCAATAGCGTGATCGTCCGGAAGCTTTATGACATCATCAAAGCAGTGAATGTCGAAGTCCAATGATAACGTGTGTTAAACAGATGACAGTTTGTCTGATAGGAGATCCGCCTTCTGAACGCTTCCACAGCATGGAAATCTATGAGAAGGCTCTGGCGGAAGGATTAAAAGGCATAATGGGGATTGAACTACGGAGACGGCAGTGGCCTGTTTATCTGGGAGTTCCCCAAAATAAATATCTGGCCACGGCCCAGATTTATTGGAACCGCCACTGGTTTTATCCTTCCCGGTTAAAAATACCGGCTGCTGATGTTTACCATATCCTAGATCAAACTTACGCACATCTTTTGGCAAGGTTACCCCCGGGTAAGACTGTAATCACCTGTCATGACCTGATGCCGCTGATGGTGGATGGATATGGAAACTCCTGGGGGGGGAAACTTTCACAGGCTTCGTTTCGAAGCAGCGTAGCTTATTTGCATAGAGCCCGGTATATACTGGCCGATTCCGAGGCTACCAAGAGAGCACTGATCGATATTTTGAATATAAATGAACGGAACGTCAACGTGGTGCCGTTGGGAGTGGAGGATATGTTCTGTCCCTGTGATCCAACTATGGATCACCCAATGGAGGATGAGGTCAGATACATACTTCAGGTGGGGGCCACAGCCGAACCATATAAAAATACCATGAATATCCTTCGTTCTTTTTCCCTGTTGTTGAAAAACATTGGAGGGCAAATCAAATTGCTTAAGGTGGGAAAAGCCTATACTAAGGAACAGCAAAGGTATATTGAAGAGGAGGGTTTGGCGCCTCACATTCTTCATTTGGGTTTTGTGGAGAGAAAGGAACTACCTATCGTCTATCGACGGTCAGCGGTCCTTTTAATGCCATCGCTCTATGAAGGATTTGGGATGCCGTTGCTGGAGGCGATGGCCTGCGGAATACCGGTGGTAACGGCTGACCGCGGTTCGATCCGCGAAGTGGCCGGAGAGGCGGCCTTATATGTCGACCCCATGGATCCCGGGGACATCGCCCATGGCCTGGTAAAGGTTTTGAGCGACAATACACTAAGACAGGAGCTGATTGCCAGGGGTCATTCCAACGCAAAAAAATACACATGGCAAAGGACGGCCAGGGAAACATTCACGGTCTACAAAAAACAAACGATACCATCTGATGTGCGGAATCTGCGGCATATATAATTATTCCGAAACCGGCCGCCCGGTCGACCCAAACCGGATCAAAGCCATGACCGATGCCATGTTGTCCCGCGGGCCTGATGACGAGGGCACCCATATCCAGGGAGGGTTGGGTCTTGGCTTCCGCCGGTTATCCATTGTGGATCTATCCGGCGGCCATCAGCCGTTAAGTGATGAGACCGGTTCCTTGTGGCTGGTCATGAACGGGGAGATTTATAATTATCCCCAGTTGAAAAAGGAGCTTATTGCCCGAGGGCATAAGTTCAAGACGGCCAGCGATGCTGAATCGGTGCTGCACCTCTATCAGGACCACGGACCGGAGCTACTATCTAAACTGGAAGGCATGTTTGCCTTTGCCCTGTGGGATACCGCCAAACGCCGGCTGATGCTGGCTCGAGACCGCACCGGCATAAAGCCGTTGTATTACCATGATGATGGGAAGCGCCTGATATTCGGTTCTTCGCTGGTATCGGTTCTGACAGACCCTTCGATCAAAAAAGAACTCTCCCTTTCGGCCTTCAGCGATTTCCTGGCTTTGCGATATGTGCCGGCGCCGGACACTGCCATCAACGGCGTAAAAAAGCTGGAACCGGGCCATTTTCTGTTGTCCGGTGCCAAGGGCATTTCAATAAAAAGATACTGGAGCATCCCGGCCCGGCTGCCCCGGTTGCCGGAAGCAGAAGCCAGGGAACTGCTGTCCAAACAACTCATGAAATCAATCGGCTCCCATTTGATGAGCGATGTGCCGGTGGCCGCCTTTTTGTCCGGGGGGATAGATTCTTCCATCGTGGTGGGAGCAATGGTCAAACTGGGAGCCAGGCCAAAGACATTCACCGCCGGCTTTGAGGGGGACCCCTTGTTTGACGAATTGCCCTATGCCAAACAGGTGGCAGATCACTGGGGACTGGATAATTATCAGGTGCAGATCAGCTCTGCCGAGGTCCAACAGCATGTTGCCGATATAGCCAGAGCGTTGGAGGAACCGATAGCTGATCCGGCAGCCATTCCCGGATATTTTCTGTCCCAGATGGCGGCCCGGCAGGTCAAGGTGGTTTTGACCGGAGAAGGTGCCGATGAGACCTTTGCAGGATACCGCCGTTACTGGTGGGCGCTGGAGCGAAGCAGCCGGCTGAAACCATTATCCCGCCTGGGAACCGGCCCGGCCCGGCTGATAGATAAAATGGGATTCAACTTTTACCGTCACCGAAGTTTAAAGCTGTTGACGGAACCCAAGCTCTCCACGGCCTACCTGGAGAACATTGCACTGTTCAGTTTAAAAGAACGCCAGGTCTTGGCCGGGTCGGCTTTGAAAGATCTAATGGCCAGCCGGCCTTATCCCCGGCAGCCGGAGGAATTATTCAAAGATATCAGCGATCTGGAGCCGATAGACCAGCTCCAGTACGCCGATACCTCGTACTGGCTGCCCGACGACCTGTTGATCAAGATGGACAAGATCACCATGGCCCATTCGCTGGAAGCCAGGGTCCCGTTCTTGGACAATGACCTGCTGACCCTGGCCTGGCAGGTATCCGGAAGCATTCGCTATAAAAATGGTACCTCAAAGTATCTGCTGAGGGAAATAGCCGGGGATCTGATGCCATCAGAGATACTGATAAGGCCCAAGCAGGGATTTGACCTGCCCCTGGCCCGATGGTTCCGGGGTCCCCTGGGTGAATTTGCACGCCAGACAATAATGGACAGCCGAATGGTCCGGGAAAAATGGATCGACCCAGCTATGACGGAAGAATACTTTAAACAGCATTTGACCCAAAAGCATGACCGTTCTTTTCAAATATATGCCCTGATGTTCTGGAGCATTTGGGAACGCGAGTTGTTGGGATGAATATCCTGTTCATAAACCATATGGGCTTTTTGGGCGGCGGGGAAAAAAGCATGCTGGCCCTTATGAAGGGACTTAAGGAGACGGGAAAATATTCAACCTCTTTGCTGGCTCCGGAAGGCGAGCTTTTAAATTGCGCCCGGGAGAACGGGCACAAGACAGTTTCCTTTGACTTCGGACAGGTTCGCCGTAGTTATAATCCAGGGGTCTGGCTGAAGGGTCTGTGGAGATTAATAACCGGGATAAAAGAGATGGAACAGGTGATCCGGGCCAATCAGATCGATCTGGTGCACGCCAATTCGCTCAAATCCGCCCTGATGGGAGGGACGGCAGCACGCCGGACCAAGTGCCCGATGATATTTCATACCAGAGATTATTTATCAGCTGGTTTGTTTGGAAAACTACTGGTTCATAGAGCCTATCAGCTGGCCGCTATGGTCATTGTCAATTCATTGTCGGTAACCAAGGTTTATGGTTCCGATCCCGGGGAAAAAGTGGTAGTGGTCTATAATCATGTGCCATCTCCGGAAAAACTTACCTCGGTAAAAAGAGAAAAACTGCGGTTAAATAACGGAATTTCCGATAAACAACCGTTGATAGGCTTTGTGGGCCGGCTTCATCCCGACAAAGATATAGAAACGTTACTGAAAGGTTTCAAGTTTATACTGAAATCAATCCCAAAAGCTAGTTTATGGATCGTGGGTGGAACCATGCCAGGGGAGGAAAAATACCGGAAGCAGCTTGAAGAGTATGCTGCAAAACTGGAGGTTTCGGATAAGGTTTTGTTCTTCGGCTGGCGTAAGGATGCCACCGAATTAATGGCTTGTTTTGACATGCTGGTGGTTCCGTCGATTAAGGAACCATTTGGCCGGGTGACGGTGGAGGCCATGATGCTTGGCATCCCGGTGGCGGCCACGGCTTCCGGAGGCACTTTGGAGATAATAGGAAACAACAGGACCGGCCTGCTTTTCCCTCCCGGCGACAGCCGGCAGTTGGCCGAAAAATGCCTGGAGATCATCAGCGATCCTGAAAAGACCAATAGGATGACCCACCTGGCTAAAAGCGAAGTGGAACGGAAATTCAGCGCAGAAAACTATATAGGCGGAGTGCAAAAAGTCTATGACTCATTAACTGGAAAATGAACTACCGGAAACAATCAGGTTCAAATATTTTGCAGGCCAGAATGACGGCAATTAAGCCGAAGGATTAACTAACTCCATAGTATTTGCTCCTAAACTAATTACTTAAAATAATAATTGGGAAAGCGATCATGAAACGAGTTATCGTTACGGGTGCGTGCGGATTCATCGGGACTTGTCTTTCTAAACGGTTGATAGATGATGGGGTGGAGGTGATAGGTATCGACAACCTGTCCCGGCCCGGATCGGAGTGGAACGCAGCCGAGTTGACGGCAGGTATCTTCAGGCTGCACCGAGTTGACATCAGCCATCCAGCCAAGACGTTTGATCTGTTTTCGCAGATCGGGCCGGTTGATGCTGTTTTCCATTTGGCTGCCCAGACAGCGGTTACCACCAGTTATCATAACCGGCAGAAGGATTTTTGGGACAATGCCGGGGCTTCCTTCAATGTCATCGAAGCGGTCAAACGGTTTACCCCCAAAGCCTACTGCCTATATGCTTCCACCAACAAAGTTTACGGGCATATAGAGGTAAACAAACCGGTGGGGTTGAATTTCCCTTTGAATCCCTATACGCCCTACGGGGTCAGCAAGGCTGTTGGCGAAATGTATTTCACGGAG
>Ga0209668_10000201_pt1 | contig 25375 bp, 37 predicted proteins | sample FrelakmetPLP11PL_FD_187150 | JGI IMG/M metagenome (GOLD analysis project Ga0209668, IMG submission 187150) | Freshwater lake sediment microbial communities from the University of Notre Dame, USA, for methane emissions studies - PLP11 PL (SPAdes)... | ecosystem: Environmental > Aquatic >...
TTTGTATATTAATAGTATGAAGAAAATAGATATGGGTAAGTTTGTTCTGCTAATAGGTAAAGATGCTACTGAGATCTTTGACTATTATAATGTAGATCAGATGCACGGGTTAAACCGTAAAGATGCTCAAGCTGAAGAAGTTGATAAGACTAAAGGCAATGGTGTCTATATATATGGGTGGACTAATTATGATCCCCGGGACAAAAAGTTAAAAGCCAAAGCACCATATAAACCATTTCTATTTTTAAATAAGAAACACTTCAAAGGAGACTTTACTGATATAACATTAGTAAATCATGAGGCTATGCACATAGCAATACTCTTGAATAACTGGAAGATTGTGGATAAAGAAGAAGATGCAATTACTCAAGCAGAAGAGTATACTAATAAAATAGTTAGACTTCTTAAGCTAGACAAGTTTACAAATTAGTATATTAGTATTATAAATTTATAACAATGGCAAAGATTAAAGAAGGTACTACAAAGTTGGCTAAGGTAAGAGTGTCCAGGCCAGGTGTTCATGCTAAAGCAAAGACTAGCAAGTTGAAAAAAAGCAAGAACTACAAAAAAAGTTATAGAGCACAGGGTAGATAATAAAATATTTTATATATTTGTTGTGTTCATAATGAAAAAGTTAACGGTTAAAAACTATGAAAGCCCAGATTGCGAGTCTGGGCTTTTTTATTTAGAAAAGTTTTTTATATTTGTACATGGCACAAAAGTTTAAAAAGAAACCCGTTATTATTGAGGCAGTTCAATGGACTGGTCAAAATCAGTTTGAGATAATGAACTTTTGTAAGACCTGTTACCTAACCAGTAGTGGTACAGTAAAGGACTTATACATTGATACCCTAGAGGGAGACATGTTAGCCAATGAGGGTGATTACATTATCAAGGGAGTAGCCGGAGAGTTCTATGCATGCAAGCCAGAGATCTTTGCTATGACATATGAGAATGTATGACCCAACATCAGTTGGACATATGGCAGAAGCTGACGGCTGAGTCAGAAACCAACCTAGAAGCAAGGATTAAATTTGATAAGTATATGGAAGAGCAAGTACAAGTAGGCTTTGAAGAAAAGAGATTGCCTACATTTGGAGAACAGTTAGTAGGTCTAAGTTTTAACCCAAGTGGTGATGAGGATGTACATAGAGTAAAAGAATTAGCTGCAGAGATGGCAGAGATTCTAAAACGTAGATACTCTATGGATGAAAAGACTCCAGTAAAAAGTTTGTTGTTTGATCATGCAGTAGGAGAGATTCTAAATGCTCAGATGACAGTAGTAAAAGTAATTACATTAAAATAAACCAATGAAACTACACGGAAAAAGAATATTAGTAAATAAACCTGAGGTAAAAGAATCAGCATTTGAATTGTCTGAAAAAGATAAAGCTTTGCTAGAAGCAGATATGAGAAGTAAGTGGACAGCACTTGATATCTTTGCAGTAGGTGATGAAGTAGAAAGATTTGCAGTTGGGGATAAAGTATATCTTCAAATGACAGCACTTAATACAGCAGAAGTAGTAGATATTGACGGAGCTCTCAAGCTTATGGTGCGAGAGCATGATATTGCAATCACATGGTAAACTTTAGCCAAGAAGCACAAGAGCAATATGAAAAAGTTATTTGCTCTAAAGAGGAGATCACTGGTACTCCACTTGACGTATCTAGTAGGATTATCATTGTTAATGATGCTACTAGACCAAGTCATTATGGTGGTAAGGATTCTGTCTACGAAGTTTTTAATGTACTAGAAGCTTGGGGATTAGATAAAGATTTCTATCTTGGTAATGTAATTAAGTATGTAGCTAGAGCCGGAAAGAAAAGTAGAACTACTGAAAAAGAAGATCTACAAAAAGCTTTAGTATATTTACAAAGAAGAATTGATTCATTATGATCTGGATTAAGATACTTTTAGCAGGATTTGCCGTAGGAGCTATATGTTTCTTTTGGGTAGTAATTAATGCTATGACAAGACCTGTTTATAACAAGATGTACAATATGTATGTTGAGGATGAAAAAGGCAGAGCTGTTGCTAATTGGACTATTGGTGCAATGATACTAGTATCTTTTCTCTTAGGTTATATGCTTGGATAATATAAACCTCTACCCTGTCACAGTCCCTGGTTGCTTAGCTGGGGACTTTTTTATGTGATTTATTTTTAGTATATTATAGTATGGTAGAATTCAGTAAACAAGGAGATGTATCTACAACTGGTACAGTGTTATACACTGGCAATAGTAGTACAATATTAACTAAGATTATAAGCATTAGGTTTAATAATCCAGGTGCGTATGATCTTAAATTAGAAAAACTTGATTATGCTACAAGTACTACTAACACTATATATGATCTAAGTCTATCTGCTGGAGATACTTTAACAGATAACTTTACTTATGCTCTAAACCCCGGAGATCAGCTTATTGCCACAGCAAGTATTACCGGAACTACATATTACATATACGGAATAGATTATGCAATTAGTTGATAAAGATGGAAATGTATTTGGTAGCAATGGTCTAGAAGTAACTGGACCAGATGGTAAACCAAAAACAACTGGTGGTGGAAGTGTTACACCAGCTGCATTAACAAAGGTTGATGATACTAATGTAACTCTTACTTTAGGTGGGTCACCATCTACTGCATTATTACAAGCAACTAGTTTAACACTTGGTTGGACAGGTACTTTAGCAGATAGTAGAATTGCTAGTGCAGCTACATGGAATGCTAAACAAGATGCTATTACGTTAACCACTACAGGAACATCAGGTGCCGCTACTTTGGTAGGTTCTACTTTAAACATACCTCAGTACGGAGGAGGTGGATCAGCATCTCCTGATATTCAATTATTTACTTCTAGTGGTGTATGGACTAAACCTGCTGGTGCATCAATGGTTGAAATATATCTAGTATCCGGAGCTGGAGGTGGAGGTTCAGGTAGAAGAGGAGCTACACTTACAGCTAGATATGGTGGTGGTGGAGGTGCATCTGGTGCACATAACTCAGTAAGACTTTATGCTTCAGCATTAGGTGCTACAGAAAATGTTTGGATAGGAACTGGAGGAGCAGGAGGAGCTGCTCAAACTGTTAATGATGCAAATGGTAATAATGGAATTTCTGGAACAAATTCTTTTTTTGGAGGTACAGGAAATCTTGCAACTTCAAAAGTGAGTGTTGGAGTAGGTACAGGAGCTGCTGGAGGAACAGCTGTATCAAATGGATCTGGATCTTATAATACGTCATATCATTTCAATATAACATTAGGAGCTAATTCATATACATCTGCAACTAATAATCCTAATAGTTTAGCACCTTCAACCTTTGATGCAGCTATGAGACCTTTAACGCCAGGTGGTATGGGTGGAGGAATAAGTACTACTGATGTAAATGCCGGTGGGCAAGCTGTAAGAATAACAGGTGGTGCCAATGGTCAAACACTTTATACATCATCGGGAAACGGAGTTTTATACACAGCAACAAGTATTGGTCACTTATTTATGAGTACAGGTGGAAGAGGTGGTGCAGCTGGTAATTCTACTGGTACTACTGCTGCTACTGCAGGTGGTAATGGAGGAAATGGAGCAGGTGGTGGTGGAGGCGGTGCCTCTTTTAATGGATTTAATTCAGGAGCCGGAGGTAGAGGTGGAGATGGCTTTTGTGTAGTTGTAACATATTTCTAATGAATAAAAGATACGCGCTTATAGAGGATGGAGTTGTAGTTAATATAATTGCAGCTATAGAAGATCCATCACATATGACTGATTTACTTTGTATTGAAGTTGATGATACAGTTCAAATAGGATACTTGTATAATAATTCTACATTTACTGAGTCATAGAATAAATATTTGTAATTGATTAAAATTTTCAGTATATTATACTATAGACAATAAAAGATGGACATTCTAAATTTCATATCTTGGATCAGAGGTGGTAGAAAGTTTACCAATGTAGACCCGGCTACTACTTTAGTTCCTGTAGGTGTAAGAGACAATAGTAGAGATGATAAATACTTAACTGGTGGTATCTCTGTAGAAGATTTAGCTGCACAAATTGGTGGTGGAAGTATTGAGATTCCTAAAGTTATTACAAAACCTTTACAAGGAACTATACAAACTCAACTTGATTTCTATCAAACTACTGAGTGGCAACAACATAACCCAAAACTCTTTTTATTTAGACAAAAAAGCAAAAAAAGGAAAAAAGTTGGTGATACTAATATTATGACAGGATCTGGTTTTGTTCATACAACACACTTAGATGGTAATGGTACTAGATTTTGGGGCGGAGCTCAACAATATAATAGTGATGGACAGCTACCAATCATAAGGCATACTGAATTTACATTACCTACGTATACACCATATGCAAAGTTTCTTTTATCTGATCTTGGTCTTGATGCACTTGAGTGGGTTACAGTTGTAGAAAACACTACACCATCTTGCCTGGATAGAATTTACATATACACGGAAACAACAGATGGAATTATTGCTGGTAACTACGATGCTATGGGAACAATTAATGGAAAACCATATTATGAGTTTGATGTTGAGGGACCAATAGGATTGGTATTATATACATTATGGTGGAATACAAATTTTTGGGTTGTTAGTCCACTTCCAGAAACTGAAGCTGATATTGGATCAAATATTACAGGAGATTGTCCAACTGCTCCTGGTAGTTGGACTATAGAAAATAATACAGGACTAGCAACATTTATATTTTTTCAAGTTAATACTGTAGAAGCTACATATCTAAGACGTCAGTCTGTTGCTGCAGATTATAATTCATTCAACCCACAACAAATTGGAGATGACACTAATGGTTTAGGTTATTATTTCCAGATATCTGGTAAAATTAAAAAAAGCGGTTATAGAGTAATTAGCTGTCCAGATGCATGTATTAATCTAATTAGTACTGTTGGTTTTTCTTCTCAGAAGCAAAAATTTAAAGTAGCTATTGTAATAGATAATCCAAACCCAACTCCAGATGCTCCTTATTTAATAGGACCAATGAGTGATACATTTGTACTAAGATTTGCTAATGAAGCGGAGCCTAAATTTACAACAGATAATATTTCAAGAGTTGTGATTACATAAGATACATGGGAGGCCTTAAGGCAAGTTCTCTCTTAGGAGAGAACTTAAAGAAAGTTCTCCCTTTGGGGAGATCTTAAGGGAAGGCCTCCCGCCCATTAGACAACCTCTTTCTTTAATTAGGAAGAGGTTTTGTTATTTAAAATATTTTTTGTATATTATAATGTATACACTTATTTATAAAACTAATTTTTAATACCATGGATATAGTTAATTGGTTGTACTTAAAGACCAGAAATTTCATTAAACCTACAATTAATAATACTGATACTGACCTTGTTATGCTTGGAGCATATGTTGGCCCACTAATAAGAGATGATCAGTATGAGACATATGCAATGGGTGTTCAAGACTTTGCAGATGGTCTATACCCTCTTACAGTAAAGCATCTTTTATACACTTTTGGTGCTGACTCAGTTTCTCCTGGAGATAACATTGAGTATTTTATTGGTAATTCATATAACTTAGCACCAGCATCTACAACAGGTAATGATGGTAGAAGGGTTCTTATGAACTTTAATGGAACAATTAGTTCTGTTAAACTAGGAGTTACAATTACTGGAACACTAGGAACTGCTGAACCAGTTACTGTTAGATTAAATAATGCATCAACAGGTCAAGTTGTAACAGCATCAACAACTATTACAATGGATCAACAAAATGCTCTATTCCCATTATCATTTCCAACACCACTTGTAGTTAATGTAAATGATAAAGTGTCACTAAGTTTTGTTACTCCTGCTTTTGCTACTAATCCAACAACAGTTAGAATGCAAGGCAATTTAATCCTTGAATATTACCAATAATATGGAAACAATTGGAACTTATGAAGTTATAGATGTTGTAGTACAACATTCAGAACTTGGAGACTTAAACAAACAGTATATAAATTACTATGACCTTTCTGGTGAACTGATCCTTATTGAATACTATGATGGTGAAGTAAGAGAAGGTTATTTACTAAAATAGTTTACTATGTTAAATAATCTAACAAATTTTTCAAATCTACTAGCTTCAAGAAGAGTTACTGCAAATGCATCAGGAGATGATTTAGTAGTTCTTGGGGTAAATGATCCAAGAACTCCTGGTATTTATCAACCTGTTGCTATTAAAGTTTCAGATCTTGTTACTGGTGGAGCAGGAGTAACACAAATTGTGGCTGGATCAGGTATTAGTGTTTCTCCAGTAGGAGGTACTGGAACAGTAACTATTACAAATACAGGAGGTAGTTTACCATCATTCTTAGAATACGATAATACTAACAAGACTGTTTGGAATAATGGTCAGGGAAATATAGCAACCAACACCTCTTTTGGAGATGGTGCATTAGCAGCGAATACCACGGGTATTCAAAATACTGCTATTGGAAGAAAGGGATTGCTAAGTAATGCTGGAGGTTCTTATAATACTGCTATTGGTCAAGGTTCTTTATTAGCTAATATAAATGGATTTAATAACATTGCTATTGGTGCAGATGCATTAGCATCTAATACTTCAAATGGTTCAAATGTTGCAATAGGTAATAGTGCTTTGTTTTCTGGTAACACTAGTTTTAATGTTGCTATTGGGGACCGTGCATTAAGCTTTAACAATACTGGTGGAAATACTGCTGTTGGTGCATATGCAATGTATTTAAATACTAGTGGTAGTGGATGTGCTGCTCTAGGGTATAATGCATTGTATAATAATACAGGAGGTAGTCAAAATACAGCAATTGGATCTACTTCACTTCAAAACAATACTACAGGTAATACTAATACTGCTGTAGGCGCTAATACATTACCTCTTAATACTTCAGGACAAAATAATACTGCTATAGGTGCTTTTGGATTATCTGTTAATACTACAGGTCAGTCTAATGTTGCTTTAGGTGGTTCTTCATTGAGATTTAATTCTACAGGAGCTTATAATACAGGTGTGGGTGTTGCTGCATCATATAATAATACTACCGCTTTTTATAATACCGCAATTGGTAATGAAGCATTATTTAGTAATTCTACTATGAATGCTAATGTGGCTATTGGATATCAAAGTATGTACTCAAATAATGCTTCAGCAGGAGTGGTAGCTATTGGGTTTGAGGCACTACGTAGTAATACTGCTACAGGAAATGTAAGTACAGCTATTGGGTTTCAATCACAAAGAAATACTTCATCTGCTGCTTATAATACAAGTGTAGGATTTGGAACTTTAACTGTAGCTACTACTGGAAGTCATAATACAGCACTTGGAAGTTATGCTGGTTATTTTATGACTACAGGAAGTTATAATATAGCTTTAGGTTCAGAAACATTGTATAGTAATTCAACTGGATCTGATGCTGTTGCAATTGGATATCGAGCTGCATATGTTGGTAGTAATAATCTTAATTCAGTTTCAATTGGTACTGAAGCATCATTTAATCTTGCACAGTTTTCAGTAGCAATTGGTTATAAAGCAGCAAGAGCAGGACTTAATAATGGAGTTGTAATTGGTGCTAATGCTGCACAAAATGCACAACACAATACACCAATTGCAATTGGTCCGTATGCTTTAGGTAATGGAACAGGAAGCACATTTAATAATACGGCAATAGGATGGGCAGCTTTATTAAGTGCCAATAATGCTTCTTCAAGTTATAATGTAGCAATTGGTTATGAATCAATGAGAACATTGAGTGGCAGTCAACAAAGTGTGGCAGTTGGAAATAGTACACTTAGAAATTGTACAACTGGAGGTTATAATGCTGCATTAGGAGATAATACACTAAATAGTAACACAACTGGTTCATATAATGCAATGTTTGGTTTTGCTGCTGGTTTTACTCAAACTACTGGAAGTAGTAATTCAGCATTAGGTTCTGAAATATCTACTGGTAACTTTAGTAGCTCAGTTATTCTTGGAAGACAAGCAACAGCTACAGGAAATAATCAATTTGTAGTGGGTAGTTCATCTTATAATGCTGGCACAGTAACTGTTGAATCATTAACAAGTACTCAAACCTGGTCTGTTATAATTAATGGTACAGCCTATAAAATTTTGTTAGCATAATAATATAAATACTAAAAATTATAATTAACTTTAAATCATGGAAAATAACTTAACACCAAATGAAAACTACACACCTGAAGAAATTCAACGTCATATTGCTGCAGCATTTGATAGTGTAGATCTTATTAATAAACTTAATGAGCTTGAATCTCTTACTGAAGAACAAGTTAGTACTAAAGAGAGAAATGTAGAACATCTTCAAATTATGATGGCTAAAGAATGGTTTGCAAATGGTCTTACAGAAGAACAAACAACCATAATTAACCAACTAATCTCATAATATGTCAAAAGAACAAGCAATTGAAATCTTAGAAAATGCTATTAATGCAGGATCTTTAAAGGGTGTATACTCCCTTGCAGATACCTCTATTATCTTACAAGCACTAGTAAAAGTATCAGAACTAGTTGAAATAGTTCCATCAGTAGAGGAGTAACTAATTCACTTATGTTTAATAAATTAGCCTGGTTTATCCAGGCTTTTTTGTTTAAACCAAAATTTTTTAGTATATTATACTATAGCATATTTATACATTATACAATGTCAATAGGAGACTTAAAAGATTATGGCAACAAGGGGAATAACTTTCCCTGGCAGTACAAGATGCTCTTAGGTCTTGATGCTATAAATACTAGTATTACCAATGGTAGTATTACAAACATTAACTCAATGGCTACTGATGCATTTGGTAGACAAAGGGTATCAGAACCATTTACTCTGTTTGATTCCAGTCACAGGTATTCAGATAATGGACTTTGGGCAACAAGCACTGCAGTTGGTGGGACTTCTCTATTTAAACCTGCTGAAGGGTTAGTTGATTTAAATGTAACAGCCGCATCAGGTTCTGAAGTAATCAGAGAAACTTATAAAGTGTTTTCATATCAGCCGGGTAAAAGTCTGTTGGTAATGAGTACATTTGTAATGAACCGTAGCAAAGTAGGACTTAGACAAAGAGTTGGTTACTATGGAAGTGCAAATGGTTACTATTTAGAACAAAATGATGCTACAGTAAGTTTTGTTGAAAGAAGTTCTGTTACAGGAGTAGTAGTAAATACACCTATTACTCAAAGTAATTGGAATGTTGACCCATTAAATGGTTCAGGACCTAGCGGTATAACTCTTGACTTAGCAAAAGCCCAAATCTTATTTATGGATTTAGAGTGGTTAGGAGTAGGAACAGTTAGAATTGGATTTGTAATTAATGGAGTATTTATTGTTTGTCATAAATTTCATCATGCAAATATAATTGCATCTACATATATTACTACAGCTTCATTACCATTAAGATATGAAATAACAAATACAGTTGCTACAACAGGAGCAAGCACATTAAAACAAATATGTTCAACTGTATTATCTGAAGGTGGCTATGAATTAAGAGGTTTACAACAAGCTATAGGTACTCCTATTGCAACCCCTAAAGTATTAACAACCGCAAGTACTCTATATCCTATGGTTTCAATAAGATTGAAATCAACTAGATTAGATGCGGTAGTTGTAGCAACAGCTGTTTCTATTATTGGTAATACATCAGGTAATTTTAATTGGCAACTAATAGCAGCAGGAACAACAACAGGAGGTACTTGGACAAGTGCAGGAGCAAATAGTTCTGTAGAATATAATTTAACAGGTACTGCTTTTGCAGGAGGTAGAATTTTAGCTTCAGGTTATTTTACAGCTACAGCAAGTACTAGTGTATCTGTTGATATATTAAAAGCTGCTTTGTTTAATAATCAATTAGAAAGAGATGGTTTAACCGGAGTTCCTTATGAGTTTACAGTAGTTTTAACAGCAGGAACATCTAGTGAAAGTGCATTTGCATCACTGGATTGGGAAGAAGTAAGTAGATAAACTTAAAATAAAAAGACATGTCAATAGGTAATTTAAAAGACTACGGCAATAAAGGAAATAACTTTCCTTGGCAGTATAAAATGCTTAAGGGATTAGACGCTCTTCTTACTGCATTTTCTGGTGGAGGATCATTTCTTGCACCACAATCACGAGTAACTAATATTTTAAGAGTAAGTGATATTGGAGCTATTGCAGATGGGAAATATAGTATATCAATTGCTAATGTAGGTACAGCTAATGGTTTTGTAAAAGGAACAACATTAAAACCTGGTGAAACAATAAATTTTGATGCAGGAGCCCTTAACAATACATTAGATACAATAGACTATATAGCAACAGGTACAGAATTCCTTATTATTTATATTTCATAATAGATATGGGAACTAATATAAATTTTGCTAAGAAATTAGGTCTAGGTGCAAAAACCAGAATAGACTTACCTGCTTTTGATGCTTCTTACAAAGCTATATTAGATAGGGCTACTGCTTTAGGGTATGCTTTACCGTCTGTAGATCAACAAGCCAAGCAAAACAGTTTCTTAGTAAGTTTAAAAACTATTGGAGTTTGGAATAAATTAGATGTTCTTTATGTGTTTGCACAAAATGGTGGTGCAGACTTTGGTACACTTAACTGGAAAAATCCTAATGCTAACCAATCAACACTTATAAACTCACCTACATTTGTTAGCAATCAAGGCTTCACGGGTAACGGCACAAGTAATTGGATTGATACCAATTACAACCCTTCTACTCAAGGTGTTAACTACACTTTAAACAATGCATCACGTTACTTTTTTCCACATGCATTTGGTACAGGTAGATTTGATGGAAATACAATTGGTAATAACTCAATATTTTTAGGGGTGTCGGGTTCTCAACGTATTAATTCAGGGTCAAATCTTGCAGCACCTGTGATTACTTTTAATTCAACTATAAACCCTAAATCAATTCATAGAACATCCTCAACAGCAGTAACTGTGTATAATGGCACGATTGCACAATTAGTAGCACAAACATCAGTTAGCATTGCTAACTCAAATCAATTTATTTTGCTTTCATCTACAAACTATAGTACAAATACTTGTGCAGCGTATGCAATGGGAGCTTCAATGATTGCAGAAAATACTGATTTTACCAATGCTTGGAATACTTATAAATCTTCACTATGATAGTTCTACATCCAAACCAAGACCAATATAATGCTTTGAATGGCTACAAGAAAAATGCCAGTGAACTTTTGTTTGTACTTGACGGCAGTGATAGATTTATTGTAGGTATTGAAGTATTAGATGATCCAAACTTTAGTGAAATTCATAGTCAATTAGAGGAGTTAGAAAGAATAGAGTATACACCTTTTATTGAAGAATAAACATGAAAATGATTAAAATTTCAAATATTAATCTTTCTACAGTACTTCAAGTATGCTTGATAGTTATGTGTGCTTTCTTACTTATGAGAAATCCTAAACAGGTATATCCAGTAAGTAAACAAAAGACTGTTGAAAGAAGAATTGAAGGTAAAGAAACATTAATAAGAGAGAAAGGACAAGTAATAGATAACAGTAATAGATTTATTGCAGAACTAAATGCAGGTTTAATAGACCTGCATTCTCAGTTAGATGCAGTAAGAGATTCTAAAGATACATTTAACATTGTTCAGATTCAGGATACTATGATCCATGTCTTATACCGTAGAGATAAGGAGAAAGACTTAATAATAAAAAACCAAGACACAATTATTCAAGCACAGAGATATATCATTAATAGCAAGGATACAATTATTACAGCTCAAACTTTTGATATTAAGAAACTTAAGAGACAGAGAAACATATCTGTTTTATTAAGTGCACTATTAGGAACAGGTTTAATTATAAAATAATGGAAATAGCACAGTTAGTACAGTGGGGACTTATTGCAGTAACAGGAGTACTTGGTTACTTTTTAAGAATGATCCATACGGATGTTAGAAATAACACAGAAAGCCTAGGCAAACTTAAAGGTAAAATTGAATTGGTAGAACAAGAATCAAGACTTAAATATCAAGCAATTCAAGAACAAACTCAGTTAGAAATTAAGAACCTAGCAAGAACTGTAGGTGAGCTATCTGATGCAGTTAAACAATTAATATTACAAAGATAATGGATACAACAGCAGTAGAAACAACAGCACCAGATTTTGGTGTATTTGGACAACTAGCAGACTACGGTCCTCTAGGATTAGCAGTACTAGCCCTTGGTTATGTTGCTTGGTTATTTATCAAGAGATATCTTGATGATAATAAGAAGATGAAAGAGGAGCTTGAAGAAAAGAAAGTAGTAAAGAGAAAAACTAAGAAGTAATGTCATTCGGTCCCTTTGAAGTATTAACACAGTACGGAGTATTAGGCTTTGCTGTCTTAGCACTGGGTTATTTATGCTGGATGTTTTTAAACAAACTACTCAAGAGTGAGGAAGAGTTAAAAGCAAGAGTAGAGGAGCTAGAAGGTGATTACAGAGATGATCTAGAAAAGAAACTAGAAGAAAGCACTGAGAGCTCAAAAAGTCTAAAAGAAACTGTGTTGATGCTATTTGGTAAAACAAAAAAATGAAAAAGAAACTTCTTATAGTTGGAGCATTGTTTATCACAATTGTGGTAATACAAATATTTTCTAGCGGTACAGAACACGTTGTTGTTGTAGAAGATAATATACAACTTACCGGAGAAAATAAACAACTTACTACAGCAAATAAGAAACTTACCAATAGTGTTAATCAACTAAAAGCTGAGAACCAAGAATTAGTAACAGATAAAGCTAATCTTGAGAATATGGTGGCAGAAGTCATAGGAGACTTAGATAGTACAAAGTCTATAGTAAAAGACATCAAAAAAGAATTAGCACATGAAAAGGATGTTAATATTAAGCAGTCTACTGGTGACCAGTTTGATTTTCAGCCAATCAAACTACCCGCTGAAGACGGTAATCAAAGGTGACAGTGTAGTTATCTTGACTGTTAAACAGGCAGATGACATTAATAATATTTTTGAATCTCAGAAAGCTAAAATAGCAGCACTTAAGTTAGACATTGCAACTAGAGACAGCTTACTTGCAATTAAAGAAATAGAACTAATAGAGAAAATACAGGTTATAGATAACTTTGTTTTTGATACAGTAATTGCAAAGAGATTAGATATAATAGAACATTGGTTACTAGATGCAGGTATTAACTCTACCTGGATTTATTACTCATGGAAAGATACAATACTTTATGCTGTAGATTTAAGTCAGTATAAAGTAAGAAAGGATGACTATACCGGAGATCTAATATTTTTTAGATGTGAAGATGTAATTATTCCTTATGAAGATCAGGATGAACCACCAAAGGGGTGGGAAACTGATATAGTTAAACCAAGGAGACCTAAGGTAACTAAGGTTCCTTTAAAAATGTAAGTATGAAAAAATTATTTAGAGAATTAATCAGTGATGATAACCAAATTAATGAACAAGCATTTGTAGGAGTAATATCATTCTTTGCAATGGTGTTTGTACTGTTTGTAGATGTAATCACAGGTATTATAGGTAATGAGCTTGTTATAAAAGAATTTATCTTTGATGGGTTTATGTTACTTACTCTAGGTGCATTTGGTATTACAACTGCCGGACGCATCATGAGTTTAAAAAATAAAGTAAAGAAAGAAGAGACTTCAGAAGAAGTAGTAGATTAACCATATAAAACAAATACAATGCAATTAAGTAAAAATTTAGCACTTGCAGAAGTAACAAGAAGTGAGACTGCAAAAAGAAGAGGAATTAGCAACATGCCTACACCAGAGCATATTGAGAACTTTAAAAAATTGGCTGAGAACATCTTTCAACCAATCCGTGACCATTTTGGTGCACCTATTCATTTAAGTTCAGGATACCGCTCTGCTGCACTAAATAAGGCAGTAGGAGGAAGTTCTAGTTCACAACATTGTAAAGGTGAAGCTATTGATATTGATATGGATGGTACAGCAATTACCAATAAACAAATCTTTGACTTTATTAAAGCTAACTTAAACTTTGACCAACTTATCTGGGAATTTGGTACAGATGCTAATCCTGATTGGGTGCATGTATCTTACAACTCTGATGGTGCACAACGTAAGCAGATTCTTAAAGCAGTTAAAGCAGGTGGTGCTACTAAATATCTTCCACTTAAATAATAAGGTATGAAGTTCAGAAACGGCTGGGATAGTTATACAAAGCAGTGGGATAAGTTTGCAATTAAGCTAAGAGTATCTTTTATTGATGTACTCTCTGTTGAAATTGATATCTCTAGAAGCTTTTACTTACTTACTATCTTAAACTTTACTATTAAAAATAGGTAATCATGATACATAGTAAAAATCAAATAATCAGATCAATGAAAAGCTACCAAGAAGGTGGTGCTTCAGATGACTCTTGTATGGAAGAATACATTGGTGCTGATGGTAAAAGAAGAAAGAGAAGAAAACAGAAATGCAATGCTGGTAAAACAAAAAGAGTTAAAAGTAGTGGATCAAGCACAACAGGACGTGATGTAATATTAGGTCTTGCTGCTGGAGCTGCTGCTGGATTGGGCTTAAAGAAAATGTTAAACCAACAAAAGAAAGGTGGAGCTGTAAAAAGAACTGCTAAGAAAAAGTAATACACTTAAACTACTATAGTCCAGGTACTTTCTGTGCCTGGATTTTTTATTTAAACAATATACATTTAAACTTATTTTGTATATTTGTTCTAAACCAAAAATTAATTATTATGGAAAACCAACAAGAAAGAGAGTTTACAGCTGAAGAGTTGGCTGCTCAAAAAGAACAAATGCTTCAATTCTATACTGATTCTTTACCTTACTTAGAAGCACAACTTAAGTATGAAGAAGTTCTTATGAAGATTGATGAAGTAAGATATAAGAGAACACACATTCAGATGCAGTATGCTATGATGGCTCAATCTCAACAAGAACAAGAACTAGGACCAGAAGATGAGTTGGAAGAAGAAAGAGGTTCTGATAATGATATTGATAAAGAACCTTCTATGCCTGAGCAGGGTAAAAGAAAGCTCAGAAAAGGATAGTCATGGCTATAGTTAATCAAGTACAGAAAAGAGTAAAAATGCCTAAATGGGATCTGGTCAAGTATCAGATCCTAACGCATTGTTACATTAATAAACTTTCTCTAAGTGAATCTGACTTGAATTGTTTAACACTATTAAGCTTTAACCAACCGGTTGAACTAACAGACTTCTGTTATGATGCTTCTTCAGAAGAAGGTTGGATCTTTAAATCACCACAGACTGTAAGGAATTCTATAAACAAAGCAGAGAAGATAGGACTTGTAATAAGAAGTGATGATAATAAAAAGTCTATAATATTAAATCCAAACATGATGGTACAAACAGAAGGTACCGTTTTGTTAGACTTTAAGTTTTTAGGTACAGATTCTCAAGCAGTTGAATAGATGAATCCTAAAAAATCAAGTACTCTATACAAGGAAGTTGCAGAAGAACTAAATGTTTTAGAAAGCCTTGTTGGTGATATGGTAGAGTTTTACTATAAAGATCTTAGAAGTCAGTTAAGTAGTCTTAAGCATCCAAGAATAAATGTAGAAGGTTTAGGTCAGTTTGTTATAAAACAAAAACTGGCAGAAGTTTACATATCAAAATTAACCAAGATGCTTCCTACTCATGATGTATCAACCTTTAGAGCATACCATAATAAAAAAGCTATGGAAGAAAAGCTTCAGTTATTAAATGATGTGTCTGTAAAGATTGAACAGGAAAAGAAGAGAAAAGAAGAATTTACTAAAAATAAAAATAATGAAAGCAGCACTCAGAGCAATTTGGGAGAACAAGACTAAGATCATTGAAGGCATTAAGAACTCAGTTATTAGAGATGAGTTTGTAGAAGATGTTGCCCGCATGAGATATGATGTCTGTGATGAATGCCCAAGTAAAGGAAAGAAATGTGCAGTAAAAGGTACAGCACCATGTTGTAATGAATGTGGATGCTCATTAACTTTTAAAACTAGATCTCTTTCATCAGAATGTCCTCTTGGTAAATGGCAAGCAATTGCTACAGAAGAAGAAGAAGATAAATTAGATAATCTTAAAGATTAGTATTATGGAACCAGAAAATAATATGTATGGTGGATATATAGATATAGAAAAATATGATCCATTAACAACTGTACTTCCATCTTCCGGAAATGGTTTATGGAGTCAAATAACTACAGCTAACAATACAATTAGAGATCCATATGCAGATCTTTATGCAAGATTAGATAAGTTAGAACTTAATGAAAAATTACTAAGACTAAAGATACTTGGTCTTGAAGGTAAGTTTGATAAAGAAGAAGTAGCTAATATTAGAAAGATGCTTATGTCAGAAGATGAAGCATCTAGAACATTAGCTCATTCAATTATAGAAAACGCATAGACATGAGCATAGTATTTAATGCAGATGACCACAGTTATGTTAGTGTAGATCCAAATGATCAGATCAAATGGACTAGTGTAACAACATTGATATCTTGTTTAAAGAAACCTTTTGATGCAAAGAAAGTAGCAGAGAGAGTAACTAAAAGCAAGAGATCAAAATGGTATGGTGTAGAACCCAAACTAATTGTGCAGATATGGGATAATGAAGCTACCAGAGCTACTACACTTGGTACATTCTATCATAACCAAAGAGAATCTGACTTATGTTCATTTGCTTCTATAGAAAGAGAAGGGGTAACAGTACCCGTATTTAAACCCTATGAAGGAGAAAATGGTTTAAAAATAGCACCCCTACAAAAATTAGAACCAGGTATATATCCTGAACATATGGTCTATCTTAAGTCAGCAGGCTTGTGTGGCCAATCAGATTTAGTTGAAGTAGTCAATGGTAGAGTTAATATTATTGACTACAAAACTAATAAGGAAATCAAAACAGAATCTTTTAAGAACTGGGAGGGTATGTCAGAGAAAATGCTTGATCCAGTCCAACATTTAGATGATTGCAACTTTAACCACTATGCTTTACAGCTGAGTGTTTATATGTATATTATATTAAAGCACAACCCTAAATTACAAGCTGGAAAGATATTTATACATCATATTACATTTGAAGTAGATGGTGAAGATAAATATGGTTATCCAATATCTAAACTAGATGCAAATGGTGAACCTATTGTTAAAGAAGTTATTCAGATGCCGGTACCATATTTATATGATGAAGTCATTTCAATAATTAACTTTATGAGAGAGTTTCCACACTTAATTAAGAAGAAATGATTGTAAGACTATTTGATGTTCAGAATGGTAAAGTAATTCCTACAGAACATTGTTATACACTTAAAGCACTTAAAGATGTCATGGATAACTATCCGGATGATTATCTTAAAGTATATCTATATCTTTTCTATATGACATGTCCTAACCCGGATATGAATCCTTTTTTTCATACTCCAGAAGTAGATAAAGAACATATTATATTAAAAGAGATAGAAGCAGAATTCTCTACAGAGGATGATGATATACATACAGCTCTTTTATTCTGCCAGAGAATGTATGAGACTCCTACATCTAGAGCATACAAAGGTATGGCATCTATGTTAGATAGATTAGCTAGATATATGGAAACTACCCAGATTACTGCAGGTAGAGATGGAAATATTAATTCATTAGTAGCTGCAGCCAAAAACTTTGATCAGATTAGAGCATCATTTAAAGGAGTCTATAAAGATCTTCAGGATGAACAATCTAGTAAAGTAAGAGGTGGAATCGGAATGGCATATGACCAATAACTATGAGTGAAATCTATCAAGACATACCAACCTATGATAACGGACAATGGACAACCACAAACTTTGATTCCAGAGAGGACTTCAGCAACTTCATATTTGGAGTTTTCAAGGAACCTGGTAAGTACGGCTTCAACGACACTACTAATCAGATATTTATATCAGAGTCCAACAAGTTTAGAAGTGATGGAGTATATTGCACAGCCCCCTTTAAGTCTAAGGACTTTGTAAACTATTGGGATGATCAAAAGCAAAAATGTAGAAAGGGTATTATCATAAAAGATAGTAATAACACATGGTTTCTTGCAAGAGAGTACTACATGTGGCTAAACTTCTTACCAATCTTTGATAAGGAACAACAAAAGTTTGACTTTGCAAAAATCAGGGATGCACAGTATCACATGGCTCTTTATGAACTACTAGCAGAGTTAAACTATAAACATGTAGGTATTCTAAAGAAACGTCAGATTGCATCTTCATACTACCACATGGGTAAACTTATAAACCAGCAATGGTTTGAACCCGGAGTTACTCTCAAGATTGGTGCATCACTTAAGGATTATATAAATGAGAAAGGCTCATGGAAGTTCTTACAAGAATATGCTGCATTCCTAAATGAGCATACAGCATGGTATAGACCTATGTCTCCAGACAAGGTGATGATGTGGCAACAGAAGATTGAGGTAAGAAAAGGAGATAGAAAAACAGAAGTTGGTCTCAAGGGTACTATACAAGGTATGTCATTTGAGAAAGATCCAACAAATGGTGTAGGGGGTCCAGTAAAATACTTCTTCCATGAGGAGGCAGGTATTGCTCCAAAGATGGATCAGACATATGAGTATATGCGTCCAGCCATGAGATCAGGTATGGTTACTACAGGTATGTTTATTGCAGCCGGATCTGTGGGTGACTTGTCTCAGTGTGAACCACTAAGAGACATGATCTTGAATCCACTTTCAAAAGATATTTATGCAGTTGAAACTGATCTTATTGATGAAAAGGGTACTACTGGTTTGTCAGGATTGTTTATTCCTGAGCAATGGTCAATGCCTCCCTATATTGATGACTTTGGTAACTCTCTTGTAGCTGAAGCTCTAGAAGCTTTAGATAGACAGTTTGAGCAGTGGAAGAAAGAACTTAATCCAGAAGATTACCAACTTAGGATATCTCAGCATCCAAGAAATATTAGAGAAGCATTTGCACATAGATCTGTATCTTTATTTCCTACACACTTGGTTGCTGCACAGCAGAGAAGAATTGAAGAGAAAGAATATGCTTACGAGTTCTTAGATATCTTTACTGATGATACTGGTAAAATCACTGTAAGATCTACAGATAAACAACCTATTAAAGAGTTTCCAGTATCTAAGAAACTAGAAGATAAAACTGGAACACTTGTAGTATGGGAGAGACCAATTAAAGATCCTACATTTGGTCAGTACTATGCTTCTATTGACCCCGTGTCAGAAGGTAAGACTACAACATCAGAATCACTCTGCTCTATTTATATTATGAAAGCTCCTGTAGAAGTAACTAAAGTTACTATGGGGGAAACAGAAACATACATAGAACCAGATAAGATTGTAGCTGCTTGGTGTGGTAGATTTGATGATATTAACAAAACTCACCAGAGACTGGAGTTAATTATAGAATGGTACAATGCATGGACAGTAATAGAGAATAACATCTCATTATTTATCCAGTATATGATTTCTAGAAAGAAACAGAGATACTTAGTTCCTAAGAGTCAGATCTTGTTCTTAAAAGATCTTGGTGCCAATGCTAATGTATTCCAGGAGTATGGTTGGAAAAACACAGGTACATTATTTAAAGCACACTTGTTAAGTTATACTATTGAGTACTGTAAAGAAGAACTAGATGTAGAAACTAAAACAGATGGTACTATTGTAAAAACAAAGTATGGAATAGAACGTATTCCAGATCCTATGTTGCTTAAAGAAATGCAAGAATATGCAGATGGTGTCAACGTGGATAGACTTGTTTCATTTGCAGCCCTAGTTGCATTCATGAGAATACAGCAAGCTAACAGAGGTTACTCTAAGAGAGTTATCATGGATGATGCTTCTAAAAACTTGCAAAAGTCAAATAATTTGTTTAAATTAAATAGAACCCCGTTCCGTCATATGGGACAGGGGTCTAAAGTTATTAATGGGCAAGTTTTTAATAAGTCAGCTTTTAAAAACTTTAAATAGTAGATATGCAGGTATATAATGCTTTACAATTAAAAAAGGGTGCTAAGGTTGAGCAAAACAGACTTGGTAGTGTTATGCAACCACTTCAGTTCGTACCTGAGAAAGAGAAGGACGATGAGTGGGCAGCCTGGAACTTAGACTGGTTAGAATGGAACGGTCTAAAACAAATCCGTAGAAATGCCCGCAAGTTAATGAAGAACTACAAACTTGCAAAGGGTATCATTGATAGAACTGACTATATTATAGAAGAGAACAATGAGTACAAAGATGTTGTAGAGCTACTTACTAAAGATGATCCCTCAGTACTAGAACTAAAGTTCTATCCTATTATTCCAAATGTTGTTAATGTTCTTGTAGCTGAATTTGCTAAGAGATCTACTAAGCTTACATATAGAGCTATTGATGAGCATTCATATAATGAGATGCTTGAGCAAAAAAGACAGATGGTAGAAGATGCTCTTATGGCTGATGCTCAGATGAAGATTGTTACTGCTCTTATTGAGCAGGGTTTAGATCCAGAATCAGAAGAAGCACAAGCAGAACTTGCTCCAGAAAAACTTAAAACACTTCCTGAAATTGAACAATTCTTTAAAAAGAGTTATAGATCAATGGTTGAAGAATGGGCAACCCACCAACATAAAGTAGATGTTGAGAGATTTAGAATGGATGAACTTGAAGAAAGAGGCTTCCGTGATATGCTCATTACAGATAGAGAGTTCTGGCATTTCCATATGATGGAAGATGATTATGAAGTAGAACTTTGGAATCCTGCTGTTGTATTTTATCACAAATCTCCAGATGCAAGATATATTTCTCAAGGTAACTGGGTAGGTAAGATTGACATGCTCACTGTATCTGATGTTATTGATAAGTATGGATATATCATGACAGAAGAACAACTTGAGGCACTTGAAGCAATTTATCCTATTAGATCTGCAGGTTATAATATTGGTGGACTACAGAATGATGGTGCATTCTATGATGCTACCAAAACTCATGACTGGAATACCAATATGCCATCACTTGCATATAGACAATATACTTCTGCTGTAGCAGGTTCGGTACTTCAATCAGGTGATATTATAAACCAGATCTTATCACAAGGAGAAGACTACTTTGATCAAGGTACAGCATTCTTACTTAGAGTAACAACAGGTTATTGGAAGTCTCAGAGAAAAGTTGGACACTTAACTAAAGTAACTGATACAGGAGAAGTATTAACTGAAATTGTTACTGAAGCTTATAAAGTAATTGACAAACCAGTATATGATACAAGACTCTTTAAGAATAAGACAAGAGATAACGTAATCTTTGGAGAACATATTGACTGGATCTGGGTAAATGAAGTATGGGGTGGTATTAAGATTGGTCCAAACTTACCTTCATTCTGGGGTATGAATAATCCTGGTGGGTTTTCTCCAATTTATATTGGTATACAGAATAACCATATTGGTCCACTTAAGTTCCAGTTTAAAGGTGATAACTCATTGTATGGTTGTAAACTACCAGTAGAAGGTTCCGTATTCTCAGATAGAAATACTAAGTCTACTGCTCTCATTGACTTAATGAAACCATACCAGATTGGATACAACATTGTAAATAATCAGATTGCAGATATCTTAGTAGATGAACTTGGTACTGTAATCATGCTTGACCAAAATACTTTACCTAAACACTCACTTGGTGAAGACTGGGGTAAGGGTAACTATGCTAATGCATATGTGGCAATGAAGAACTTCCAGATTCTTCCTCTTGATACTTCTATTACAAATACAGAGAATGCATTAAACTTCCAGCATTTCCAGAAACTAGATCTAGCTCAGACAGAAAGATTAATGTCAAGAATTCAGTTGGCTAATCACTTTAAGCAACAAGCATATGAAGTAATTGGTGTTAACCCACAGAGAATGGGACAACAGTTATCTCAGATGACTGCTACTGGAGTAGAACAAGCTGCTGCTGCATCTTATGCACAGACAGAGATATTCTTTATCCAACACTGTGATTATCTAATGCCTAGAGTACACCAAATGCGTACAGACCTAGCTCAGTATTATAACTCAACTAAACCATCTGCAAGACTTACATATATTACAGGTGCAGATGAAAAAGTAAACTTTGAAATTAATGGTACTGATCTCTTAATGAGAGATCTTAATATTTTCTGTAGCACTACTGCAAACCATAGAGCTGTTCTTGAACAGTTAAAATCAATGGCTATGCAAAACAATACTACTGGTGCATCTATCTATGATCTAGGTAAAGTTGTTCAATCTGAATCTGTAGCTGAACTTAGTACAGCACTTAAAGATTCTGAAGAAAAACAACAAGCTCAGAAACAACAAGAAATGCAACAGCAACAAGAAATGCAGCAACAACAAATTCAGTCTCAACAACAAATTGAGAAGATGAAACTTGATGCTCAAGCTATGGAGAAAGAAAAAGATAGACAAAGAGATATCTTGGTTGCAGAAATTAGAGCAGCTGGTTATGGTTCTATGGTTGATGTTAACAAGAACATGCAATCTGACTATGAAGATGCTATGAAAGACATCAGACAGTCTGAACAATATCAACAACAAACAGATCTTCAAAGAGAGAAACAATCTAATGAAAACATGAGACAATCTCAGAAGATGGATCTTGAGAGACAGAAGTTACAAACTCAGAAAGAAATAGCAGATAAACAACTACAAGTAGCAAGAGAAAATAAAAATAGATTTGATAAAAAATCTTCTGAAAAGAAATAGATAATGGCTAGCTATATAGTCCAAAAAATTATCATTCCTATTTTAAATATTTGAAGTTTAATTTGTATATTAAATTATAAACAAAACCAACAGTAATGGAAGAAACCAACAAAAAACCTGAAGATCAGGTCCAAGACTCTACAACGGTAGGTCAGGTAGATGTAAACATTGATGAACTATTTGGAATGCCTGGGGCAGAAAACGTAATGTTACCCTCAGATAATGATAGTTCAGATGATAGTCCAAAGTCTGTGTTTTCAAAACCACAGGATTTAGACACCACGTTCCTTGACAAAACAGATGATAGTTCTGATGCACCTGCACCAGTATCTGCAAAACAAGTTGATGAAGCAATTGCTCAACTTGATGACATGATCAGTCAAGAAGAAGAAACTGGTAACAAAGGAAGACCTAAAGTAGATAAGTCTGGTCTTTCTGAGTTAGCTCTAAAGATGATTGAAGAAGGTACACTTATTCCTTTTGATGATGACAAACCATTAGAAGAATATACTACTAAAGACTTTAGAGAACTATTTGAAGCTAACTTTCAAGAAAGAGAGAATAAAATTAGACAAGATACTCCAAGAGAGTTCTTTCAATCTCTTCCTGAAGAACTTCAAGTAGCAGCTAAATATGTAGCTGATGGTGGCACAGATTTAAAAGCTCTTTTTAGAACTCTAGCAGAGGTAGAAGAAGTAATTGATCTTGATCCAACTAATGAGTATGATCAAGCAGAGATTGCAAGACAATATTTGTATGCAAAAAGATTTGGATCTCCAGAAGAGATTGAAGCTGAAATCAATGACTGGGCTGATATGGGTAAACTAGAAGCAAAAGCTCAACAGTTTAAACCACAGTTAGACAGAATGCAAGAAGAAGTAGTAGCTAGAAAACTTGCAGAACAAGAGCACAAAAAAGAACAACAAGCTCAACAAGCAAGAGTATATACTGAGAATGTATACAACACTCTTGTTTCAGGAGAACTAAATGGAATTAAACTTGATAAGAAAACTCAGAGTATGTTATACTCAGGACTAGTACAACCAAGTTATCCATCTATCTCTGGAAGACAAACTAATCTATTAGGACATCTTCTAGAGAAGTATCAGTTTGTAGAACCAAGACATGATCTTATTTCAGAAGCTCTTTGGTTACTTTCTGATCCAGAAGGATACAAAGGTAGAATTAAAGAACAAGGTTCTAAGGCAGCTGTAGAGAAAACAGTTAGACAACTTAAAACAGAAGAGGCAAGAAAAATTACTTCTTCTTCAATACAGGAGTCTGATGAACCAAGAAGAGCGGGTAATAAACCGCAAAGAACCATCTCAAGACAGAACAATCTGTTCAAGAGATTTTAATTAGTAACATTTAAATAAATATATACAATGGCAACTCCAGTAATGAACAATGGTATATTCCTCAGGGATACCGCTTACAATGCAAGTTCCCATGTGGATTCTTACCACTTGGTGAATATGCTGAAAGATGCAGAGCCAATGGACCTTGGTCCAGTGGATCTATGGGCTATGGCTCAAAAAGTTGAAATGCCTCTTTATCAGATGTCTTCATTTGGTGGCAAAAATGTTATCATGGTAGATAACGCACGTGGGGAATACAGATGGCAAACTCCGGTTTCTATTGACCTTCCTTACATTGTTGAGGATATTGAACCAAGCAATAACTACAAAGGTATTGATGGTACTACATTCCGCATCAAACTTAACAAAAGAGAATTTGGACATGGTGATATCATCACTTATGACAAATACAATGGTGTTGAGATGTACATCACACAAGAAGATATTCTTCCATTAGGTGATGGCTTTATCTATACTGTTCAACTTGTAAACAATGATAACTACAAATATCTTGATGACAAGTACTTAGCTAACGGTACTAAAGTATTCCGTAAAGGTTCTGCACGTGGTGAGTATGGTGAGAGATTCTCTGACATCATTACTAATGCAGGTTTCCGTGAATTCTACAACTACGTAGGTGGTGCAGAAGCTCACGTTCACTATTCTATCTCTAGCCGTGCTGACTTGATGATCAAAGGTGGAATGAATGCAGATGGTTCAGTTCCTGTAACTGAGATCTGGAGATCATTTGACAAAACTATGGATCCATCAATTACTTCTTTGGAGGACATGGTTAAAGTAATGGGTAAAGATTCTGTTAAGAAAGCATTTGACAATGGTAACTTGTCACGTACATTCTTGACTAACATGGAAGCTGCTCACTTGTCTAAAATTGCAACTGACATTGAAACATACCTCATGTGGGGTCATGGTGGTAGAGTACGTCAGGATGGTCCAGATGATGTTAGATTGTCTGTGGGTCTTTGGAAGCAGTTGGATAACTCATTCAAAAGAGTATACAACAAAAATAACTTCACACTTGACTTGTTCCGTTCTGAGATCTACAACTTCTTCAATGGTAAGGTTGAGTTCCAAGGTCCAGATCCAAAACGTAGCCTAGTTGTACAAACTGGTATGGGTGGTATGCGTATGGTTAATGAAGCTATCAAGAGAGAAGCTATCTCTTCTGGTCTTCTTATCCAGGCTGCTGATATCGGTGCAATCACTGGTAAAGGTATGGACTTGAACTTTGGTTTTGCTTACACTTCTTATGTTATCCCATTCTTGGCTAACGTTAAGTTT